>PVMK01137662.1_pt1 | contig 42835 bp, 35 predicted proteins | sample 1853481 | NCBI WGS metagenome assembly PVMK01 (sample SAMN08533507, study PRJNA380276) | Marine sediment metagenome, whole genome shotgun sequencing project.
CGTAGGCACGAAATCGATGTCGACGCCGCTAGCCAAGAACTCGGCCACGATGGGCAGCCGGAACCAGTCGACATCGGGTAACACCACGATTTGTCGATCGACTTGACCGACCGAGCGAGTGAAAATCGTCTCCGGTACACCGGGGAACAAATAGAGCTCTGCAGGACTGAGCCCGGTGAACGCGCTGCCCACGGCGAAGAGCGTTGCAGGATAAGTGCTCGTGGCATTCTCGAACGAGACGCCGGAAGTCGTCCAACGCGAGAGCTCGGGGGTGACTGGACGGTCGTTTGCGACCGTTCCTACGACGTCCTTACGAAGCGCGTCCACCGTGATCACGATCACGTTTCGACGCGCATCGGGGGCTGCCCAAGTCAAGCCCTCTGCGACGACCGGGAGGTCTTGCGGGCAGTCGAGGCTGCTCGATGAAAGCGGGTTATCATCGCCGAAACGAGGAAGCACGTACAGCCTTGCGAGGGCGCCCACGCGACTCTTCGCTATCGTTTCACGCTTACCGGTGGTGGCTAGATCAGCATCGATCTGGGCGCCGAGCGCGAATAGCAGGCATGCGGTCGCTCCGCCCAACACGACGGGCCAGTGTCGCCACTCCCGCACGAGGCCATACACCACGGCGGCGCTAAGAACACATGCGGGAAACACGAGCTGCGCGATCGAGTAGTCGTAGGCACGGTACCGGATGATCACGAATGAGCAGGCAGTGACCGCTAGGGCATTGAAGATGAGCCAAATCGTGCGCTGCAACTTGCCTTGGGGGCGTCGGTAGCCCCACCAGAGCCACGCCCAACCGACGCCGGCGGCGAGTCCCACGAACGCAACCAGGATCAACCGGAGCGATATCCGCTGCGGATGCGCGGCCCAGTGGGGACCTGACAACAGGAAGTCGCTATGGCTCCGAGCTGCGAGCATGGCGAGCGATACGAGCACCATGGTCGACGTCCATTTTACTGTCGCCCGGGCAGACGCCACCCACAGAGCGACTCCGAGCGCACCGAAGACGGGAAGCGACGCGAGCAACGCCAGCCAAAGAAGCTGTGCGAGCAGTGCAATCGAGATCGATTCGCCACGGATCGCCAGCTCGCCGATGATGAATCCAGCACATCCCAGGTACGATGCCGCCCACAGCATCAGCGCGCGCCTTGGGACGCTACTCGACACGGTACTTGCTGACTTTCTCACGGAGGGACGCCTCTTCGGTCGTCGACCGCGAGACGATGACCGGAGGCTCGAACGCGTTTCGAAAGAGCCACCAACCCGGAGTGATCGCTTGCGGCGTGACGTCCCAGATCTCGATGTCGGGGCCTTCGGTGCGCAGGTCGACCATGAAATAGCCGCCGAACTGTCGATACGGGTACCGGGCTGCAAGGTCGATTCGTTCGTTCTCGGGGAGATCTTCGACCGGGGCGATGAAGACCCAACCGTCGATGCCCTGGTCGTTGGTGATGTGTGGCCTGGGCCGTGGCGACCACCGATAAGTCGCCCGATCGAGGGTGATATCGAAACGCGGTTCGAGGCGGCGTGACTTCAGACTCGGATGCAGTTGGACGCCCGTGTCACGATCCGTCCACGCCTTCACGCGTTCGGCGAAACGGAGCTCGGATCGTCCGGAGTCGTACGTGTCGACTGCGCCCCGCACCGGCGTGAAGAACCACATCGAACCCCCCACGTAGCGCCCACGCGGAACGAGCTGTGCGTCGCGAACGCCCAAGGGCACCAAGAAGACTCCGACGCTCAACGCAGCAGCCCTCGCAACCCTGGCCCCTGCGAGGCCCGACATGCGGCTCTCGACCGAGCGACCGATGGCCAGCAGAGATGTCGCGACGGCGATCGAAACAAACGGAAGCATCGGCCAGGCCCAGTAGGAGTGCACCATCGCGCTCCAGCTGAAGGTGAGATAGTGGGCTAGCGCGGCGACGAGAAAGGCGATGGGTACGAGGTCGCGCGTTTTGGCGTTGAAGCGCGCCAGCCGAGCTCCCCATGCCACGAGCCATACTCCGCAAAGCGCCAAGATCGGGCCGGTGAACATCAGCTCCGGGACGACGAGGAGGTGGGTTCGAAACCGCTGCCACGAAAGTGCTCTACGTGCGTTGAACGTGCCCGTCAGCTCGTCGACATTCCCCGTCAGCCATTCAACCAGTCCGAACTGCGCCACAAACGACAACAACACCCACCCGCAAAACACCCCAAGCTGCAAAAAGGGGTAGGCGATAGCGTGGGGGCGGTGGGGCGGGACAAATTGCCGGGCCGCAGGACCGACCGGAAACGAAACGGCGCTGTCCCCTTTCTTCTTGTGGTGGGTGGCCGCCCAGTGGGCCGCTATGCAGAGGGCGATGTAATAGGCGGGCCAGTCCCAGGTGGCCGCCATGGTGAAGGCGGCGAGGAAGAGGATGAAGTTGGGCCAGCGCCAGCTTTCTGCGTCGCTCGCGCGCACGTAGAGGTAGAGGGTGAGCAGGCTCCAGAAGATGAAGCCGGCGGAGTGGTTGGCCATGTTGGTGTAGATGGCGTTGATCGGTAGGGCGACGTAAATAGTGGCCGCCAGGAGCCCGTGGGTGTCGCTCCAGAGCCGCCTCACGACAGCGAACAGCATGCAGAGGGCCGCAACGCTCCAGAATGCGGCGACCAAGCGGATCGACGACTCACTGTCCCCGAAGAGGTAGACGCTCGCTACGTTGTGTAGGTGCAATGCCAGTGGTGCGTGCGTGTAGAGCCGCTCCTTCTTGGGGGGAACGTTGGCGGTATCGTATTGAAGCGGGAAGAGCTCACCCCATCGCAAGGTGTTGCGCGCGCCATTGTGGTAGGCCGCTCCGTTCCAGCCGTTGTGGCCACGCGTCCACTGGTCGGCGACACCCCACACTCCGAGGAAAACCTGACACGCAAGCAAGACGGCGAACGCCGCGTAGACGAGTGCTCGCCTGCCACCGACGCGATCAGGGTCCATCTGCGAAGAGTATGGCCGCTCGGGCCGAAGGCGTCAGCTTTCGAGAAGCCGTCGCGCGACCACGTGAGCCTGAATCTCGTTCGCGCCCTCGAAGATGCTGAGCACACGTGCGTCCACCAGAAGCCGCGACGCCGTGTATTCCTCCGCATACCCGTTGCCGCCGTGGATTTGCACGTTCGCATCCGCCGATTCCCAAGCGGCTCGAGTCGCCAAAAGCTTGGCCATCCCCGCTTCGAGATCGCAACGTTTCCCTTCGTCTTTCTCGCGGGCGCTGAAATAGGTCAACTGCCGCGCCGCTTGGATGCGCGCGATCATCCGGCCGATCTTGCGAGCGACGCGTGGGAACTGGAAGATCGGACCCCCGAATTGCTCTCGCTCATTGGCGTAGAGAATCGCGTCTTCGAGCGCCGCCTGCGCCACTCCGATGCCTCGCGCGGCGGTTTGGATGCGCGCGCTTTCGAATGTCCGCATGAGTTGCTTGAAACCCGCGCCTTCTTCGCCGCCAAGAAGCGAGTCGGCGGGCAGCTTGAAGTTGTCGAAGCTCAGCTCGTACTCCTTCATGCCGCGGTAGCCGAGCACTTTGATCTCGGTTCCGGTCAGTCCCTCGTCGACGAACTCCGGCTCCCCATCCTCGCCGGTGAGTCGTGTCTTCTTTGCGAGGAACATCGAGAGCCCACGATAGCCGGGCTCGTCCGGGTTCGTGCGCGCGAGCAGAGTCATCAGGTCGGCACGCACGGCATGCGTGATCCACGTCTTGGCTCCGTTGACGACGTAACTGCCGTCGTCTTGCTTCACGGCCCTGGCACCGAGGTGCGCGAGGTCGGAGCCGATGTTGGGCTCGGTGAAGACTGCGGTCGAAAGGACCTCACCGGCGGCGATCTTGGGGAGCCAGGTTTTTTTTTGCTCCTCGGTGCCGCCACCCATGATGAGCTCGGCCGCGATTTCTGCCCGGGTGCCGAGGGAGCCAACGCCGATATAGCCGCGCGAGAGCTCCTCGGTGACGACGCACATCGCGACCTTGCTCATGCCGAGGCCACCGTGCTCTTCGGGGATGGTGAGGCCAAACACGCCGAGCTCGCTCATTTGGTTCACGATGTCCATCGGGATCAACACGTCGTTGCGGTGGATATTTTGCGCCTGCGGAATGATTTCGCCGTCGACGAACTTCGCGAACTGCGAACGAACCTCGTCCAGCATTTCATCGCCGAAGCCCGGGTCCGGGAACCCGTCATCGCGGGCTCGAACTGCAAGTTCCAGGTACACAGATCCATTCGAGTGCTCGTCGGAGAACGCGACGATCTCGGGGCGAAGCAGCGTTTCTACCAGGTCCGCTTCGGTGATGCCGAGCTCGCTGAGACCGATGTTCTCGCAGGCGCCGAGGTCGACTCCACCTACCAGGGTTCGGGCCACCTCGCCGATGTATGCGCGGGCGATCTTGTTTTCGTAGTCGCCGCCTACGCGCTCCGCCCAAAGTGCTAACTGGCGGCAAGCCTCGAGCTCGGTAGCCACGTAGGCGAGGGCATGGGCCCCGAGCTGGTTCTCATTGAGCTTGGTCGCACTGATGCGGTCCCCTTCGGAAACCTTGGCTTTGACGTTGTCGTGCGCGCGCCGGTAAAGAGCTTCGATGGCCTGGATGACTTCCTGCATGCCCACCCCTAGCCGTTCGCCATCGCGGCGCGGGTTTCCTCGAGATTCTTGAGGCCGGGGCGTGGGGCGCCAACCAAGCACGAGACCGTCCCGTGAAGCTTGTTCTCGTACATGAGCTGATGTGCTTCAGGGATTTCGTCCCAGGTGAACAGTCGCGTCATGACGGGTTTGATCTTGTCTTGAATCACCAGGCGGTTGGCGCGGCTTGCCGAATCCGCATCCGCGAAATGAGAGCCGATGATTCGTTTTTGGCGCATCCACAGGTGGCGCACGTCGAAGTTGAGGTTGTAGCCGGTGGTCGCGCCGCAGATCACGATGCGCCCGTACTTCGCAGCGAGGAAGACGCTTGCCGGGAACGTCGCCTTACCGACGTGCTCGAACACGACATCCGGGCCTTTGCGTTCTCCGAGGACTTCCCAGATGCGTTTTCCGAACGCCTTGATGGCGCCCGCGTGTGCCTTCTCTTCATCGGCGGTCATTCCGTCCCGGTACTGAAGGGCAGGGAACTCTTTTCGATTGATGACGCCGTGTGCGCCCAGCTCCATGACGAGCTCGGCCTTGTCGTCACTCGAGACGACCGCGATCGCACGCGCTCCGGCCACCTTGCACAGCTGAACCGCGAACACGCCGAGGCCACCACCGGCGCCCCAAACCAGGACGTCTTCGCCGGGCTCGATCTCAGCCCGATCGATCAGCATCCGGTGTGCAGTGTAGTAGACGAGGCCATAGCTTGCGGCCTCTTCCCAGCTGAGGTGTGGCGGCTTCGGAAGAACTTGTTGAGCTTGCACTTTGCCAAACTGCGCGAACGATCCATCCGGGGTCTCGTAGCCCCAAATGCTTTGCAGGTCGTTGGTGCCCGGGTTGATCAAGTGGTTGCAGTGAAGCACGACCTCGTCGCCGACCTCGTGATCGGTCACTGCCGAGCCGACTGCCCACACGACGCCCGCGGCATCCGAGCCCGCGATGTGAAAGTCGAGCCCGTGGCCCTTCAAGACGTTGACCGGCTTTCCGAGGCCCGCCCAAACACCGTTGAAGTTCACGCCAGCGGCCATTACCTGCACGAGGACCTCGTCCGGGCCGAGGCTCCACACGGGGACGTCTTCCTCTTGGAACGATTGCTTGGGCTCGCCGAACCGTTCGGGGCGGATGACGTAGGCGTGCATTTTTTCGGGCACGACGCCTAGCTCCGGGAGTTGACCGATGGGTACGATTTCAGGGCGTTCACTCATGTCTTCCTCATGAAGTCTGGCGGAGCGTTGCTACATACTCTTGGCTCAGACGTTCGCAAAGACTCAACGGGGTCTCGCCTTCGTCGAGCTCTCGCTCGGCGCGGGCTGTGAGCTCCGCCAAACCGTGTAGGGTCGAGACCCCGTGTTCGCCATGCTTGCGCATGAAAAGGTCCAGCGCCCATTGCACTTCGCCTTGATGGCGGCGCGCCGTGAGCGTGGGCTCGAGGTGTTTTTGATGGGCATCGAGCGTGTCGATGAGCTCCTCAATTCCGGTGCCTTTCGTCGCGCTCGTCGCGATGATCGGGGTTTCCCAATCGCCGTTTTCCCGACCGGTCGCCCCGACCGCGTGCGCAGTACGAAGTGCGCCCTGGAGGTCGGCGACCGCGCGTCGGGCGAGCTGGTCGTGGTCCGCCTTGTTTACAACAAGTATATCTGGGATCTCCATGATCCCGGCCTTGAGAAATTGAAGCACATCACCGCTGCCAGGCTGAATGACCAACACGACCGTGTCCGCGACGTGCACGACGTCGATCTCGGATTGGCCGACCCCGGTCGTTTCGATGATGACCATGTCGTAGGCCGCTGCGAGAACGCGGACGGCGGAGTTCGCGGCATATGCCAGGCCGCCAACTACCCCGGCGGTAGCGAGCGAGCGTACGAACAAACCCTCGTCCGTGGGGTCGAAGCTCATCCGTGCACGATCACCGAGCAATGACCCGCCCGATCGAATACTCGAAGGATCGACTGCCACTACCCCTATCGTACGGCCACGTTCGCGGACCGCACGTGCGACGGCCGAGGTGAGGGTGCTCTTGCCGACCCCTGGCGGTCCGGTGAGCCCGACGCGGTGTCCCCCGACGGCCTTCGGCGCGTCCTTGAGTGACGCCAGCAGCTCAGCGACCCGATCGTGCGCGTCGGCCCTCTTGTCTTCGACGAGGTTCAGCGCGCGGGAGACCGCCGTCTTGTCGGCGGCCATCACTCGGCCGGCGTCATCCACGGGATCACTCGGCGGCATGCTGCCGGTCCACCAGATCGATCAAGTCGCTCATGATGTGATCGAGCTCGAAGTCTTTCGGGGTGTAGACTGCAGCCACTCCGTCCCGGCGCAGCCTTTCGGCGTCGGCCTCGGGGATGATTCCGCCGACGACGACGGGGATGTCCGATAGGCCCGCCTCTCGGAGACGCTCGAGCACTTCCGGCACGAGGGCGAGGTGAGAGCCGCTCAGGATGCTGAGCCCGATGAGATGTACCCCTTCTTCGAGGGCCGAGGCGACTATCTGCTCTGGCGAAACCCGAATACCCTCGTAGACGACATCGAATCCGACGTCACGTGCCTTGATGGCGATTTGCTCGGCGCCGTTCGAGTGCCCATCGAGGCCAGGCTTGCCCACCAGCAACTTCGGCCGACGTCCCATGCGGACTTCGAGCTCGCCGAGCCGCTTTCGCAGTCGATCGACGACCTCGGCGGCGGCTCGGGAGCCGGAGGCTTTCACCGTCGCGCCTGCGACACCCGTCGGTGCTCGATACTCGCCCCAAACAGCGCGAAGGGTGTGCGCCCATTCGCCGGTCGTTACACCTGCATGGGCGGCCGCGATCGAAGCCGGCATGATGTTCTCGTCCGAGCGAGCCACACGCTGGAGCTCGCCAATGGCCCTTTCGACCGCGGACGCATCGCGCTCCGCTTTCCAGCGACCAAGCGCTGCGATCTGTTTTTCCTCGACGGCAGGATCAACCGTCAGGATTGCGTCATCGAGATTCTCGACGAGAGGCGAAGAGGCTCCCTCGATGTATTTGTTGACCCCCACGACAACCTGTTCGCCGCTTTCGATCGCTCGAAGTCGGGCCGCGTTGGACTCCACCAGTTTCTGTTTGATGTAACCGCTTTCGACTGCCTCGACGGCGCCGCCCCGCTTCAGGACCTCTTCCACCTCCGCCCAAGCAGACTCGGCCAGACGCTCGGTCTCCGCCGCGACGACTTCGCTCCCTTTGAAGATGTCCGCGTATTCTAAGAGGTCGCTTTCGTCGGAGAGGATTTGTTGAGCTCGCAACGACCACTGCTGATCCCAGGGCCGTGGAAGACCGAGTGCCTCGTTCCATGCGGGGAGCTGCACCGCGCGCGCCCGTGCGTCCTTGCTGAGCGTCACCGCCAGCATCTCGAGGACGATTCGAATGATGTTGTTCTCGGGTTGCTGTTCGGTGAGCCCGAGAGAGTTTACCTGAACTCCGTAGCGGAAGCGACGCAGCTTGGGATCGGTGACGCCATAGCGTTCTCGAGTCACCCGGTCCCAGAGCTCGACGAACGCTCGCATCTTGCACATTTCTTCGACGAATCGAATCCCCGCATTGACGAAGAAGCTCATGCGCCCGACGACCTTGCCGAATTCGCTGTCGGGAATGCGACCGGTAGCTTTGACCGCATCGAGCACCCCGATTGCAGTCGCCAAGGCGTACGCGAGCTCTTGCGTAGGCGTCGCGCCGGCCTCTTGCAGGTGGTAGCTACAGACGTTGATGGGGTTCCACTTCGGCACCTCGACCACCGTGTAGGTGATCAGGTCGGTGGTCAGTCTCATCGACGCCGCCGGCGGGAAGATGTGCGTGCCGCGGGACAGATACTCTTTGATGATGTCGTTTTGGGTCGTACCGCGAAGCGTAGCTCGATCGGCGCCCTGGTCGTCCGCGACCGCGACGTAGAGCGACAACAACCACACGGCGGTCGCGTTGATCGTCATCGACGTGTTCATCTGCTCGAGTGGGAGGCCTTCGAAGAGGGCGCGCATGTCCCCGAGGTGGGAGATCGACACGCCAACTTTTCCGACTTCGCCACGAGCAAGCGGGTCGTCGGCGTCGTAACCGGTCTGCGTGGGAAGGTCGAAAGCGACGCTGAGGCCGGTCTGGCCCTTGGCGAGGTTCGTTCGGTAGAGCTCGTTCGACGCCGCTGCGGCGCTGTGGCCGGCGTAGGTCCGCATAATCCACGGTTTGTCGCGTTCACGCCTGCCGCTCGGAGCCATGCGCCGATCCTTTCGTTCCCGGCCGTTGCGGTGCTTCTTTACAGCTTCACACAGCCAAGCCCAGCCTTTGTTGAATTATCACACCGCATGCAGGGGTCAAGCTGCTGAGATACCAGAGTTTTCAGTGTTTCAAGCGTCCTGGCAGCTTCTGTAAATTCGCGGTAAAGGCTGTGGATGGCGGAAACAAACGCCGGCATGGGGCAGCGATTGCGCGAGCTTCGGCTGCGTCGGGGGCTCCAGCAAAGTGAGGTTGCCCGACGCCTCGAGATCTCGCCAGCGTATCTCAGCTTGATCGAAAAAGGAAGGCGGGTCGTCCAGCTCCCGCTCCTTTTCCAAGCGCTCGAGCTCTACGGGATCCCCGTCGAAGATTTCATGAGCAGTCTCGGCGAGCGTCCAGTCGACGATGGGTTGGCACGGCTTCTCGACGAACCGTTGCTTCGTTCGCTCAACCTCAACGAGGAGGACCTCGCCAGCATCAGTGCGGAGCCTCGCATGGTGGCAACCATTACGGTGCTCTTCAATCTCTACAAGAACACCCGCAGTCAGTTGGATCACGTCATGGCGAGTATGGCTCAACGGGAGCGGCAGGCCGGCGAGGACGACGTTCGATTCGACTACAGCCCGTACGACGAGGTGACCGACTTCCTCGAGCAGAACGACAACTGGTTCGAAGCGCTAGAGGAACGTGCACAACAGTTTCGCAGAGACTCCACCTTGGGGCGCCGGGTAACCAGTGATGATCTCGAGCGGGGGTTGCGGGAACAGCTCGAGGTGCGTGTGCAACGAACATCGGAGCGCGCGAAGAGCTCCGTGATTCGCAGGTGGAACGCGGAGGACCGGGTGCTCACGGTGTCGAGCGATCTTTTCGAGCAACGACTCAAGTTCCAGCTCGCACACACGATCGCTCTCGGGCTCTTCGATGAGGAGAAACTCCACAAACCGATCTTGGAGGGGTACGCAGGCCAGCATGCAGAAACCCGAAGGCTGATCAAGATCCACCTCGCGAACTACTTCGCAGGCGCGCTTCTGTTGCCGTATCCGGACTTCTATCGCGAGGTGACGAGTACCCGGTACGACGTCGAGCTGCTCGCACAACTCTTCGAGTCATCCTATGAAACGGTCGCTCACCGCATGTGCAACCTCGCCGACCCTCGCCGTCGCGGGGTTCCGATGCACTTCCTGAGAGTAGATGTCGCGGGAAACATTTCGAAGCGGTACTCCGGTGACGGCATACGTTTCGCGCACCAGGACGGTTCATGCCCCAAGATGGCGGTTCATCTCGCATTCCTGACGCCCAATGTCATCACCAAGCAATACTCGGCGTTCCCCGATGGCTCGACCTATTTCTGTTTCGCGAAAGTCGTGAGCGAGCCTCAGCAGGGGTCCCTCGTGAAGGGCACGACCTACAGCATCGGCCTTGGAATCCACGCGGACAACGCCAAGTTCTTCGCGTACGCCGACGATATGCCTTTTGCGGATCCAAAGAAGATGGCAGTGCCGGTTGGTACGACCTGCCGCTTCTGTGAGCGGACGGATTGCAACATGCGATCTGCGCCTAGCTACAAGTTCGCGTTCCGCGTCGACGAATACACCAAGAAGGACAACTTCTTTTCACCGCTCGTCAGCGGCGACCAGGACGTCGGCGGGCGAAAGCCGGGTCGCCGCAAGCCTACGGCGTGATATGGTCCGCGCTAGGAGGTAGGGATGCCGTCGTTCGATGTCGTTTCACAGATCGATAAGCATGAAGTCGACAACGCCTGCAATCAGGCCCGCAAGGAGATCGCGCAACGGTACGACTTCAAAGGCACCGAAAGCTCGATCGAACAAACCGACGAGGGGATCGTCATTCGCGCGAACAGCGAGGGGCGGGTCGACGCTGCTCGCGACGTCCTCGAGAGCAAGATGGTGCGCCGTCAAGTCTCCCTGAAGTCCCTCGATGCCCAGAAGGCCCAGCAAGCAGGCGGTTCGATGTGGCGTCAGCTCATCAAGCTCAAAGAAGGCGTCTCCAAGGAAAAGGCCAAAGAGATCGTCAAGGTGATCAAGGACAGCAAGGTCAAGGTCCAAGCGGCCATCCAGGGTGATACGGTCCGGGTATCGGGGAAGAAGCGCGACGACCTGCAGGACACGATCGCTCTTTTGAAAGAGAAAGACTTCGATCTCCCACTTCAATTCAAGAACTTCCGCGACTGAGGTCATCTGCATTGGCCGACGCACGAACAGAGCTTGTAATCGGGTATCAGGGCACCGAGGGGGCGTACAGCCAGCTCGCGGCGATCCGGCACTTCGCCGAGTCGCCGAAGTCGGTGCGGTGCGAGGGCTTTCACAGTTTCCGCGAGATGCTCGAGGCCCTCAGGGATGAAAAAGTCGACTACGCGGTCTTGCCGATCGAGAACTCGATCGCCGGCTCGATCAACGAAAGCTACGACCTACTCGCGCACATGGGTCTTTCGTTGGTCGGAGAAGAGTTTCAGCCGATCGCGCACTGCTTGATCGGTGCGGCCGAAGTTCCGGTGACCGACATTCGGCGAGTCTATTCTCACCCCGTCGCCCTCGCGCAGTGCGGCGCGTTTCTCGAAGGGCTCGAGGACTGTCACGTCGAAGCTTTCGTCGACACCGCGATGGCCGTCGAGAAGGTAAAAGCCGACGCCGATCCCTCACAGGCCGCCATCGCCAGCGAGCAAGCTGCGGTCCTTCATGGCCTTCCCATCCTGCGTCGGGACATCGCCGACCACCCCGAGAACTACACCCGCATGGTCATCGTCGCATCTCAGCCGGCGCACTACGGACCGGACGTATCCTGTAAGACCTCGCTGGTGTTCTCCACGATCCACGAGCAGGGTGCGCTTGCTCGTTGCATTTCGATCTTCGCCGAGAGAGGTTTGAACCTTACCAAAATCGAATCCCGTCCCAAGCCTGACTCTCCGTTCGAGTACATCTTCTACGTGGACTTCGAGGGGAACATCGACGGCACCGCGACCCGGGAGGCGCTAGAGGAGCTCCGCACCGTAACCACGTTTCTCACGGTTCTCGGCTCGTATCCGAGTCGAAAGGTTAGGAGTTTCAGCCATAGCGAGCCGCTGGGTCCTGAATGATGTCTTTGAAGGTCTTGGCGAGCTTGCCGACCTGGAAGCCGTCGATCACTCGATGGTCGAAGGTCGCGGCGATGCGCATGGTGGGCATCAAGACGAGCTTCCCATCGCGAGCGCCCGGCTTGTCCTCCACAGCGCCCACCGCCAGCACGGCCGGGACGCGGGTGAACGTCAGGAGCGGCGGAAAAGCCTCGCTGATGCCGAGCACTCCCACACTGGTTACGATCGCGCTGCCGAAGGGGTCGTTGGGAATCCCCACGGCGGAGAGGTCGAGGTTGAAGTCGTACTGAAGCCGGGCAACTAGGCGCAGGAGCGGCCCCATCACCAAGGGCGGCATCCGGTCGAAGAGTTTCTTGGTGCGCTCGAGAAGGGGGTCTTCGTGCTTTCGTACCTTGCGCGCCCCTTCGCGAATCTCTTTCGCGATCTCTACCATGGACTTGCGGTCGGCGTTCCGGACGAGCGCTTCGGAGAGGTCGGCCCCTTGTTCGTGGTGCGCGTCTTCAGGCGCGACCGCCACCAGCACGGAAATGTCTACGTCGTCGCGCTCGAAGATCCGCCCCCGACGGATGATGCAGTTGCAATCGGGATGCTCGGCCAAGGTATCTGCGATCGCCTTGGTTACCAGGTGTGTCACCGTCAGGTGCTCGCCAGTGCGTTCAGACTCCTTGCGCAGGAACTCCAGTGCGTTTGTCATATCCAGGTCGATGGTTCCGTAGATCGTCGGATCATCGGGCGGCGACCAGGCGACCGCAGCCATGCGCCGCCAACTCGAGAGATTCTTTACGTAGTGCCCGGAGATGTTTCTCGCCATGATCGCACCTGACTGACTCGTCGGAAACTCATTGATACTCCATCCTGCCCTTCGTTGCACGCATCCGCGGCGGGGAGCGCACACTGCGTCTCGATCTTGAGGATGCAAGACGTGCGTGTCATGCCTGGCAAGGCGTCTATCCGTGCAGCTACCCCTGCCGGGCCTGCCGTGCGCGACTCAACCCGGTGCTCACGTACTGAACCGCGCTGATCGCTATGGTCGCGAGCACGGCGGCACCGAGTATCTGCAGCCAGACAACCCTCGGCCAGCTGAGCCAAGCGTGGGTGACCGTCAGCACCAAGAACAGGATCTGCAAGACGGTGTTTAGCTTGCTCGTGCCGGTGGGCTCTCCGTGAATCGGGGCGACCCACAGTTGGTGGGCGACGGTGCCTCCGACGATCAGGAGATCGCGCCCCAACACCACTGCGGTGAACCAAGCTGGAACGAGCCCCAGCCAGGTCAACGTGACGAACACGCTAGCCACCAACAACTTATCGGCAGCGGGATCGAGCAGACCTCCAAGCCGCGTGCGCCAGTCGAATCTCCTCGCGAGATAGCCGTCCAGGGCATCCGATAGGCCCGCGACCACGATGAGACCCAACGCGAGCGGGTAGCGGCCGCGTAGCAAAGCCCATACGATCGGCGCGACCAACAAGATGCGCGCTATGCAGATTAGATTGGGGATGTGTCGGGGCCTCAGCACGAAGCCACCGCCGGTCCCCTGTCCTTACGATAATCGATGTCGACACCCGAAAACATCCAGCTTAGCCTAACCCGCGAGCGCACCGTCGTAAGCGCACTAAATGCCGCAAGATCGCAAGATCCTACCGTGGTCGCGCTAAACGCGGCACACGTTGCCGAGATTGCGCTATGTCGAGGAGCTCCGGCGCTATGTTGACATCGCAGACCATGAGAATCGGCGGCTCGTCGAACCTGATGACGAGCTCGCGCATCTCTATCTGATTCGGCATGAAAGCCGCGTCATCGGCACGGCCCGGCTTTCGTGGGGCGCCGACGCCGGGGCCTTGAACGACCGGATCGTCGAGCAATACGACTTAAAGCCATTTTTGGACGCGGTCCCCCACCGACACCTCGCGGTGGGCGAAAGGCTCATGTTCGCGCCCGAGTACCGGGGCGGGCCGCTGCTGTTCAAGTTCATCTCCGAGTTTCTGGTGTCGTTCAGCAAGCAAGGGATCCAGCTGTTCTTTGGCGACTGCGAGCCGCATCTATTGAACTCCTACCAGAGCTTGGGGTATCGGCCGTACACCCAACGCCACGTCAACAAGGCCGAGACGGGTTACCTCATCCCGATCGTGTTCGTGACAGGAGATCTCGACTACCTGCGTTCCATCGGGGCGCCCTTGTTGAACGCGTTGAAAGATTCTGCCGAAGTCGCCGGTGTTCCGGAGAACCTCGATCAGCTCCTGGCGGGACACACTGGGATAGAGGCGAGGTGGCCACACGGCCGGTTGTTTCTGCCGTGTTTTCGAGGCGGCCCGAGGGTTTGCGCGGTGTGGGTTCTAAATCCACGGGATGACTCGAGTTTTGCAGCCCTAGCGTGTCCCCGTCTGACGGCTACGCGGTGGGCATGCAATCTCGTCCCCTGGGGACGAGATCAACATGTAGGGTTAGTGCCTACACTGCCGGCTGTTCCTGCCGCGCTTTTGGGGACCTAGCGTGGCCCGTTCTGTAAACAGCGTCAGATAGGTTTCGAGGCATTCTGTGAGGCGGTCTCGGTGGCGAGGAGCCCGCGGAGCCTACTTTGGTAGGCGAGCCGGCACCGGAGGCAGCGAGGCCGGATCACGGGATGGATCGGAAGCTAGCTGATGCTGTTTTTTAGCTGGCGACGGCTGCGGCGACGTGTGCGAGTCGTTCGGCGTCACTCTCTAGCCCTGCGGCAAGGCAGCTCGTGGAAATCATCTTGAGTGACGCAGCCTCGCCGAGGCCGTCTTCCTGAGCACGGGCCGTCGCCAACGCTTCGAGGGCATCGAGCATCGCGTCCCGCGCGCGACCCAGCGAGAGGTGAAGGCACGCGGAGGCGATCCCGATTCGGATGCTGGCGCTATCGTTTTGATTGGGGCTCCTCCGCGCGAGCTCGAGGGCGTCCCTCGCTGCCGCAACATCACCCCGGGTCACGAACGAGATCACTCGCAAGCAATGCGTTCCGACGAGGCCCGCTCCAGCCGCGATAGCCCCGTCGATGAGCGCGTCGAAGGCGTCATGATCTTGCTCCTTGAGGGCGCGAATTACTTCTTCGGCTGGGTTTTCGGACTCCGCCTCGGGCACCGGTATCGTCGGGCGCTCTTCGTCCTCGTCTTCGCGCGGCGGACCCGACGGAAGTCGAACGGCGCGACTGATTTCCGATGCGGCCGATCGGGTGTCCTTGTTCGGCTGATACTGGACCGCGGCGGCGGCCAGGCGCACTGCGGCGGCGGTGTATCCGTTGTCGGCCGCTAGGGAGCCTGCTTCCAAAATTGCGTGGGCGCCGCGATCGAGATCCCCACCCTCACAGAGATAGGCTCCTACCGTGGCGGCCATCGAAGGACCGACCAGAGGCTCCGATTCGTGCAGCGCCTGCGCGACAAAGCGATACACTTCGGTCCGACGGGCGGGCGGCATTCGTTGCACGACGGCCCTGCGAAGTATCTCCGAGTCGGGTTTGGCGCGCGCATTCAGCAAACCGTCGTTGATGAGGGCATCGAGCGCACGACGACGCGTCTGCTCTGGGACTCCGTCGAGCGCGACCGCGGCGTCGACCACCAGTTGCGACGACGCAGGTAGGGCGGCGCAGGCGACTTCGAGATAGCGCATCGACGACGTGTCGAGCGTCGCGAAGCGTTCTTCGAGTAGTGCTCGCGGACCCAAGTACTGGCGTTGTTCTTGCGCGTCTTCGCGCCAACGGAAACTGTTACCGTCATGGACGATGTCCCCGGTGGCGACCATGGTTCGCGCTGCCTCGGTCAGGCCGAGGACGGTGGTGCCGCCCATGATCACGAGCTGCTTCGCGATCTCTGGATCCGTCTCTGAGCCGAGAATCCCTCCTGCTACCAGTAGGGCTTCATTTGGATCGAGCGACGAGACCGAAATCTGCACCGCCGGCCGCAGGGTCTTGAGGCCGATTGGGATCTTCGATTCGACCGTTCGGACGCAAATCAGCGCCGCTACAGTATCGTCTTCGAGTGCTGCGCCGAGGACCGAAAGCGTCGCCGGGTCCACAGCTGATACCCGGTCGATGTAGATCCACGGCAACCCACGGTCGGTTCGAAGGGCCCGCAAGGTGACCTTCATCGCGTGAACCGCGGCTTCACATGTCGGGGGAGTAGCACAGGCGATGGCCTTGAGGGCATCGGCGACCCCAGGTTCTGTCTCCTTGAGGCCCCGCCGAGTCGGCTCGAGGGCGCGCCATGATTTCAAGAGTGCCAGCCGGAGCCCGCCAAGAGGCTCGAGACCTCCGGGGACCGCGCCGATCTCCAGGAAGGCGGGGGGCTCGAGCTCGTCCCGGAGCGCAAAGAGGCCGGCCCGTGCACCGATGCCGAGTGCGCCGTCCAGGTACAACGCGCACGTTCGCGATCCCGCCGCAGCCTTCTTGAGGGGCTCGAATGCGTGTCGAATGCTGGCGGGGACCGGAGCAGGGTTCAACAAGGACACTGCTTGACGGCACTCCTCGAGGAGCGGTCGAGTCCGATCGATCGCCTCGCCCCGGAGCGTGAACGAGGTCGTGCTGACGCTACGGCCGAACAGGTAAGTGCGCGACGCCGCCTCCCGCGACTCGATGTCGAGCACCACCTCGCCTGCGCATGCTTGGTTTGCGAGCAGTTGTGCGTGGTCGATCGCACTGCCGGTGTTGGTGAGCTGCCCAGCGTCGTCTCGTGTCCGCTGCACGTCGCCGGTGGCGATTCCGAAGGCAATCGGAAGCCCACCGGCAGGGACCGGCTGCCCTTCGGCCTCCGCCAAGAGTCGAAGCGCGAGATTGATTGCGGATTGCAGCTCGTGAAGCGCAAAACTCGAGACCACGGTTCCGGCTAGCGAAGAGATCATCTCTCCGCCTGCGTTCTGCACTTCGTTGGTGACGTAGCGAGCCCACTGTCCGGCGGCGGCTGTGGTTTCCTCCTCCTCGAATGCGGGGGGCAAAATCCTGTGCCAAAGGACGAAGCGTTCCATGATCGAGAGGCTCACGAGCCTAGGTCAAGATCCCACGCGGCGAGCCTCATGTAAAGGGAACCCCGTAAAGTGACTACGTCACCACGGGGCTAGGTGCCAGTGAAGGCCCGTGGGCGACGTGAAACGTCGACTTTACGGGCTGGGCTTTCTCGACGTGGGTGCTCCGTTTATGCTAGCTCAAGAGTAGGGGGAACATGTTGCGAGGGGCACACGTCCTGATCACTGGTGGCGCCGGTTTCATTGGCACCGCGCTTACAGCGCGTCTTGCCGAAGACAACCACATTCGCGTGTTGGACATTCTGCGTAGAAACGCGCTCTCCGAGGTGGGACTCGACCATCATCCGAACGTCGAGCTCATCGTCGGGGATGTCCGAGACATGACGGCGGTACGTCGTGCGGTCACAGGTTGCGACTACGTCGTTCACATGGCATCGATTGCCGGCGTCGACACGGTTCTGAAGAACCCCGTGATGACGATGGAGATCTCTCTCGAGGGCACGATGAACGTGCTCCGCGCGGCCAACGACTGCAATGGGATCAAACGCCTCATCGATTTTTCGACGAGTGAGGTGTTCGGCTCCTATGCGTTTCGAGTTCGCGAGGCGGACGTCACCAGCCTCGGCGCCGTGGGCGAGGCCCGCTGGACATACGCGGTCAGCAAGCTCGCCACCGAGCACTTGGCGCACAACTATTTCAAGCAGTTCGCTTTGCCGGCCGTGTCGATTCGACCTTTCAACATCTACGGGCCCGGTCAGTTGGGGGAGGGTGCGGTCCATGCGTTCGTCGTCCGTGCTCTGCAGGGCGAAGAAATTCAGATTCACAACGAGGGCGACCAGATTCGCTCGTGGTGCTACATCGACGACATCGTCGACGCGATCATGCTGGCTTTGGAGCGTGACGAAGCGGTTGGGGAGAGCTTCAACATCGGAAACCCCCGCAGCACGGTGACGATCTATCAGCTCGCCCAGCTCATCCTGCGCCTGACCGGGAGCAAGTCCCCCATCGAATTCATCGACTGGGATTTCCCGGACGTCGAGCTGCGCATCCCGGATGTCAAGAAGGCCGAAAAGTTGCTCGGCTTCCGCGCACAGGTCGAGCTCGAGCAGGGATTGCTCGACACCATCGATTGGTACCGGCGCAAGCTCAACGGCGAGGAATGAGTTGGCCGGCGGCGGTCTGCAGGCGTTCGATCTATCCCCCGCCCGGCCTGATGGCTGGTTCGACGAGGTCGTCAAGCAGTCGAAGGACTTCGAGGCTGCTTCGGAGTTGATCGGGCGCAACACTCTCGGGCTCGCGCTCGTTGCCGGCGTTCGGATCGTGAGCCTCTCGCCCGACCCTCGAGCGTCAGAGCTCACGACGGTGGAGTTCGCGATGGGCCCCGGCGAAGCCGTTAGAGAAGCGACGCTGTCGGAGTTTCGGCAAACGGTAGGGGCGGCGTTGCTGTCACCTCTCCAGCCTCAAGCGCTCCCCGAGTCGCCCGACGTCGAAGCACTACAAGCGTACGTCGGCGGCCGGTACCTCCTCGAAGCCGCGCTTTTCGACGTCGAACCGCTCGAGCTCCGCGTCGAGCTCGGCCTCGCCGAGATCACACTCAAGTTCAACGACCTTCGGCACGTGTTGGCCCTCGAAGATTTCCGAGACGTCATCGACGAACGGGTCCGCACCGAGCTCGCGATGGGAAGTCCTAGCGGTGAGATGGCCATCGACCTGGCGATCGTCGAAAGAGCGCAAGAGGCCAACGCACACGGCAACTTCGGGGCCACAGTTGCCATGCTCAGTCCGTGGCTGACACCGATCTCGATGCTGCTTCGGACGGGCGAAGTAGGCGAGCTTGCTGAAGAGGTTCACGGCACGCTGTCCACGAGCCTCGACTTGCTGGGATCGGCTTATGCGGGCCTCGGCGAATACGAAGCGGCGAACGAAGTCCTCCGCCTCGGAATTCAATGGGCCGGAGACTCGACCAAAGCCGCGGGGCTGTATCTCGCCCTCAGCAGGGCATCCGTGTCCGCCGCGAGGTATGGGGAGGCCATCGGGCTCTTGAGGCGGGCGATCACGCTCGGCGCGGACGAAAAGGAAGCGCTGCCGCTTCTTTCGCAATCGCTGGCGGCCCGCGATCAAAATTTGGCCGCGATGGTGTGTATCCGCCGCGCGCAAGACGCAGGGGCCGACACCCCGATCCTCCAGGCGGGAGAGGACGATCTACGCGATCGCTTGGGGGAGGCATGGCCTTGCTTCGAGGTATGGCTAAACGGCAGCCCGCCTGAGTAGACGTGGCACAGAGTGCCGGTTTTTCGCGCCAAACCGGCGCTTTACTTTGGAGCCCTAGCTTCGTACCGTACCCGTTCGGATGCTGGGCTTTCTTTTGTCGATCGATCAGGGAACCACGGGTTCCACCGCGATGGTTCTGTCCCCTGACGGGCGGATTCTCGCGAAGGCGACCCACGAGTTTCCCCAGCATTTCCCAAAGCCCGGATGGGTCGAGCACGACCTGGACGAAATCTGGAAGAGCGTCGGCGACTCGATTGTCAAGGCGCTCCAGCAGGCCGGGGTCGAGTCTTCGGAGTGCGCGGGCATCGGGATCACCAACCAGCGAGAAACCACCGTGTTGTGGGACCGTGAGTCCGGTCAGGCCGTCCACCGAGCCATCGTTTGGCAGGACCGCCGAACCGCTGACCGTTGTCTCCAACTGAAGGAAGCAGGCAAAGAGCCGCTGTTCCGCGAGCGGACGGGCTTGGTTCTCGACCCCTACTTCTCCGGTACGAAGCTCGAGTGGCTGCTCGAGAACGTTGATGGCCTGAGGAAGCGCGCCGAAGCGGGGAAGCTGGCGTTTGGTACGATCGATTCGTGGCTCGTCTACCGGTTGTCGGGGGGTGCCGCACACGTGACCGACGCGACCAACGCTTCACGGACATTGCTCTACGACATCGGAAAGGAGCGCTGGGACGAAGAGCTGGCCGCCGAGCTTCATGTTCCGATGGCGCTTCTGCCCGAAGTGCGAAGCTGCTCGGAAGTGTACGCTCGCACGTCCGGCGTGCCCGGTCTGGTCGACGGGATTCCGATCGCCGGCATGGCGGGCGACCAGCAGGCCGCGCTGTTCGGACAGACTTGCTTCGAGGTCGGCGATGCCAAGTGCACCTATGGCACGGGCGCGTTTCTTCTGATGAACACCGGAACGAGCCGGGTCCATTCCAAAAACGGGCTCCTAACTACGATCGCGTGGCGCATCGGCGATCAAACCGTCTATGCCCTCGAGGGCAGCGCTTTTGTTGCCGGTGCTGCGGTCCAGTGGCTCCGAGACGGATTGGGGCTGATTTCCTCTTCTGAAGAGGTCGAATCCCTTGCAAAACAGGTGGATTCTACAGGTGATGTGGTCTTTGTTCCAGCGCTGACCGGGCTCGGAGCCCCCCATTGGGACCCCCGCGCGCGGGGCCTGATTTACGGGCTTACGCGGGACTCGAGCGCTGCTCACATTGCGCGCGCAACTCTCGAGGGGATCGCGTTCCAAATCGTCGACCTCGTCGACGCGATGCGCGCGGACGCCGATCGTCCTATAAAGCGTTTGAGGGTCGATGGTGGTGCGGCCCGTAATGACTTACTCATGCAATTTCAAGCTGACATGCTCGGAGTGACGATCGATCGCCCCGAGTCTGTCGAAACCACTGCACTTGGAGCTGCTTACTTAGCTGGAATGGCCGTTGGTGTCTTCGATGGCCTGCAATCTGTTGTAGATGCTTACCGTATCGAACGTAGCTTTGAGCCCCGGATGGCTTCTGAGGAAAGAGTTGAACATCTCGGGCGATGGCGCGACGCGGTACGGCGAGCGCGAAGTGATATGAGGATAACATGAATGAGAATGATTCGGATGCCGGGCAAGACAAAGAAGAACTACAAGATAAAGAACAACTAGATGTAGCGGTGGCCTGGGAGGCCCTAGAGGACGCATTCGAGAACAATGCCCCCGAAGTCCACAGCTACTTGCATTTTGATACGGGCGAGGTGATTCGCATCGTCGATGGGGTTGCAGACCCTGCGATGCATTCGCGAATCCTGAACGACAGTCGTTACCTACGGATCGACCCCGTCTCGTCGCGCGAGCAATACCGCTGGATGGAGCGGTTCATCGTTACGGTCGAAGACGACGAGCTCAGGCGGCTTCTCAACATCGCGATCGACGGAAAGGGCGCTTTTCGGCGCTTCAAGGACGCGTTGATGAGCCATCCGGTCGACCGTGAGCGCTGGTTTACGTTTCGGTCTGAAAGACTGCGTTCTTGCATGGATTCCTGGCTGACGGCCCATGGGATCAACTCGGTCGAGCGGCCCAAGTGGCATGTTCCGACCGTTCAGGAGGTCGACGTCGAGGCGGTGGCGAAGCCGGAATCACCCCCGCGCACGAGCTCCCAGCCTGCCGCTCCAGACGCCGGTCGGGGACGCGTTCGCGACCTGGTCGACGCCATTGCTCCGAGGGACCTCGAAATGGCCCGCACCTTTCTCGAGTTCCTTGCGAGTCGACGCTCGCCCCGCCGGGTACGAGCCGATGAGCCCTCCGAGGCGCAGCCCGAAACCGCCGAAAACGAGTCCAACTGAGCTACGCTATTCGGTGGCTCCTGACGCGTACCCCCAACATGTAGTGGGGGTCACGCAGTGACAGGCCCTTCTGGTCGCGCAAATCGTTGCAATATCGTATGTTCAGTGATAGCCACGTGCAACTACTCCTTACGGGGGCGACGTGAAGATCAGGAAGCTCGAAATCGCCGGCTTCAAATCCTTCGTGGACCGGACGACGGTCCACTTCGACCACGACATCACCTGCGTGGTTGGGCCTAATGGGTGCGGCAAGTCCAACATCGTGGACGCCGTCAAATGGGTCATGGGTGAGCAGTCCCCCTCGCGCCTCCGCGGCAAGCACATGGAGGACGTGATCTTCAGCGGGGCGGAGGGCCGAGGGCCGCACGGCTTCGCCGAGGTGACGATCACCTTCGACAACTCCGACGGTCTCGCCCCCCCGGAATATCGGGACTACGCCGAGATTCAGGTGTCCCGACGGCTCGATCGCCAGGGAAACAGCGACTACCTGATCAACAAGACCCCGGTTCGCCTTCTCGACATCACCAACCTTTTCCTCGGGACCGGCGTGGGCAAGCGAGCCTATTCCATCATCGAGCAGGGTCGCATCGGGTTTATCGTCACCTCCAAGCCAGAAGACCGACGGTCGATGATCGAAGAGGCCGCGGGTATCAGCAGGTTCAGGCTGAGCAAGCGGACGGCCGAGCGCAAGATGGACCAGACGCGCCAGAACCTCCTGCGCGTCACCGATATCATCGGCGAGCTCGAACGCAGCTTAGCTTCGCTCAAGCGCCAGGCTCAAAAGGCCGAGCGTTACAAGCGCTACAAGAAAGAAATGCGCGATCTCGACCTTTGGGTCGCGTCGCACCGGTTCCTCGAGCTCCGCGGACAGATAACCGCCGTGACGTCCTCGCTTTCGAAGGCCAGCGAAGACGTGCAGGCGACTCGTCGTGCCCTGGTGGCACAAGAGGCGACGGTTGAAGCAGAACGGGTGTCGCTACAACAGATGGGGTCCGAGGTCGAGCGCGGGCAAGGCCGAGCCTACGAGCTCGACAACTTGGTTCGCCAACTCGAAGGTCTGATCCGTCAGCAGCAAGATCGACAAGCCGCGTTGGTCGAGCGCGAAGACCTCGCTGTTCGGGAGCTCCGCCAGATCGAGGAGCGAAGAGAAACCTTGAGCCACGAGAGTTCGACGGTGCGGCTTTCACTTGGCGAGTTGGAGTCCTTGGAGGCCGAGGCCGAGCAGCTTCTCGCCGAGGTCCAGGCCGAGCTCGAGCTGCGTAAAAACGCTGCGGCTGAATCCGAAATCGCCCTGGAAAACGCACGTGCCCAACTGGCCGAAGGCCGAGCACGAGGGGCGCGAGCCGAGGCCGTGCTGGGCGGTTTTGGTGCTCGCCGTGACGAAATTCGAGCGCGCATCGGAGGACTGCAAGACGAAGCACAAGCGCTATCTACGCGCGAGGTCGAGTTCACTCAGCAGCGAGGCGAGCTCGACGCGCGCATGGTCGGGCTGAGGAGCGGAAAGGCCGAAACTGCGGAACGCCAAAACGAAATCGAAGGCTCACTGTCGTCCGGTAAGGAAGCGCTTCAGCAGGCGGACTCGGAGGTTGATCGCCTGCGCGAGGGGTTTGCAGTGACCCGCTCCCGCCTGCGATCACTCGATGAGATTCACGAACGCTTCGAAGGCGTTGGGGCCGGCGCACAGGCGGTGATGACGGGTTACGCTTCCGGCGATTCTTCGCGTTCGGGCTTGGTAGGATTGGTCGCTGATCGCTTGGAATGCGCGGACGAGCACACGCGCGCACTAGGGGCCGCGCTCGGTGGGGCGCTCGACTACTTGCTCGTTCACGACACCGACGCTGCATTGCGTGCCGCCGACTACCTCGCGCGAGAGGAAAAAGGTCGAGCAACTTTCCTCCCGCGCGTGCCGAGTGGCCGCGCCCGTATCGTGCCACTGTTTCCCACCGGCGAGGGGATCGTCGGACCGCTCTCGAGCTTGGTTCGCTTCGCCCGAGAAGATGAGGCATGGGTCAGGTACCTCCTCTTCGACGTACTCGTCGTCGAGTCCCTCAGCACGGCCGCTCGCCTTCACAGAGATGGGTTCGAGGGCAAGCTCGTCACGCTGGACGGCCAGGCTCTTCTTTCCGATGGCGCGGTCGTGGGGGGCGCCAAGGACGAGCCCGCTGCGCATCTGCTTCGAATGAAACGCCAGATCCGCGAGCTCGAGGAGGTCGCGACTCGAGAAGAAGCGAAGCTCGAGCGAGCAACCTCCGAGCAGGGCAGTCTCCGTGTGATGATCGCAGAGCGTCAGGCGGCCATCGATGCGGCGCGTGTCCGAGCTCACGACGCCGAGCTCGAGATTCTTGGGGCCGAGCGCGATCTCAGGGCCGTCGAGATGGAGCTTCGACGGATGACAGAGCGCCAGGATGAGCTCGCCGGGGCTGAGACGGAAGCTCGCGCCGCTGTGTCCCAGCTCGGTATCGACGAAGGCAACACCAAACGTGAGCTGTCCGAAGCCCAAAGCAGTGTGGCCCGTGCCGACGAAGCCATCCGCGTCGCGGAGAGCGTTCTGGGCGAGCGGCGCCGGGTCGTCGAAGAACAAGCGGAACGTTTCACCGAGGTTAAGGTGCGCTCCACTCAATCTCATGAGCGAGCCGATCGAGAGCGCTTGATCCTTGGGCGGATCGAGCGCTCCATTGCCGAGCTTGACGCGCGAGAGGAGCGCCTCCGAGAAGATGTGGCGGTGGCCCATCGGGATCAGGGCCAGGCCGCGGGTCGCATTCTTCTGCATCGGGGGCGCCTTGCCGAGACAGCCCACGAGGCCTCCGCGGCCCGCGATGAGCTCTCGAACCTGCGGGCGCGCTTCGACGAGGCCCAAATGGAGCTCGGGCAGTGCGAAGTGTCGCTGAAGGAGCTCCGGGGGACGATCGACCAGCAGTCTACCGAGCTCAACCAGCTCACGCTTCGGGAGCGCGAGCAGACCTTGGCGATGGAGCATCTAGAGGAGCAGGTTCTCGATAAGCACCGAGTCGGGCTTCAGTACGTGATCGGCGACTACCACGCGCGTCCGGTGCCGGATGCCGAGATGACGTCCCGTGCCGACGAGCTTCAGCGCCTGATCGACAGGATGGGGGAGATCAACCTCACCGCCATCGAAGAGTACGAGGAAAACGCGGAGCGCTACGAGTACCTGACCTCCCAAAGGAAGGACCTCGAGGAGGCACTGACGAAGCTCGAGCGCGCCATCCGCCAGATGAACAAGGAGAGCCGTGCGCTCTTCCGAGAGGCTTTTGCGGGAATCAACGAGCGCTTCAAGCGCATCTTCCCGATGCTGTTCCGGGGCGGCAAGGCAGAGCTGAAGTTGGTCGACCCGCGAGACCTGCTCGAGACGGGTGTGGAGATCATCGCGCAGCCGCCCGGAAAACGCCTTGGGTCACTCGAGCTCATGAGCGGAGGTGAAAAGGCGCTCACTGCGGTCGCGCTGATTTTCGCCATCTTCCAATACAAGCCGAGTCCATTCTGCCTGCTCGACGAGGTCGATGCCCCGCTCGATGAAGCGAACATCGGTCGTTTTGCCGAAGTGATTCTGCAGATGACGGGCCGCTCGCAGTTCATCATCATCACGCACTCGAAGCGGACGATGGAGTACGCTGACGTGTTGTATGGCGTCACCATGGAGCAGCCGGGCATCTCGAAACTGGTGTCGGTGGAGCTTCGTGGCGAAAAACGACCGGTTCCGGCGGCGGTCGAAGCGGCCGAGTAGGGCGACGCCTCAGGCCACCTATTCAGAAAGGCTGTTGACTTGCGAGGATCGCCTGGCCGACAGCTACGCCCGCCATGGCCAACCCCTCTACGACCTTGTGCATGTCGCGAAGCGCGTCGTATCCCTGCTGGATGGCAGCGATGTCGCCTGAGGCGATGGGCACGGGTTCCCCATACGCGAACTCATCGCAGGCGGCGGACGCCTCCGAGACCGTCATATTCTCATAGGAGCCGGAAAAGCACGCGACGAACAAGTCGCCAGTGCCCCCGCCAAACTCGTTGGCGGCACTGAAAAGTCCAGGTCCGGAAAGGTCGCCCCCCGTGCCGAACAGATCGGCTCGGAAGTCGAAGACAAACATCTGGAGCCCCCTAAACACGTTGATGGACAAGCCTTCCTCCCCGAGGGTCGGGAAGAGGTTTCGGGAGATGGAAGCAAAGGTGTCGACGCCTACCGTGAAGTCGATGATCGAAAAGAAGTCGACACTGGATCCGTTCACGCTGCTGCCGAGCTCTCCGAAGTTGACTCGCTGTGAGCCGTCGGCGCTCGCTAGAAATCCCGTGAGAGAAAAGAAAGAGGAGTCGGGTCCGATGAACCCCGAGGCGCTTGCCCTCACCACCTCGACGTCGTTTGCGGTCGTCAACGAGACCTCGACGCTCAAGTCTTGAGGGGTTCCCGTGCAAACGATGTCGAGTGTCCCCAACTGGTTGTTGGGGTCGGGGGTGCCGCCGCTCGTTTGGTAGACGAGAAACCGCACGCCGCTCGGTGGCCCACCTGGTATCGCGGTCGACGTGTAAGTCCCCGTTGGATCGTCGTATGCGAAAGTCGTCCCGCCAAGGCCGTCTCCAAAGCAGGGTGGTAGATGGCTGTCTTTGGGGCCCACGCTCGGTGCGGCCGACGCCCCCGCGAGAGCGTCTCCGACGGCCGCCGCGGTGAATGCGAGGCCTTGGTATGCTTCTTCATTGGTTGCCACGATTGCGCCCGCCGACGAGGCGATGTTCTGAAATTCCTGGCCTACCGGGGATTCGGCGTTGGGCGTCCCGTTTCCGCCGCCGCCGCTGCTGTCGCTGCTGCAAGCAACGGCAAGTGGCAACCCAAACACCAAAGTTGCAATCGCGTAGGTCCGACTGGTTCCCAGCTCTTTCATGATGTCTCTCCTTCGCTTGCTCCGAGTTGCGACACTACCTGGGACGAAAGAAAATAGGAATCCCTAGCAGGCGAGTAGTTCCGAACGATTCCGAGTATCTTGCGATGCGATTATGGCCGGTAGATGAATCAAGATTCAAGTCGATCAAACAGGCTACCCCCCCCCCGCGCGATTTCTCGACCTCGGGTCCGGAGTTGGGCTCGTCGTCGCTAGTATGGTGGGAGCGGGGGTTTTCCTCAGCGCGGGGTTCATGGCCCAAGAGCTCAGTGCTGGCTTGATTCTTATCGCGTGGGTCGTCGGTGCGTTGTTGGCGATGGCCGGGGCGCGAACCTACGCCGAGGTGAGTGTACTCATACCGCGATCGGGCGGAGAGTACCGCTATCTATCCGAGCTGATCCATCCGGCGGTCGGGTACCTCGCCGGGTGGGCATCATTGTTGGTGGGTTTCGCCGCGCCTACCGCGATCAGTGCCTACGGTGCGGCGGCGTTTGCTTTTGCGGTTCTCGGCCCGGGGGACGCGCGTTGGGGGGCGACGGGATTGATTTTGGCGCTGAGCCTCTTTCACGCCACTGAGCTTCGCCTGTCGAAGTGGACTCAAAACAGTCTGATCGTCGTCAACGGGATGCTCCTCGTCGGGTTCGTCGCTGTTGGGTTGTCGCTTGGGAGCCATGAGTGGCCGACGTGGGTGGCTCCGGGGAGGAGCACTGGCTTCTCGGCGCTGCCCTTTGCGACGAGCCTTTTCTTCGTGGCGTACGCGTTCTCGGGTTGGAATGCAGCGGCCTATGCGGCGGAGGAGTTCCGGCATCCTACCCGCGACGTCCCACGCGCGATGCTGATCGGCTGCAGCGTGGTCGGGGTGCTCTACTTACTCGTGAACTGGGTGCTGGTCGCCAACCTCACCCCCGCTCAGGCCGAGGTCGTGTTCCAATACGAAGAGGCTCGCGTCACGCTGGGCCACCTCGTGGCTGAAGATATCCTCGGTGAGATCGGTTCGAGCATCATGTCTATGGCTATCGCGGTCGCCATGCTGTCGAGCACGAGCGCCATGCTCCTCGTCGGCCCCCGCGTGTATGCCGAAATGGCACGCGATGGATTTCTTCCATCGGCCCTGCGTGGAAAGCCCGGTGCACCTCCCCGCGCATCGGTTTTCGTACAGGGTGCGCTTGGGATCATCCTCCTGCATCTCCATTCGATCGGAGAACTCCTCAGTAACGTCGCCGGCGTCCTCGTCTTGTTCTCGGCGCTGGTCGCGGTCGGTTTACTCTTCGTCAAGCGACGACGGCCGGACCTTCCGTCTCCGAGGCCGCAGGCTTTATTCGCCGCGTTCGTGTATGCGGGGTCGTCGGCATGGATGCTCTACAACGCTTTCAAGAGTCAGACAGGGTTGTTGCCGTGGCTCGGCGTGGTCGGCGTAGCGGGCCTCGTAGGGTACTTCGCGACCCGATCTTCGTCCTCGTCGCCCTCTTCGTAGTCGTGATCTTGGTCGACCACGAAGACGGACGAAAGGGCGCCTACTCACCGACGATCGCGTCGAGCGCGCTCGCATGCGCGTGCGCGAGCTCTTCGACTGGCACCTCGCACACACCCTCGATGGTGAGGGTGTGGCCAGCCACCGTGCCGAGCGTCTCGAACGGGACGCCGAGGCGTTTACATACCGAGAGCGCCTCGTCCACGTGGTCCGAGGGCAGGCTCACGATGATTCGCGACGGTTCTTCGCTGAAAAGCAATGCATGGGCGGGTGCGTCTCCGTCCGCAGGGAGTACGACTTGCGCCCCGTGGCCGTGCGCGATGCAGGCCTCCGCCAAGCATATGGCAAAGCCGCCGTCGCTGACATCGTGGGCGCTGCTGACCAGTTGTCGTTGCGCAAGCTCGAGCATGGCGTGCTGCAACGCGGCCTCGGCATCGAGGTCGATGCCAACCGGGGCGCCGGTGACCGAGCCCGTCGTTTGCACGAGCCACTCCGACCCACCCAAGACCCCGCGTGAAGGCCTTCCGAGGTGCGCCACGACGTCGCCCTTGGTGACGAATCCCAACCCGAGTCGGTGCGCTGGGTCCTCGAGCTGGCCGACTACCGCAACGGTCGGTGTAGGTAGGATCGAATTTCCGTCGGTCTCGTTGTAGAAGCTCACGTTTCCGGACACGACCGGCGCCCCAAGCGCGGTGCACGCCGCGGCCAATCCGTCGATCGCTTGGGCGAAGCGCCACATCTGTTCTGGCACCTCGGGGTTTCCGAAGTTGAGGCAGTCGGTCAGACCTAGCGGCTTGGCCCCCACGCACACCACGTTGCGCGTGCATTCCGCGACTGCCATTGCGGCGCCGCCAAAGGGATCGAGCTCGACGTGTCGACCATTGCAGTCAGCCGACACGGCGAGGAATTTTTCTCGAGTGCCGTTGGCGTCGCGGCAGAACACGCGAACGACTGCTGCGTCGCCGTCACCGGGGCGAACCACAGTCCCGTCTTGGACGATGTGGTCGTACTGTCTCCAAATCCATGACCTGCTTCCGATGTTGGGAGAGCCGATCAGACGCAATATTGCGGCTCCGAGGTTGTCAGGCGCATCGTCGGTCATGGAGACCAAGGTTGCTGTTTCGGGACTCGCCTCCTGCGGGCGGTCGTATTTGGGTGCGCAGTCTGTCAGCAGATCGACGGGTAGATCCACGACGACGACGGGGTCCGGCTCGGTCGGTGCATCATCGAATGGATCGTGGCCCGGCGTGGCTTTGCAGACGAAGCGGCTCGTGTCGGTGACGCGGCCAACGACCGATGCGTCGAGATCCCACTTGGCGCAGATGTCGAACACCTCTTGCTCGCGGCCTCGTTTGGCCACCATGAGCATGCGTTCCTGAGACTCGCTGAGGAGCATTTCATACGGACTGAGCGCGCGCGTCCGCCTCGGGATCGCGTCGAGGTCGAGCTCGATGCCGTTGCCCGCGCGTGCCGCCATTTCTACCGACGATGAGGTCAGCCCCGCGGCGCCCATGTCTTGTACTCCAGCCAAACAGTCGGTCGCGAAGATCTCGAGGCAGGCTTCGAGAAGAAGCTTCTCCATGAAGGGATCACCCACCTGCACGGTGGGAAGCTTGCTATCGGTGTCTTCGCCGAACTCGGCGCTTGCCATCGTCGCGCCATGAATGCCGTCGCGTCCGGTTTTGGCCCCGACATAGATAATCGGGTTCCCGATGCCATCGGCCCGGCCGAAGAACAGCTTGTCTGTCTTGGCGATGCCGACCGTGAAGGCGTTGACCAGAATGTTGCCGTCGTAGGTGGCGTCGAACTGCACTTCGCCGCCTACGGTGGGCACGCCGATGCAGTTGCCGTAGCCGCCGATCCCTGCGACGACGCCTTTGAGCAGGTGCGGCGTCTTTGGATGGTCGGGCCGGCCGAACCGTAGCGAATTGAGTGAGGCCACCGGTCGGGCGCCCATGGTGAACACGTCACGAAGAATGCCACCCACACCCGTTGCGGCACCTTGATAGGGCTCGATGTACGAAGGGTGGTTGTGCGACTCCATCTTGAACACCGCACAGAATCCGTCACCAATATCGACCGCCCCGGCGTTTTCGCCCGGGCCCAGCACGACCTGGGGACCCTCGGTGGGCAATCGTGAGAGATGTACTCGGGAGGACTTGTAAGAGCAGTGCTCGGACCACATCACGCTGATGACGCCGAGCTCGGCGTAGCTTGGCTTTCGGGAAAGCGTGGCGAGAACGCGGTCCCATTCGTGATCGGCCAGGCCGAACTGGCGTGCGAGCTCTGGGGAAGCGTCTGGTTCTCCAGGGAAATTTGGGGGTGTCGTCATTCGAGTCCCAGGTGGCGCTGGAGTGATTGAAAGAGGCGCAGCCCGTCGTCGTTTCCGAGGATGGCTTCGCTGGCCCGTTCGGGGTGTGGCATCATGCCGAGTACGTTCTTGTCGCGATTGTAGACACCCGCGATGTCGTCGACCGCGCCGTTCGGATTGGCCGCGCTGCCTTCGGGTGCATCGCCCTGGCGCGTGCAATAACGAAAGGCGACCTGGTCGTTGGCGTCCAGCTCTTCCAGTGCTTCGGGGCTGCACTGATAGCGCCCGTCTGCGTGGGCGATCGGAAGACGCAGCACCTGCCCCCTGCCCATATCGGTGAAGGGTCCGCCGTTTTCGACGCGAACGAAAACGTCTCGGCACTCGAACCGAAGATGCGCGTTGCGGGTGAGGGCGCCCGGCAGGAGGCCCATCTCGGTGAGCACTTGAAAGCCATTGCAGATGCCCAGGATTGGGCCTCCGCGGTCGGCAAATTCTCGAATCGCGCCGACGATCGGGCTAAAGCCTGCGATCGCCCCAGCCCGTAGGTAGTCTCCGTACGAGAAACCGCCCGGAATCACCACTGCGTCGGCGTCCCCGAGCGAGGGCTCTTTATGGAACGCGTACCAAGCGTCGGCTCCGAGGACATCCCTCACGGCATGAAGGGCGTCCCAATCCGCGTTTGAACCTGGAAACTGTACTACAGCGACTCTCATCGGGGGCGACTCGGGCTTCTAAGCGCGCGGAGCATACGGACGGACCGCGCCCGAGGCAACGCGGAAGGGGCTCTATTGCACGAGCTCGAAATACCCGTGTGAGATCTCCGAGGGGAGCCCTTCGACCGGAATCAACCGAAACACGATCGTGCCTCGACAGCTTGCGGCGTCGACCAGCCCGTACGTGCGGCTGTCCTGTCCCACATAGCCCCGATAATCTCCCAATAGGTAGAGCTTGCCGGGCTCGACGGTCGTCTTGCGGACCAAGTGCTGACGGTTCTGGTTGAAGAAGATGGGGTGCTCGTCACTTCCGCTGACTTCATTACCCCACACGACCGAGCTTTTCACGTCTATGTCCTCGTTGTAGAACTCGGTGAGGCCACGCTCTTCGAAACGAACGGGCTGGCCATCGATTCGAAGGACATCACGGAACGATTCGATCGTGCTACCCTCGGTCGCCGCGACTCGTGCGACCACCCATCCCTCTTCGGTCGGGTGCTTGCAGACGGCAATGGAGCCGTGCACCGGCTCGCCCCGCTTGTTGATCAGGACTCGCTCGCCGTGCACGAGAGTGGGGGCCATACCGTTGTGTTCCATCAAGGCGACGTCGAACAAGAGCACCTTCAGCACGAGCAGGACTACGATGATCGCCGCGCCGATCCACGACAAACGCCCGAGTCCGCTTCGAATCCACCCCACGAACTCGGCTATTCAATGTTTGCGTTCTTTGTCAAGCCTGCCTAAACCGATCTAGGAAGCCGTCGACGACGATTCTTGGCTCCTCCGTATCGTAGACCGCGCGCTGAACTGCGACCCCCTGTGCGCCGGCGTCGAGCAGTGGCTCTACGTCCTCCAGTCCGATGCCACCGAGCGCGAACACCGGGATCTGGAGGCCAGAGATCGCTCGCCGAAAACCTTCCACTCCGATCGGCGGATTCTTGCCGAGGACTTCGAACACCGGGCTCAGGAACGCATACGTCGCGCCAGTCTCCTGCGCGGCGACGAGACCGGGGCGATCGTGACGGGATACGCCGATCATCTCGAGGCTCGGCCATCTCTCTCGGACTCGCGCGATCGGTAGGCCGGTTTCCGGGAGGTGGACCCCGTCGGCGCCGATGATGTGGGCTACGTCGGCGCGTTGGTTGACCACCAGGGGGCTTCCGGCCGACTCGGTCAACACCCGTAGCTCGCGCCCCCAGTCGAGGAGTACTCGGTCGGAAGTGTGTTTCGCACGGAGCTGAACCCCGATCTGGCCATCCGCCCGGCCCTCGAGAGCTCGTTGCACGGGCGCGATCGGCCCGTCCGGGTGTTCTAGGCTCGTGATGATCCAGATCCGCGGAAGCTCCCTTGGCATCGATTCGTCGCGGTTACGATCGGCCGTCTTGGTCGGAGCCGATCACGCCCTCGATGGGGCTCGACGCACTCGCGTAGAGCTTTCGCTGAATTCGACCCGCCAGGAATGCATCGCGCCCCGCCTGCACGGCGAGTTTCATCGCCCGCGCCATTCGCACCGGGTCCTTTGCGCCCGCAATGGCGGTGTTCATCAGGACGCCGTCGATCCCGAGCTCCATCGCGACCGCGGCGTCGGAGGCCGTGCCCACGCCCGCATCGACGATCACCGGGACGCTGGCGTGTTTTACCATGATCTCGATGTTGAATGGATTACGGACGCCAAGGCCGCTTCCGATGGGCGCCGCGAGCGGCATGATCGCGGCGCAGCCGAGGTCTTCGAGGCGCCTCGCTGCGACCGGGTCATCGTTGAAGTAGGGCAGCACCGTGAATCCGTCGTCGACCAAGGTCTTGGCGGCTTCGAGCGTCGCCGGCACATCCGGGAAGAGCGTCTTTTCGTCGCCGATGACTTCGAGCTTCACCAGAGGGGTATCGAGGAGCTCGCGCGCCAAGCGCGCCGTCCGAACCGCATCCTCGGCGGTGTAACAGCCGGCTGTGTTGGGGAGGAGGGTGTAGCTGCCTTCGCGAAGCACCGACATGATCGATTCGCTTCCGGTGGCCTTCAAGTCAACGCGGCGCACGGCCACTGTCACGACCTCGCACCCCGAAGCTTCGAGAGCCCCCCTCGCCGTGTCGAGATCCGCATACTTGCCTGTACCCGTGAACAGCCTCGACCGGAATTCGAACTGGCCAATCGCGAGAATATCTTCGGACACTCAACCACCTCCTACGAAATGCACCACCTCGACGCGATCGCCCTCGGCGAGCTGGGTGTGGGCATGCTGCGCTCGTGGTACGATCTCTTCGTTGCGCTCGACGGCAACCAAGACGTCCGCGAGCCCTAGCGAGGTCAGCAAGTCCCCGACGGTCGCGTTTGAGTCCACCTGTCGTTCCTCACCGTTGACGACGAGACGCATCGGCAGAGCGTAGGGCGGCCCCCGAGGCGCCGCAAGTGAATGGGATCGATGGGCGCAGCGGACTCCGGGTGATAGGCTCGCCCTCGTGAAGAAGATCTTGGAGGGCGACAATCTCCGCGTTCTCCGGACGCTTCCCCGGGCGTTCGCGCGGCTCGTCTACATCGATCCCCCGTTCAACACGGGTCGTAGACAGGCTCGAGAGCGGATGCATGTAAAAGCCACCGCCGACGGGGAACGCATGGGCTTCGGCGGCCGGCGCTATGAGGTAGAGCATCTCGAGAGTCCCGCCTACGAAGACGATTTCGACGATTACATCGCGTTTCTGATGGCACGTATCGAGGCGGCCCTGCCTTGCCTGACCCCCGATGGGTCGTTTTTCGTGCATCTCGACTACCGTGAAGTGCATTACGCCAAGGTTGCCCTCGATCGATTGCTCGGCCGCGATCGATTCCGAAACGAGATCATTTGGGCGTACGACTTTGGAGGTCGCCCAAAGCGATGGTGGCCCGCCAAGCACGACAGCATCCTTTGGTACACCCTCGACCCTAAGCGCTACGTCTTCCAATTCGAAGAAATGGATCGCATTCCGTACATGGCGCCAGGCCTCGTCGGAAAAGAAAAGGCGGCCCGCGGTAAGACGCCGACCGACGTGTGGTGGCACACGATCGTTCCGACAGCGGGCAAGGAGAAGACCGGCTACCCGACCCAGAAGCCCCTTGGAGTGCTCGAACGGATCATCAAGGTGCACACCGAGCCGGGTGACATCGTCCTCGACTTCTTTGCGGGGAGCGGGACGACGGGTGAAGCAGCCGCGCGCCACGATCGTGGCTTCGTCCTCATCGACGAAAACCCCGAAGCGATCGCGGTCATGTCCAAGCGGCTAGCGGGTTGGGCATCCCGAGGTGGTCTTGTCGTCTTCGTGACTCGTGTGTCGTGATCGTCGTCGTGATCGACATCTTTGCGTTCGACCACGACCACGACGCACGACCACGTCTACGTTTTCGTCTCCGACTACGAGTATCCAAAGAGCACGGAATTGGGGACGGCCCCTACCGTGCAGTGAATTCCACTTCGAATACCGCGGGCCACAGCTTTCCCGTCACCAAGAACGTCTTCGTGTCGGGCTTGTAGGCGATTCCGTTGAGCACATCGACGCGGGTCGCCTCTCCACGCGAGAGCAGACCCCTCGCATCGATCGAGGCGGTCACGTCGCCGGAGTTGGCGTCGATCCGCACGATCTCGTTTCGACGCCAAATGTTCGCGTAGATCTGAGGGCCTACACATTCGAGCTCGTTGAGCATGCCGACCGGAATGCCGTCCTGGCGCACCGTCAGTCGGCGACGGACCTCCATCGTCTCGGGATCGCGGAAAGTGAGTATCGACGACCCGTTGCTCATGATCAACGAGGTGCCGTCGAAACACAGCCCCCAACCCTCGCCGTCGTACTGGAGCGTCCCCTGCCCTTCGAGCGTATTGAGATCGTAGAGGATCGCTTGCCCGGAGCGCCACGTCAGCTGTACGAGCCGTTCGTCAACGCGCGCCAACCCCTCCCCGAAAAGCCTTCGGTCGAGCTTTCGTTCGGCCAGCACTTTTCCGTCCTCGAGCTTTACCCTTCGAAGGGACGACTGTCCGTACTGGCCCGTGCTTTCGTACAAGACATCGTGATGCCAAATCAGGCCCTGCGTGAAGGCGTTTGCGTCGTGAGGATAGCGTCGCAGCACTCGGACGCGAAGCGCTTCGATTTCGACCGCGGGTGCCGGAACTTGAGGGTCCGAAGGCCGGATCTCGACGGGCGCGACCGTCTCTTCGGCCGGTTTTCGAAAATTGGGTGCGAGAAAAACGCCCATTGCGATCATGCCGCCGACTAGCATGCCGCCCCACATGACACGAGTGGATCGGTGCTCGGCGCGTTTCATTGCTTCGGTCTGCCGTCGTTGGGCCCGCGCCATGCAGGCCGAAGCCTAGTCTCCTCGGGTGGGGACGCCAACGCTTGACGCCGACGATGGCACCCACTAGCCAGAAGCCGTGCATCCCGACTCCCCAACGCCGTTGCGACCGAGCATCCAAAGCGCCGACGCTTCGCTTCGGCCGACGCGCGCGGAGATCCTGCTCGATGCGATCGCGCACAACCTGCAGGTGGTGCGTCAAGCTGCGCAAGGGCGGAAAATCCTCGCAGTCGTGAAGGCGGACGGATACGGCCACGGGATCGTGCCGGTTTCCCAGAAGCTTCAGGCCGAGGGTGTGGACGGGTTTGGCGTTGCTTTGGCGGAAGAGGGGCTCGAGCTTCGAGAGGCGGGGATCGATCGCGCGATTCTCGTGCTCAACGGGATTCATGGCGGGGCCCATCGCGATGTGATCGCCGCGGGTCTCACCCCTGTGCTCTATGAGATCTCCGAAGCGGCTGCGTTTCATGCGGTGGCGGGCGGTCACCCAATCGATGTTCACTTGAAGGTCGACACTGGCATGGGACGTCTCGGGGTCCCCATGGCTTCGCTCACGGAGTTCCTGACAGAGCTTCGGAGCTTCCCATCGATTCGGATCGCCGGGCTCATGACGCATCTCTCCACTGCTGACGTCGACCCGGATTTCGTCGCTGCACAGCTGAAGAGCTTCGCCCACGCTGATGGCCTCGTTCGAAGGTACGGCCACGATCCCGTCGTCCGACACGCAGCGAATAGTGCGGCGCTCTTCCGTCATCCCGAAGCGCACTTCGATTGGGTGCGTCCCGGGCTTGCGCTCTATGGCTATGCAGGTGCCGATTCGATCGATGCGCCGCTTCGGCCGGCCATGCGCTGGCGCACCGAGGTCATTCGACTCCGGATGCTCGAGCCCGGCGAGTCGGTTGGGTATGGTCGTGCATTTCGAGCGACCCAAGAGACACGACTCGCGACGCTTCCGCTCGGCTACGGAGATGGCCTTCTTCGCTCGGCGTCCAACCGTGCACAGGTCCTGGTTCGTGGCCACCGTTGTCCAGTGGTCGGTAACGTATCCATGGATCTCACTACGATCGACGTGTCGACGGTGCCTGACGTGGTGTTGGGCGACGAAGTGCTTCTGCTCGGCGAGCAGGAAGGCGAGTCGCTCGATGCGCGCGACCTCGCACGTGCGGCTGGAACGATCCCTTACGAAGTCCTGACGAACGTGTCCCGTCGCGTGCCTCGCCTCTATGTGAATGGGTGACTTGTCGCCGCGAAAACATGGTATGAAACCTCGTGACTGGCGCAGCCCCCACGGCGTCTTCGGCCCCCGACAAAGACAGAGCTCGCCTCGCGGCTCGCGGTCTGATTCGCGGTCTGGTTCGCGATTTGGGCGAATGGTTCGTCAAGCTCCTCCTATCGCCGTTCGTCGAGATCGGCGCGCTTTTCAAAATGTTGAGCGAGGCGATCTTCTGGGGCATTCGCCCCCCCTATCGAGGGCGACTTCTCATCGAGGCGATGGAGTTTGTGGGCGTCGGATCGGTCTTTCTCGTCTCGTTGACGGCCCTGTTCGTCGGCGGCGTTCTGGCGCTGCAGCTGGTCGATGGGTTCCGCGACTTTGGCGCCGAAAACCAAACCGGTGCGGTGATCGGCCTGGCGCTAGCGCGCGAGATTGGGCCTGTCTTTACGGCCCTCATGGTGACCAGCCGCGCGGGGAGCGCCATGACGACCGAGCTCGGCTCGATGCGCGTCACGAACCAAATCGATGCTCTGGTATCGATGGCGGTGAACCCAGTGCAGTTTTTGGTCGTGCCACGATTGGTGGCTGGCTTCGTAATGGTTCCCGTATTGACGATACTCTTCGACGTCGTCGGCGTGTTCGGCGCTTTTTGCGTTGCGGTTTTCTTGATGGGGCTCGATCCAGGGGTCTTCATGGATCGTTTGCAGTGGTTGGTGGATTGGGACGACGTGTCGCAGGGGCTCACCAAAGCCATGGTCTTCGGCGTCGTCGTGACCCTGATCGCATGTCGGCAAGGCTTCTACGCAAAAGGCGGCGCCGCCGGAGTAGGGCGCGCCACCAATCGGTCGGTCGTACACAGCGCGATTGCCATCCTCATGCTCGACTACCTGGTCACCAGCATCATTCTCGGTGAAGGGTTTCTGTGATGAAAGTTTTTCGACGCAACTTGATGCGCGCGACCCGTCCCCCCTTGCCGGAAGAGATCAAGACCCACCCCATCCACGTGCAGATCCGAGACCTTCACAAGTCGTATGGCGACCACCACGTGCTCCGGGGCGTGTCGCTGGACATCTATCGCGGCAAGACCAATCTCGTCATCGGTCCGTCGGGCTCTGGCAAGAGTGTGCTCATGCGCCAGTTGATTCGGCTCGAGAAACCGGACTCCGGGCAGCTGTGGGTGAACGGCATCGACTTTGCCCGCCTCGGGGGCCTCGATCTTGCAGCGAAGCGTCGCACGTTCGGCATGGTGTTTCAGATGTCGGCACTGTTCGACTCGATGACCGTGTTCGACAACGTCGCGTTTCCCCTCCGCGAGCACACCGATCTCTCGCGCAAAGAGGTCCGGGACCGCGTGATGGACCGCCTAGCAGCCCTCCGCATCGCCGACGCCATCCACAAGATGCCCGCCGAGCTCTCCGGCGGCATGCAGAAGCGCGTTGCGGTGGCGCGCGCGATGATCCTCGAAAGCGAAATTTTGATCTACGACGAGCCGACCACGGGCCTGGACCCGATCACCACCGAAATGGTCGACGATCTCATTACCGAGGCCGAAGAGATGTTCGGGGTCACATCGATCGTGATCAGCCATGACATGGCCTCCGTCGTCCGCATCGCCGACCACCTGAGCTTCCTCCACGAAGGTCAAATCGCAGCAAGCGGAACCCGCGAAGAGCTCCTACACACCGACCACCCCGCAACCGCCGACTTCATCCGAGCCTCCCGCGTCAGCCTCGACTAGAAGAGGGGACAGCTTTAGCCGCTAACGGATGCGGCGCCCGGAGACGCGGGTTGCGGCATAAGCGACAACGCTGTACAAGGCTCGGCCCCGCTTGGTAGGCTCGGACCGCCTCATGCAACGCCCCGTGCTGTCACTCGTCATTCCGATCTACAACGAGGAAGCCACCATCCCGGAGCTCGACCGCCGCCTCAAGGACTTCTTGCGCGAGATGGATGAGACGTGGGAGGTAGTGTTCGTCGACGACGGCTCACAAGACCGCACGCCTGAAATGCTCAACGAGATCGCTGCGGCAGAACCGCGCTACAAGGTCATCTCCTTTTCGCGCAACTTCGGACACCAGGCAGCGATCACGGCGGGCATAGACCGCGCCGAAGGTGACGCCGTGGTCATCATGGATGCCGACCTCCAAGAACCACCCGAGGTCGTCACCGCAATGATTCAGAAGTGGCGTGAGGGGTGCGACGTCGTGTACGGCCAGAGGTCCATTCGCCACGGAGAGAGCATCTTCAAGCGAGCGACCGCCGCCGCCTTCTACCGCCTGTCGCGTATGCTGCTCCCGATCGAGATACCCCTTGATACAGGGGATTTTCGGCTGCTGAGTCGCAGAGTCGTCCTGTCGATGCGCGCCCTGCGCGAGCAGCATCGGTTCGTGCGCGCCATGGTGTCATGGGTGGGTTTCAAGCAAACCGGAGTACAATACGAGCGGCCCGAACGCTTCGCCGGCGAAACGAAATACCCACTTCGCAAGATGATGCGCTTCGCGATTGACGGGATCACTTCGTTTTCGATCGTTCCACTGCGGCTTGCGACTTGGCTTGGTCTGTGTTCGGGGCTCGTTGCGATCGCCGCCTCGGGCTGGGCACTCTACGCAGGGATCACGGGCCAGACGCTTCCAGGTTGGGCGATGATCATGATCGCGGTGGCCTTGGCTTCGTCGGCCCAGCTCATCATGACGGGAATCCTTGGTGAGTACATCGGCCGAATCTACGAAGAAGTGAAACGCCGTCCGCTCTACGTGGTAGCCGACACGCTGAATTTTCCGTCGACCAAGAGCTCATCGGCGACTGCGGAACCTGCGACCGACACCTCGCCAGAATGCTGATCGGCGCGTGAACTTGTTTGGCCATTTCCGAATCGCGACTACAATGCGCCGGTCATCGCCTTCCATCGCGGCGACTTTCAGCCCTTTCCCTTTACGGAGACGCTTTGTCTTAGTTTCGCTTCCGGGGTCGTCATCTTCTACCTGCTGATGAATGTCTTGGGGGCGCTCGGCGCGCTGCGGTGGCCGGCGTTCTTCGGGCTTCCGCTCTTGATGACGGCTGCCGGCGCAATGCCGCTCGCACGTCTGGTTCGACGCTACGCGCGCCACGTCCGCAATCATTCGAGGCCGGGACAAGCGAGGACGCGTTTGCACACGCTCATCGGGGCGTTCGGGCTGCTGGTCACACCTCGCGCTCGCCGAAGAGTACGCACACATGGGACACTCCTCAGCAGGGCTTTCGCCTCCGGCAAAGTGTCTCTTAAATCAGAGCCCTTCGGTGTCCGAGTTCAGCTGACGGGCTACACTGGACAACATCAGCGGCGTCAGGCCTTCCGTAGCACGGCGATCAGGAAGCCGCCGAGGTATCGAAGCGGGGAGTGGCCTGCCAGGAGCTCGGCCCGGCACAAGCCGCGCCCTACCCACGGGATGCGGTGGACGGCTGCGAAGGGCGTGAGCATGCGAACGCCATGATAGTCGATGAGCTCGACGTTGGGCGGCAACAGCTTCGGAATCGCTCGAGGTGAGTCCCACCGGGTGAAGATATCCGCCTCGGTTCGGTCGTTGCTGATCGGCTGAGGGCCGGCGACCTTCTTCGCGAGATAGCGAAGGCTCCACGGATTGTAGAACTCCAGCAGGAGGTGACCGCCCGGCCGCGTGACGCGCACCGCTTCTCGCACGGCCGCTTCGATGTACGGGATGTGCGCGAGCACTTTGAAGCTGTAGGTGAGGTCGAATTGGTCATCCTCGAAGGGGAGGTCGCAGACGCTTCCAATGCGCACATCGAGACCGCGGTCCCTCGCTCGTTGCGCCATTCCTTCGGACAGGTCGATCCCCACGGCCTCCTCTGCGATTTTCGCGATTCGGGCTAGGATCAAACCTGTGCCGCAGCCGAGCTCGAGCACACGTGCGCCTCTGGCGTAGGGCGTCGTGACCTGAACCTCGAGATCGTCGATCATCTGGTGGTAGCCATAGGCCCGCCCTCGCTCGTACGAGACGCTGAAGTCATCGTAGTATCGCCGCGCCTCTTGCTCGGATCCTTCACCCATGGATTTCCTCATAGAGCAGCTCGTACGCTGCTGCGACTTCTTGCGGTGAGAACTTCGACGTCGCCAGTGCACGTGCCTTCTGTCCGACGTCCGCGTACCATGCCTCGTCGGTGCTCAGACCCTCGATCGCCTCGGCCAAGGCTTCGCCATTCGTCTCCGCGGACGCCGGGCCGTACACCGCCTCGACGCGTCCCCGGTCGATCGGACTCGCTTGGCCGGGGTGCCCCATCAAAACCGGAGAGTGGCGCTGCAGATGTCCTGCGATGTCACGGACCAGGTTCTTGCTGCTGTCGTTCCAAGCGACTGGCTTAGACACGAAGAGGACTTCCGTCATGAACCAAGGGGTTACGCCCCGCCCGGGTGCGCTGCAAGTGCTTGACCCGCGAATCGCGAGGCGATAGCCAGTGGTTACATGCCGGACACCATCGCCCTCGAGTGAGCTACGGTGCTCGCAGGTAGACGAATCGCCGTCGTGATGCCGGCGTACAACGAAGGGAAACTGATTCGGGGGGCGCTCGAAGGCATTCCGAGCTTCGTGGACCACATCATCGTGGTTGATGACGCAAGCATCGACGCCACGAGTGAGACGGCGCGCGCTTTCCGTGAGCCCGTCGAGCTCATCGAGCACGAAACCAACCAAGGCGTCGGCGCTGCGATTGCGACCGGTTGTAGGCACGCGCTCTTGCTCGGCGCGGACTTCACAGCGGTGATGGCGGCGGACGGACAAATGGACCCGGTCGATCTACCGGCCTTGCTGGCGCCTCTGATCGCGGGGGAGGCCGATTACGTAAAGGGCAATCGCCTCGGCTGGCCGGCGGCCAGCAAGGTGATGCCATGGCACCGATGGCTCGGGAACCACGTGTTCTCCTTGCTGACGAGACAAGCCCTTGGCGTGGACGTGCAGGATTCGCAGTGCGGTTACGCGGCGATGAACCGTCGCACCCAACAGGAGTTCGATTGGGAACGCTTGTGGAAGGGCTACGGCTACCCAAACGATCTACTGAGCTGGCTAACAGTGTGTGGTTTGCGCGTGCGAGATGTTCCGGTGCGACCGGTCTACGGATCAGAGCAGAGTGGGATCCGACTTCGTCACGTCATGTTGATCATTCCTTTCGTGATCGCGCGCGCGTGGCTTCGAAGATACGCGCGGCGAACCGAGCTCGCGCCGCAGCAGCAGCGGCAGACATGATGGGTCCGGCCGCTCCAGTCGCTGTGCCTGGAGGATCTCAGCGCGACGTGGCTCCTAGGCCCTCCTCACAAGAGCACTCTACCGAAGCCGCTGAGGCCCATTGAGTCGAGTCCTACTTCGGCCGAGTTCGAACAGCTGCTGTCGGATGTCGATGCCGTTCGGGTCAAGAGCAAGGGCTTTCGTGTCCCCCAAAGACTCGAGGAGCTGGGGTTTGTTCTCACCACGAGTAGCCGGGGGGTCAGTCTCTACGTGAGGGACCTGGTTGCCAAGTCCCGGCACGCTCCCGACGAATGAGACGTAGGGGCCCTTTGTGGTTCGTTTGTCGTGGCTATCTCCCACATCGAGGACTTCGGGCTCACGAACGGGCGAGTGCGGGAGACGCTGAAAGTGTACGACGAGCGCTTCGGGGTCTAGTTCGCCCCCCGGCGTGCTTGCAAAGGCATGGGATGGCGACTACACAGCGCTGATTACAATGATGCGCCGACTCCCTCATGGCCGATCATCTTGGCCGGTAGCCGCCGCGGAAGAATCGTGATGCCCGATTGGCGCGAGGTGTTGTCCCGGGTCGATCGCCTGGTGCTGCGGGTCGTCCGCTTTTCGCAGCGGGTCCTGCTCTGGCCGGCCCTATATGCGATCGCCTGGGTCGCCGCCATCTGGCCGCTCACGCATGGGGAGAGGTTGCCCGTCTGGAGCAACAACGACCTGACTCACGCGGAGCGTCTCGAGCAGCTCTACTATTTGCTCGGCACGGCCGGAGCCATGGCGGTCTTGCTAGTCGGCTTCTTCTCCGTCAGTCGCGCCTTGCGGGGTCACTGGCGGGTGGAAGCCTGGGCGCAGAGCTTCAACCGTCTGTTCGCCTTCTCGCTCGCCGCCCCGTTTTTGGTGGCGCTGACCCAGCCCGGAGTCGAATCAAAGCGACCCTTTCACACCCTATTTTTCATCGGCGTCGCGACCGCCTGCCTCATTCCCACTGTGGCCTTCTTGTGGGAGGTTTCGCCGGATCGCCGGGCGGGTCCGGCGCCAACGTGGCTCGCCCGGCTTCGGGCCGTGGCGCCGTGGGTCATCGTCGGCGTGCTCTTTGCGGCCTATGGCCTGTGGTTTTCGCACCTGGCGATCAACACTCACCACGCCCTGCAGACCCGCCTCCTCGATCTCGCGATCTACGACAACATCTTCTACCACTCGAGCCACGGCAATTTTCTAGGCAGCAACTTCATCC
>PVMK01130249.1_pt1 | contig 42802 bp, 43 predicted proteins | sample 1853481 | NCBI WGS metagenome assembly PVMK01 (sample SAMN08533507, study PRJNA380276) | Marine sediment metagenome, whole genome shotgun sequencing project.
CCGGTATCCTTGAAGGGAAACATGCAACATCATATCCGTCCTTTAAAGAAAAGCTTGGTAATGTTGAGTATGAAGAAAAGGCAGTTGTCACGGATGGTAATGTAATGACCAGTCGCGGCCCTGGAACAGCAATTTGCTTTGGTCTTGCTATTGTAGAACGGTTTTTAGGACCGGAAAAAGCCGGGCAGATCAAGGACGCAATGCTGGTTGATCAGGACTGTTAGTTTAATAGGTTTAACAATGAAAGGTTATTAATGGATCCACATTACAGGATAGTTATATTCGGCTCTGCTCGTATTAAAGAGGGCGATGAAGAATACAAAGATGTATACCAAATTGCAAAAGGATTAGCTGAATCAGGCTTTGATGTTGTAACCGGAGGAGGTCCCGGTATCATGCAGGCAGCCAATGCCGGGCATAAAAGTGTTGAATCAGACTCTCATTCGATAGGGTTAAATATAACACTTCCATCTGAACAGGAGGCTAACAAGTATCTCGATATCAAGAAAGAGTTTGACAGGTTCAGCGGTCGATTAGATGCATTCATGTCATTATCTGACGCAGTTGTTGTTGCCACGGGAGGCATAGGCACTCTGCTTGAATTCTTTTATACATGGCAGCTGATACAGGTAAAGCATATTTGCGAAACACCGATTATTCTTTATGGAGAAATGTGGACAGGTCTTATCAAGTGGATGAGAGCTGAAGTTCTCTCAAGAAAGCTGTTTGACATTAATGACATGCATAACATCATTCATATCAGGTCGGCTGAAAAAGTGGTTAGTTTTATCAGACAGGTACATGAAGACCGTTCGTCCATGGAGCATGTATGCGTTAATTATGACAAATACAGAGTGGAGTTCGGTGAGACAGAGAATTCAGATGAGTGATAATCTTTTTAAAGACAAAAAGTTTCAGGGATTAATAAATGTGTAGATTGTATGGGTTTCGCTCAAATTTTCCACGTAAAGTCGAATGTGAATTGATACGGGCCCAAAACTCGCTCATTACTCAAAGTCTGAAGGATGAAAGAGGAACAAGCAACCCCCATGGCTGGGGGTTAGGGACATATAGCAATGGCGCTCTCTCTGGTATATGAGTCGTAATGCTGTGCATCCCTGTGGCGTATGCGGTGAAGCATTGCATGTAGAAAAAGATCCCGGTAAGGACTATCGTGCAGTAATCGTTGCTTCAGAACAAATAACTGCTGATGAAGAATGGACCGAAATACCGGACGGAAGTTTGTTTCATATAGACCATAAAATAGGTTTGGATATTGTTTTACTTTAGGCCTGCCTTTACGTGATCACTACGTTTACTGTATCAATTCCGATTGTCGAAGAAACTGAATCATAAAACAATTTTCAGTGCTTCATACTTAAAACAATAATGCGAAATAATGAATCATTCTACTTTGGCATCTTACAATACTAATTCATCAGGTGGTCTGACGTTTTACACCTTCGGAAGGAATAACAGCAGGTTTGCATCGTGGAAGGTCCAGATTGCATCCATTAAAAAGATAGCATTTCTTTTTGCAGAGTGAGACAAGCATGAGCATTACCGGCACTTCTATGAGCACTCCAACAACTGTTGCAAGCGCGGCACCTGATGACAGGCCAAAAAGCATAGCTGATGTAGCAATGGCAACTTCAAAGTGGTTTGATGCTCCTATCAATGCTGTAGGGGCTGCATCCTCATAGGATAATTTAAACATCCTTGCAAGTACAAAATAGCCCAGAACAAAAATAAATATAGTTTGTACAAAAAGTGGTATTGATATCCAGAGTATTGTTAAAGGATTCTTTGTTATGACCTCACCTTTCAGAGAGAACAATAAAACCAAAGTCGCAAGCAACGCTATAATGCTTACAGGCGTCAAATAGTGCAGGAAATTTTTATTAAACCAATCCAACCCTTTGTTTTTGATAATCCACTTTCTGGAAAAATACCCTGCGATAAGCGGTAAAGCAACATAAATCACAACTGAAAGAATCATTGTCTTCCATGGTATGGGCATAGCATTAATGCCAAGCAATAAACTCCCGAGAGGGGCATAGAAGAAAAGCATTGTCAGTGAATTAATAGCCACCATTACAAGAGTATGACCGTCATTACTTTTTGCAAGATACCCCCACATTAATACCATGGCCGTACATGGAGCGATTCCAAGAAGAATAGCTCCGGAAACATAACTTCTCCAAAGCTCTACCTCCTGTCCGCCTTTTACGATCTCAGTCCCGGGAATAAAATCTCTAAAAAGATAACCCAGGAAAAAATAAGCTATTGCATACATGGTAAAAGGCTTGATCGCCCAGTTTATAACTAATGTCAAAACAACAGGTTTTGGAGTTTTTGCGGCACTTACAACCTCTGCAAAATCGATCTTTACCATAATCGGATACATCATAAAGAAAAGACATACTGCAATTGGTATTGAGACCTGGTAAATTGACCATGAGTCAAGCGTTATTGCAACACCGGGCGCCATCTTACCCAGTAAAATACCTGCTCCAATACAAAGCAATACCCATAGAGTCAGATATTTTTCAAATATGGACAGCTTTTTATTTTCAGACATTGAGAAATCTCTCTTTCCTTATATTATTCTAATAATCCCTATAATACTTCAGCTGTGTTGGTCTAAATATCCAACTGCATTACTATCCCATCCTCTAGCGGATTTTTATAATAATTTCTTCGACTTCCGGTTTTCCTGAATCCAAATTTATTGTAAAGCTCAGTGGCTGCATCGTTTGAATCCCGCACTTCAAGAGTGACACTATTTACATCAGGTTTATTTAGTCTTAACTGTTTCAGTGATTCAGCAAATAGAGCACTGCCTATACCATTCCGCCTGTCCTCAGAAAGAACATTGATTTTCATCACATGAGTAATATCAAGTAAAGTCCTGATACACACATATCCGATTATTTTCTCCTCCCTAACAGCTACTTTTAAAATTGAATCTTTATTGGTAATCTCATATCTTAAGGAATTGATTGTCCAGGGCGTTGGATCACAAATGCTTTCCAGTAAATGCACGTCACTTAGATCATGCTCGAACATGTCCCTGATCATTACCCCTTCCAATTTAGCTCTGCCTCTGACTTTCTGATGTAAAAGGGGGTGAGGGAAACAGGATCGGCCAGATCTCCCTGTTTGATTTTTTCAAAAGCGATCTCACCAACAGTAGCTGCTGAAGGAGACATTATTGAGGGGGGTGGGAATATAGCTTTGTCACCGCAAATATCCTTTATCATGTCTCCATATCGATTAATGCCGTCGCCTATAAAAACTGTTTTATCGGTGATCTCCTTTAAAAAATCACCGGGACTGACTGCTCTTTCCGGCATTATTTTTATAATACTATTATCATCCCATTTATACAGACCTGCAAACACCTCATCTTTTCTTGCGTCAAATAAAGGACATATCTGATAAGCAGAGAACGGAACTGTTCTGGCAAAGGCATCAAGAGTGGGAACAGAAACAACGGGCTTGTTTGTGGCAAATGCAAAACCCTTTACAGTACTGACCCCTATTCTTAATCCTGTAAATGACCCCGGGCCTATTGATATGGCAAATGCATCAATTTCTTCGATAGTGACTTGAGAAGATTCCATAAGCCATTTTATGGAAGGCATCAATCTTTCTGCATGGGCTATCTTTACATTAATCCTGACCTCTCCTATTAATCCGGAGGTATCATCACATATCGCAACACTTCCGGCAATTGTGGCTGTTTCCAGGGCAAGAATTTTCATGAATTATTTCGCATTAAATATGCTTTTCAATATAAGAATTGTGTTATCCCGCATCAGATCTACATTACCATTTACTTTGCCCGGACTTGTCCTGATGTTGCCGGCAATAACCAGAGAAGGGGTTTCATTAATACCGTATGACCTGGCTAAATCAACAGCCTCTCTGGCAGCCACGGCCTTTTCATCTCCCCTGAGTTTTTTGCTGAAATCAAAACCAAGTCCAACCTTTATCCCGATGCTTTCAAGAATCTCAATTTTGCCTATGTCCTGTTTCTCAATAAATACCGCTTCAAAAAGGGCCTTTTTCATCTGTTCTCCCTTGCCTTCATCAACTGCTATCAAATAGGCTTCTCCAGGCTTTGGCGAGCCCTTTCCCCAAAAAATAGGCAATGTCTTCCATTTTATCTTCTTTGGAAAGTTACCCTTTATAATAGGAATAGACCGCTCAAAATTATAACAGTGGCCGCAATAAAAGCTGAGGAATTCAACAATCTCAATCTGTTTTCCTTCATATGTAAATGATTGTCCCGGCACCCTGTCATATGCCCCGATAATAGACATCTCCTCTGCATAAGAAAACGACGACAACATAAGCAGCATAAAAGATAGCAAAAATATTTTGTTCAGCATTACAACACCCTCCTTAATCAGTGTTTTATTTTAATTAAATATTCAGAATAATTAAATTCAGGGCTGTTGGCCTTTGTATGACACTTGAGGCATACAGTTTCTGTGACCGGTCTCATCGCTGAAAAGTCAGAGACATGCTCTCTGTTCATCCCATGGCACTCTTCACACTGAACATTGGCAAGTCCGGGAGTGGCTTCCAAATTGAAGAAACCTCCTTTTTCCCCAAACCCGACAGAGTGACAGACAATACACTCGGGATCAGATGATTTACCCACATCCTCAAGGCTTGCAAAGGCATGGGAATGACGTGTCTTTTCCCAGCTTTCAAGAAAGGGCTGATGACACTCTGCACACCGGGATACTCCCAGATATGTTGTGCCCGGTAATTGCTTGACTGATTCCTTGTAATACCTGGCCACCTTTATGTCATATTTGTTCAGCACTTTGCGTACTCTTTCATCCTCATCAATTTCATTCCCCAGGGGAATCCATTCATGACGTGAATTTACGACCTCTCCCCTCTTGTTGACCGTCAGGGTAAGGACGCCGAATTTTTCGCCCTTTGGATAACCAGATGTAATCAGGGTATTATCTATATTCAGCGGTTCTTCCAATTCTTCACCGGATGAACTGATTATCACATCCCATCCTTTCATGACAGAAGCAGCAGAAACAGGATGATCAGTAAGAAGAATATTAACCTTGCCATCAGGACAGTCTTCCGGATCAACGCTTACATTTATATTTACGGAATCCTTTATTATTTGAGCAGTCTGGGTGGAACCTGGTCTAAAAGATAATGTCCTGATTTTATATTTTTCAATCAATGGGATTATAAAGTCTTCTTTTACAGTTTCAGAGCCTGACAGTAAAGCCACAGCATCATATTTCAGTATCCCGAAAGACTCAAGCATGGCATCAGCTTTTAATCTGCCTTGAGGGGTGTCTTTTGCCAGAAAGTTTCCTGCATCAATCAGTATATATGGAGAAAGACTTTCTCTATGGTCATTCATAAAACCTGAAAATCTTGCAAGCCCTCCGAAGTCAGACTGCGGAGAACATCCGCAGGGCTCCAATTCGCCCTGAAGACTACCTGTATAAATAATATTAAAAGTTCTCTCTTCTCCATATGTTGCATGAGAGGACATCAATATAATTATCATTAATGTTAGAAAAATACATTTCTTCATGGTTTTTCAAAATTATTGTAACAAAAATAGGGTACTACTGGCTTTTGCGTTAATACATACTTGTCGTCATTCCGGCTTGTCCGGAATCTATTTATATAAAGAGGAATGATTCCGGACAAGCCGGAATGACAAACAGACTAGCTTATGGTGTCTTATTGTATTTTGATTGACATTAGTATAATTTATTTTTTATATTTGAACAAGTGTTCAAGTGATCAAGGGAGGCTTGATATGTCAGCCAGGAATATTCAGGATGTTTGTGAAATTAAGTCTGTAGATAAAGCAAAAGTAACGTCCGTTCTCAAAGAGATGTTGACTGACGATGAGGCCCGTATTCTATCGGAAACATTCAGTGTGCTTGCTGATCCTACCCGCTCAAAGATTATTTATGCCCTTTCAAAGACCGAGCTATGCGTATGTGATATTGCAAGTTTACTGAATATCAGTGTCTCGGCAGTATCTCATCAGTTGAGACTTTTAAGGAATATGCGGCTCGTCAAGTACAGAAAAGAGGCCAAGATGGTCTATTACTCACTTGACGATAAACATATCAGCAGGCTATTCAATGAAGGTCTGAAACACATCAGGGAGTAAGGTTGTAGTGTCGAGCGATCATTCGCCCCTTTTGGACTAGGTAAATGCAAAATACAAAACTTCAAATTCTAAACAATACCTGCCAGGATGAACAAAGCTGTTCCTGCTGTGCAGTTGATTTTTTTGAAGAGAAGCCACCTCTGTGGAAGCGCAGACAGATAATCATCGGCTCTATATCAGGAGCTCTTCTCCTTGCGGGACTGATCATTAAGTTTAATTCAGGCTATCATCTGATTTCACAACTCTTATTCGCTTCGGTCATTGCTGTGGCCGGTAGAGAAATATTAAAGAAAGCGGTCAGATCAATCCTCAGCCGTCGATTGGATATGAACTGTCTTATGAGTATTGCTGCAATCGGGGCATTCTTCATAGGTCACGGGGAGGAAGGGGCGGCAGTCATTTTTCTTTTCTTTATAGCAGAATTACTTGAGGACTATGCAGCGGATAATGCAAAGAAGTCCATAGGAGATTTAATGCATCTTGCCCCGGAGACGGCTAATGTTAAAAGGGACGGCAATGAACTTAATCTCCATGTCCATGAAATTAAAAAAAATGAAATAATCCTGATCAGACCCGGAGAAAAAATCCCGCTTGACGGCAAAGTTGTAACAGGCCACTCAAGCGTAAACGAAGCCCCTATTACAGGAGAGTCTGTACCGGCATATAAAACTGAAGGCGATAAAGTATATGCCGGGACCCTTAATGAAGAAGGTTTTCTTGAAATTGAGGTCACCAGGGAGTCTGAGGAGACTGTACTGTCCCGTATCGTCAAACTGGTTGAGGAAGCAGAGAGAAAGAAATCTGATACTGAAAGATACATAGACAGGTTTGCCCGTTTTTATACCCCCACAGTCATCGGTCTTGCATTTGCAGTATTTCTGGTCCCGACTCTTTTTTTAGGTCTTCCCTGGGAGACATGGTTTTACCGTTCACTTGTACTTCTTGTAGTTTCCTGCCCCTGTGCATTATCCATATCAACACCCGTGGCAATGGTCTCTGCCATTACAAGTGCTGCTCGACAAGGAGTGTTGATCAAAGGAGCAACTTTTATAGAAGAGTTAAGCAAAGTCAGGACAGTCACTTTTGACAAGACAGGAACATTAACAAAGGGTAAACTTGAGATCACAGATATTATCGGCCTCAACGGTCATACGAAATCAGAGGTGCTTTCAATAGCAGCATCAATGGAAGCAAATTCAGGACACCCTATCGCCAAAGCTATATCAAAAGAAGCTGCCGGGCGTAATATTGATATAAAGAAAACAGACCGTTTCAAGTCTATACAGGGTATGGGGCTGGAGGCTTTTATCAATGGTAAAAAATATTTTCTGGGCAGCAGGAATTTTTTTGACAGTTTAGGCCTGAATCTGCCGGAGGAATTTACAGACCTTGAAAAACAGGGTAAGACAGCCATCCTTTTATCTGAAGAGAGTTCTCCCGCAGGCATAGTGGCGCTGGCTGACATCATGAGGGCCAGGGCACCTGAAATGATAAGCAATTTAAAAAAACTTAATATAAGAGCAGAAATGCTCACAGGTGATAATGAAGAGGTTGCACGATCAATGTCAGACAGGCTGGGATTAGATAAATACTATTCAGGACTGTTGCCGGAAGACAAGGTGAAGATTGTAGAAGAACTTGCCCGCAGTCACGGCCATATTGCAATGGTAGGGGATGGAGTCAATGATGCGCCATCATTGGCAACAGCAAACGTTGGAATTGCCATGGGGACTATAGGGTCTGACGTAGCAATCGAAACCGCTGATATAGCCCTGATGCATGACGACCTGTCACGAATTGACTATATAATAATGTTAAGCAGAAAGACCATGAATATTGTGAAGCAGAATGTGACAGTCTCCCTTCTTATTAAGGGAAGTTTTACTGTCATGGCTCTTTTGGGGTGGATCAATCTCTGGATTGCTGTGGGAATAGGTGATATGGGTCTAAGCATAGCAGTTATTTTAAATGCCATGCGGTTAGTACGGGTAAAAGTTTAGACTTGCATTATTAATAAGTTTCATTTTAATGAATTATAGCCATGCAAGTTATAATTTGTTATAATATGAAAGCCCCTTAACGGCCCTGGAACTGTCTCCCCTTAGGAGTTCATAAGTTCTTCATATTCAACTGTAAAAATATATGCTGCGAATTGACTTCATAATTAATTAAAAGCTATATTTATTGTCGGAGGTTTTTTTGGAAAACAAAGAAAAAATAGATATATTTGAGTCGATCTGGAAGTTTCTGGCATCTGTCAAACTCGCCATTTATACATTAATAATAATTGCCGTATCATCTATTGTAGGTACAATTGTTGAACAGGCGGCAGAGCCGGCCAAGAACATTGCCCTGCTTGCCAAATTTTTTGGTGATAACGCAGCGCCCACTGTCTACAATATTTTCGCAAAAATGGGCTTCATGGACATGTACAGTTCATGGTGGTTTGTCAGTTTTCTCGCTATCTTCAGCATTAACCTCATAGTCTGTTCGATCGACAGGTTTCCCAAAACATGGCGTATAGTACGCAAACCCCAGAGACCACTGCCTGAGAGTTCCATAAAATCCCTTGCAATCAAAAAAGAGCTGAAATTCAAGACCAGTATCAATGTAGTCAGGGATGAATTCATGAACCTCCTTAAATCCTCACGGTACAAGGTTTCTGAGGCAACTGAAGAGGGTTCTGTCCAGCTATATACTCAGAAAAACAGATATGCCAAGTTAACAGTGTACGTTGTACATCTCAGCATTATTCTCATATTTATAGGCGCTGTAGTCGGCTCCAAATTTGGATTTAAGGGCTACGTTAACATCGTAGAAGGAAGGTCGACCAAAGTTGCCTACAAGTCTCCCGGCGAACCGATTCCTCTGGGATTTACTGTAAAATGTATCTGGTACAAGACCGAGTATTACGGAGCTACATCCACTCCAAGGGAATTCTCGAGTGAACTGGTAATTTTTGATAAAGGGCGTGAAGTAATGAGAAAGGTCATTGAGGTCAACGATCCTCTCAAATATAAAGGGATTACTTTTTTTCAGTCCAGCTATGGAACTTTGCAAGGCGTCCTGGAGGATTATGTTATCGAAGATACAGAATCCAGACGCCAGACAACTCTTCAGCCAAAGTTCTCCAAATATCCTAATCAGGTCGGTAGATTTCTTATTAAGATAAAGTCTGCAAATGGTCAGGAAAACACTCTCTCGCTTAGACGGGGTGACACCTTTAATGTTCCTGGGACTGAAATAAAAGGAACTGTTATTGGCTTCTCTCCCACACTGGACCGGGACAGGATGACAGGAGCTCTGGGAACAAGTGAATATTATAAGGACAAGATGATGAATCCGGCAGTTGCTATAGAAGTGGAATCTCCCGGAAAAAAACCTTTCGTGGGTTGGTATCTCAAGGAAGACCCCACATGGATAGTACCTGAAGGTGGTCATGAGCTGGAGTTTATAGATTTTAGAGGAGTTATGTATACAGGACTTTCGGTTGCCAAGGACCCTGGCGTCTGGTTTATTTATATAGCATCTGTTTTAATGAGTGTCAGCCTTTATTTATGCTTTTTTATCAGCAACAGAAAATTATGGGTCCATATTGCTCACGAATCCCCAAAGAACAAAGGCCCTGTAAGAATAACTGTCGGCGGTTCAACCAACAGGAACAAACTTAATTTTGAAAAAGAAATTGATAAGTTATTATCTCGCGCATCAGATGCCATTGAAGGAAGGAGTAAAAAATGACAAGTTCCAGCTTATTTGATATATCTGCAGGCTGCTATATAGCAGCTGTAATAACCTATATTATTTTTCTTGTAACCAGAAACAGGACGGTAGGAATAGTAGCCACCTCTGTTACAATATTTGGCTTTGCAAGCCAGACAATAGCACTCGGAATAAGATGGGTCAATTCATATTATTTCTGGATGGGGTCAAACACCTCATCAACTATTATGGAAGGAATTTTAAGGGGCGCACCGCTAAGGAATCTTTATGAGTCCTTAATATTCTTTGTATGGTGTACAATCATGATCCATCTAATAATTGAGTTTAAATACAAGAACCGTTCGCTGGGGGCCTTTGTAACGCCTATAGCAGCGCTTGCCTTACTATTTATAGATGTTTCAGGTGTCTCTAAGGAGATCGAGCCCCTTATCCCGGCTCTTCAGTCCAACTGGCTTCTCTTTCATGTTTTCCTGAGCTTTATCGGATATGCTGCCTTTGCTGTATCCTTCGGAGCTGCCAATGCATACCTTGTTATGGTCACTAAAGAAAGAAGTGAAAAGACCTATATCTTCTGGAGTATTATTTCAGGTATTTTCGTGCTGGTCCTTCTTGGTATGAGCATTGATTTCCTCAGCCTATCCACATCACAGCGGGGAGAATTTATACAGAACCATTTCCTTAAGTCCACAATCAGGAGTTCATCAAGTGCTGCTGTACTTGTAAGCTGGATCGTCTCATTATTAGTCATTCTTGGGATCTGGCGTTTTGGTTTAGGTCTCAAAAATGTTTTTACAAAACTTAATCTGACACCGGCCATGCTCGATGAGATCGCATATAAAAGTATTGCCATAGGATTCCCTCTGTTTACCATAGGCGGTTTAATCATGGGAGCCATTTGGGCAAATAGCGCCTGGGGTAAATACTGGACCTGGGATCCCAAAGAAACATGGTCACTCATTACATGGTTTGTCTATGCTCTCTACCTGCACGCAAGGTTTGTAGGCGGTTGGAGAGGAAAAAGAGTTGCAATCCTTTCGGTCGTTGGATTTATCGCTGTTATATTCACATACCTTGGGGTTAACCTTGTACTCTCAGGACTGCATGCTTATGGTGGTGGCTAAAAGTTAAATTAATATAAAAACCAAAAGGCACAGAGCAAAAAACTCTGTGCCTTTTTTTATTACTTATATGCCGGGGTAAAACATTCGGACTAATTGTCCTCTTCTGAATCCATTTTTTTTAAGTTGTCAAGCGGGCTCTCAGGTGCCCCGGATAATTCCCTGATAACATGAAGATAGATCATCGTCGTTTCAACGTTCTTGTGCCCCAACAGTTCCTGTATCTCCCTGATATTGACCCCGGCCATCAGCAGATGGGTGGCAAAGGAGTGTCTTAGAGTATGCACTGACGCATGTTTAGGGATATCGGATTTTATTAAAGCACGTTTCATCGCATCTTGAAGGGACTTACCACTTATATGATGACGTCTTATCTTTCCGCTTCTCGGGTCAACCGAAAGATTTGTTGAGGGGAATACATACTGCCAGTGCCATTCTTTCGGAGCATTGCGATATTTACGCGATAGAGCATCAGGCAAATATACTTCTCCATGTCCGGCTTCAAGGTCTTTATTATGCGTTACTCTTACACCTTCCAGATGTTTCCGTAACCGGTTTTTTATTGATTCAGGAAATATTGTTGATCTGTCCTTGTCTCCTTTCGCATTTCTCACAATTATTAGATCTGAACCAAAGTCAACATCTTTTACCCGCATGCGCGCCAGTTCCTTCAGGCGAAGCCCTGATCCATATATTAATTCCAGAGTTAAACTATGTAAGCCCTTAAGATGCTTGAAAACTTCTTTCACTTCATTGACAGTAAATACAACCGGTAACCTTTGGCCTTTCTTTGCCCTTACTGTATCCTTTAGATCGCTCAGTTTAGTATTAAGAACATTTTAGAAGAGAAACAGCAGAGCGCTAAATTCCTGGTTTTGGGTAGAGGCTGAAACTCTCTTTTTAAGCGCAAGGTAGCTCAGATAATCACGTACATCACCTGAATTCAGTTTAGCGATATCGACATCTTTATTCTCTTTACCGGAGATGTAAATAAAAAACTTTTTTGTGCATTTCATATAGGTTTGTTCCGTGCTGTAAGCATAATGTTTAATTCGTATTGCGCTACGCAATTGTTCGATGATCTGCGAAATGTCATTAGGTTGCTGCTTGCATTCAGATTTACCGGAATACAGACCTGAGTTGTCACCATCCCATGAAATGCTTAACAAATAATTTTACTGCTTCACCAGCCTGTTTGACCTGCCAGTCAGCAATATTTTTTTTTGCCTTCAAGTGATTTAAGAATTCATTTACACTTAAATCATGATTAAGATATTCATTTCTGTTGGAAAAAGCCAAAAAATTGCTGTTTAAGCAAAGTCAATATGACCCCCTAATTGCAAAGGGAATATGTCCCCTTGAAGGAGCAGCCGGTTTTGAAGATATATAGACTTGCAAAGCATGTTTACCGTAACGACGCTCACTAGGTTTTCTGATTTTCCATGATCTGACAGGTTCTTTGAAAGGAGTAGATTTATGAGAGGCGATTTTATCATCACCGTACCACACAGTCCATTTACCATCTAAGTGATGCCTGACAAGGACCTTCTTTTTAGCAAAGGACATTCTCTGTTGTTGTTTTGGGATATCTATAATAAGCCCGCCGAGGCGTACACAATTGTCGTTACCGACAACAGCCTCATAGGCATATGAGACTTTAAGGTATATTTCAGGTTTCAGGATCTTTCTAAAGGCACTTGTACTGGAGTGAGGTTTTTGTGCAAACCTCCGGTTGTAGCGTTTAATAAAAACTCTATCAAGCCATTTGTTGGCTTCTTTCATATCTGATATACCTTCGAGATCCAGTTCGGCAATAAGACGATCCTGCAGGGTGCCAAAGCTCCTTTCGACTCTTCCCTTGGCCTGAGGAGAATATGCCTGTACGGAACATATGTTCAACTCTTCCAGCACTCTGCCTACATGAGTTGGGTATTGACGGCCCATCATCTGCTCCTCTATTGTCCATGACTCATCCGTACGTACAAATATGGTATGTCGGTCATGATATATAGCCATGGGAATGCCATGCTTGATTAGCAGTTTATTCAGAAGTTTTAGATATCCTTCCGAAGTTTCTGCTGGTACAAATATAGCTGAAAGCAGTCTGCTGTCAGCATCATCTATGGTACTGAGCAAACAGCAAGGAGGTTGAGTATCACCAAACCATTTGTGAGGGCTGCCATCCCATTGTACCAGCATTCCCTGACATGGTTTCCTGGGGCGACGGCTTCTGTGCTTTACAGGCCGTCTTTTTCTCTTTGGCTTTTGCCCGCTTGAGCGGCGGATCTTCCGGACAGTTTCTCTGCTAACTTCAATTCCCTCTCGTTCTATTAACAGTTCCGTAAAATGGCTGTCATTGCAGTTGGCATATTTACCGTTTGAGAGATTGCGAATAATTTCTCTTTTGCTCTCATTCAGGGCATTTGCTGGTTCTCTACTTCTATTGCCATGAACCAATCCCTCTGGGCCCCTATTGCTGTAACTGGCTTTCAATCGTTTTGCCTGTCTATAACTCAGTCCCATATATCTACCTGCTTCAACTACTGTCAAAGATCCTCCCATGACTTGTTCCATGATCCTAACTCTCTGTAATTCATTAATACTCATGACTATGTCTCCCATCATTGGCTCTCCCTCCTTGATAGGGACATTTTACCTTTGCAGTTAATGGGGACACTATCCCTTTGCTATCACAAAAGCCAAAAAATTGCTTGCCCAATAAGCGTAAAATGAGATATACTTTTCTTGGACAAAGCGGCGAGAGCGTAGGAATTCCTGAAATTCCGGTAAAACATCATTTTCCATGTCCCCTAAATGATAAAATTTTCGTAAAATGCGAAGGTAACTATAACATGGTAATAAAGAGCAAAAGCGAACCTGCCTGCCGGTAGACAGGTGTCAAATATTTAAGTTGTTTTATTTTATGAAAAGTTGCGATTTTTTACACCTATGTAAAAATAATGAAATGCCAACAAAAACTACGGTGGTTTAATAATTGTTATATGAGTAAATAATTAATGAAACGACATCAGCTTAAACGACTACAATTTACAGCCATGACAGCCGCTTGTATGTTAGTGCTTGCTTGGTTAATTAAAGCTGAATCATCTCCACTTTATAATTACTTCTTATATAACACTGTAATCCCAAATCTATTTGGTTATACATTTCTCCCATCATTCATTGTCGGGAGCACAGTTAGTGGTAATATTCATCAACCGAATGAATTAATTTCATGGATAGCTTTCGCCATTCAATGGAGTCTGATTGGTTACATAGCAGCATTGATTATTTTTCGTAAAAATAAAACATATAACAAATCGTTGGACGAATGAACGAGCACCAGCGGTATCGTTTTGGATTTAAATGGCTTTTGATATTCAAACTAGTTCTTAGCATGTTAATATCATTCAGGTGCTCGTCAGTCAACTCAGCGTTATGTCACAAAATGATAATTAATTTGAGAGCTTTAGACGAATGAATATCTTTATTGATGAAGCTGGAATCTTTGTTATACCAAAAAAGAAAAAATGGTCTATTTCATGCGTTGGAGCTTTAGTTATACCAGAAGAAATTACAGACTCAGTTTTGTCAGGATTCGAAAAACTTAAAGAGGACTGGAGAGTAGAAGGGAAGGAAATCAAAGGAAGTAAGCTAAACGAGTCGGAAGTAAATTCATTAATTTTGTTCTTGAGTCAATTTGATGTAATTTTTCAAGTAACAGCAATTGATATGGTTACGCAAAGTAATTCTGGTATTACGAAACATAGAATGATTCAGGCTGATAAAATGACGGAGAATCTAACGGCTGAACATTATCAATCATTAATAGATGGGCTTGAAAATGTCAAAGAGCGGATTCAAGAATTAACAAATCAATTGTATGTGCAAGCTGTATGTACTTGTGATCTCATGTATACTGCTTTGCAAAATGCGACTTTATATTATGCCCAGAGGAAACCTGAAGAACTTGCTCAGTTTAATTGGTCTATAGATGCTAAACATCAAAAAATAACGCCTTATGAGAAATTATGGTTAGATATCGTGCTGCCTTTTCTTCAATCGAGATCAATAAGAGATCCGTTCATTCAACTTAAAGAAGCTAATTACAGTTACTTTGAAAAATATACTGAGGTTATGACACAACCCCCTGAATATCTCAAAAAAGCATTTGGGGAAGAAACCCCTTTTCCATGTGTTCATATTAATGATATTTATCGAAAAAACCTAATATTTGATCAATCTCATGAAAACTTAGGGCTACAAATTGTTGATATCCTAACGACCTCAATAAGGCGCGCAATGAACGGACATCTTAAGATTCATGGATGGGGCAAGATAGGTCAGTTGATGGTTCAATCAAGTGTTGATTCACAAGAGATAAAGCTACTTTCTTTATCAAAAGAAAAAGAACAAAATTATAAAGGTAAAAAACCACCGTATTGGATGGTCGTACCTATGATGAAGAAGACATCAAAATCGATGCTTACGAAAAACTAAAGAACATAACCAGGCAGTGCTGTGAAATCGAACCAGCGACACCTTTTTGAAATGTGATTGTTTTTTATATTCAAATGGTCTTTTAGCATGTTAATATTCTTAAGGGTTCGATTCACAGACTTTAGCGTTATGCCACAATAAAAATAAAGGTATTTAATGTCTTCAATTTCACAGAATCCTCTTAATATGGAACCCGATCCATTCGATGGTAAGAGTTTCGTATTGCCTGAAACAAGCTGTACCGACGAACGCAAGCTCTTCTTTAAAAGAATGAATGAAATTCAAGCTTTACTTTTTACAACAAAACTTTCTTATGATGTTTGTAATAAAGAATATAAAAGAATAATTCCAAATATGCCATCCCAAGGAAATACACCAATAAAGCTTGAGATAAACGGAGAAAACTTTATTATTATGCCAGCTTCAAGAATTATTGATCTAACAACGGACGGCATTAATATAATTACTCGTCAATCATTTATCATGTTTTATGGCTCTTTTGAAACGTATTTATTTCAACTTTGTGAAAGATCATTCCCATTGGTAGGTGTTACTGACAATATATTGGACAAATCGCGTGACATTCTTTCGGGGAAATCATGGGATGGTAAATTTTGCGGACTTAGTAATGCTTTCAGTCTCGGCTATAAAGATAGTGATCTGAACAGGTGCTTTAAAAACTTCGAAATGGATTTTGAGGGGAAAAAGATAAAAAAACCTTTACAGTTATTGGATTCTTTAGCACAAGTTCGCCACAGAATTGTGCATGCATCTAGCATTCTTGAAACAGGCAATTTAATTTTTATAAATATAAACATATTTCATAGCTTATTTGGATTCTTTTTTTTATTAACGAATTATGTAGATGATCTATTTGCTAAAAAGTTTAATTATAGCCGTAACAAGATAAATCCAGGAAAGGCATAACCTGTCATTGCTCTGAATGCCTGCCAGCAGTGTCAGTTTGATTTTTATTAGTTTATGATATGCGAATCGTCTTTCGAGTTTTTCAGTGTCTTACATGGCAGGCATCAGAGAATTTTGCGTTATAAGAGAGAAAAAATATGAAAGACGAAACTATAGAAGGAGTTGCTAAAATACTTGAAGCGTGGAATCCTCTTGGAGAAGATGCCAATTTCATTAAAAATCTGGATGGTTATAGAGTGGAAGCAATTGATATTCTTTCTACTCTTGACATGTATTATGGTAATAATGTTGAAAAGGCTGTTTCAGGAATTCTTGAGGAAGCATTTGATATTAGTCTTGCGAGCGATGAAGTCAAGCTTGCTGCAAAGAAAATTAGAGAAATATTAAACTCATCATTATAAGAGAGAAGAATGAACGACAAAAATAAAAAATGGATAGAGGCAAAAAAGAAATACCGACTATCTGATACTCATATTCAAATGGCACGAGAGCTCGGAATGAATCCTAAGAAATTCGGCAGTCTTGCCAACCATAAACAAGAACCGTGGAAAGCTCCATTGCCGGACTTTATTGAAGATATATATTTCAAAAGCTTCAAAAAAGATAAACCGGATGTTGTTAAGAAATTAAAATGAACTTATAACAATTTGATGGTCGTGAACGAGTACCAGCGGTATCGATTTGCTTTTGATTAGATTCAGGTATGCAAGCAGGATTTCAGCCTGTAATCATCATAAAGGTACTCGTCAGACATCATGGCGTTAGATTGATATGGCAAAATCAATGAAAATTACTAAATCGATTATTTCTTCATTTCAATCATTCCATGAAATCGCCAAAGATAATTCTGCATATATGTATCGTGGGGTTTCCAATTATAATTACAAATTAATTCCAAAGGTTGGTAGAAATTGGCACCTTGATCTTGGTTTACTAGAATTGTCAGAAAAAATAATGTTTGATAAATTCAAAACTCATGCTCTTCCTCATGTGAAACTCAGGCCAATTACTGATTGGGAGTGGCTTGCATTAGCACAGCATCATGGATTGCCTACTAGGTTGTTAGATTGGACGCAGAACCCCCTTGTAGCTCTCTTTTTTGCATGCAGAGCGAACTTTGAAGTGGATGGTGCTGTCTATTTTTCCAAAGGAACTTCAAAGAGCGTTGTTAATAATAAAAAGACTAATCCATTAAAATATAAGTCCAATAGTAGCTGGGCTCCTGATCATATTACGACTAGACTATCTGCTCAAAAAGGGCTGTTTACTATAAGTTCTAATCCTTCAAAACCTTTCAATCAGGGCATTTATTATCAGATAATAATTAAGTCAAAAGCGAAGCAGGACATATTAAGCACATTAAATAAATACGGTATTAACTCAGCGTCTCTTTTCCCGGACTTGGATGGATTAGCGCAACAAATAGCAGATAATCATTTTATGTTTGAAGGCATGAAAGATATTGAGCTAATTAAAAAGACTATCATGGATATTGAAAAACAAAAATAATCTAACAAATTCATGCACGAAGAATGCGCACCAGCAGTGTTGATTTTGGCTTTTATTATATTGTGGTCTGTAAATCATTTTGTAAGCATCAAATGTCTTTCAGGTGCGCATCTGTGATGATAGCGTTAGACATAAAAATATATAATACGATAGAGTCTTATCATATATTGTCATTTTACTGGAGAGCATAAATGAAAAAGATAAATGAGAAGGTTTATCAATTAAAAGTAACATTAAAGAGGATTAAGCCATCTATTTGGCGTCGCATACAAGTTCCGGCTACATACACGTTTTGGGACTTGCACGTAGCTATACAGGATTCGATGGGATGGACAGACACACACCTGCATCATTTTGAGATACTAAATCCGGCAACTGGAATCAAAGAAGAAATAGGGATACCTGATGAGGATACTTTAGAAAATATCATACTTGCTGGATGGAAGAAAAATATATCTCATTATTTTACAAGTGAGAACGATAAGGCTGAATATGTATATGATTATGGTGACAATTGGGAGCATGTGGTAAAGCTAGAGAAAATACTACCGTCCGAAGAAGGTATTCAATACCCTGTATGTATTAAAGGTGCAAGAGAGTGTCCCCCGGAAGATTGTGGTGGGCCTTGGGGATATGAAGATTTCTTAGAAGCAATAATGGACCCTAAACATGAACGGCATGATGAATTATTAGCTTGGGCGGGCGGAGAATTTGATCCGGAATACTTCAATAAGGAAGATATTGATTTCGATGACCCGAAGCATCGTCTAGAGTTCATGCTAAACAATTAATTGAAAAAACTTGTCTAACCATGCATTGGATCGAATGCGAGACAGCAGGTGCTTTTTTTGCCAGATCAGAATTTATGGTTTTCAAAAAGGTTTATAGGCTAGACAATATGTTTCATGTCTCACATCGATCAATTCGTCGTTAGAACTATAAAATATGAAAATTGATAAATCAGTTCTTGGTGTCGCTGGTGAACTCGCAGTAGCAAGTGAACTATGCAGACGAAATATTTATGCACAACTAACATTCGGAAATCAAAAAAGGACTGATTTACTGGTTATTGGCCGTAAAGGCATATGCAAGATTGAAGTTAAATGCAAACAAAGCTATCAGTGGCCTCAATGTAAAGGGATAAGCGATAGCAAGTCTTTTTTAGTATTTGTTAACTACCAAAAAAAAGAACCAACCGAAAGGCCTGATTTCTTTGTCTTGTCATACAATGAGTGGTTAAAGCTTATTAATAATACGAAGGCAATTTATGAACAGAAACATCCCGATAGGAGAGTTGAGATAGAAAAGGGAGTCTTAATATTTTGGGATGAAAAAAATAAATATGGGAAAGAATATAGAGGGCATGCAGTAAGTCTTAAAGAAGTTGAGCAATATAGAGATAAATGGGACAAGATAATTAATCATACCGAGGCGTTGAATGAAAGCAAGATGGAAGATTAAATAAAAATCATTTCTAACAAGTTGATGGTCGTGAACGAGTACCAGCGGTGTCGATTTGCTTTTGATTAGATTTAGGTATGCAAACAGGATTTCAGCCTGTAAATATCATACAGGTACTCGTCAGACATCACAGCGTTAGGTGATAAAATAAATTGACATCATATGCATAGAATGTTAAATTAATGCATAAGGAGGCCAATTATGAGAACAACATTAGATTTACCTGAGAACTTGCTTGATGAAGCAATGAAAACTACTCACATTTCAACAAAAACCAGAGTTATAATTACGGCACTTGAAGAATTAATTAGGAAATCGAAAATATCGGGATTAAAGAAATTCAAAGGGAAGGTAGATTTGGATATTGATATGGATGTAATTAGAGGCCGTAAGTGTCGGTACTAGTTGATACGTCTATTTGGATTGATTACTTCAGGAGCGGGGACGACCACAACAGACTTGATTTGCTGATAGATGAAAATATAGTCGTTACTAACGACTTGATTCTTGCAGAACTTATTCCCTTTCTGAAAATTAGAAAACAAAAAAGTATTATTGAACTGCTTAAGAATATTAACAATCTGCAACTCCAGATTAAGTGGGATGAGATAATAGAGTTTCAGGTGAAATGTTTGAAGAAAGGCATCAACGGAGTTGGCATCCCGGATTTAATAATAGCTCAGAACGCAAAACAAAATGATTGTGAAATTTATTCATTGGACACGCACTTCAAGCTATTGAGCAAGTCTTTAAATATAAAAAGCACCTAACAAACGGATGCATTCGAATGCGTACCAGCGATGATGATTTTTGCTCTGATTGTTTTGTGACCTGCAAATCATCATTTTGCCTTTAAGTGTGCTACATGGTACGCATCGATGATCCAGGCGTTATTTCAAAAGATTGAACTCCTAAAAACCTAAGATAAAACACTTAAAATTAAAAGACTTAGCTAGCATGCAAGTTTTTAATAATCTTTTTGAGTAAAATAGAGCGGGCAGAAAATCTGACCCCGGAAATAATTCCATTTAAATCTAAATATGAAGGAGTCAAAAATGGCAGAAGCAAAAGGATTGAGTAAACCGGTAAAGCTGAAAAGTGATCTGGCAGAGTTTCTGGGAAAAACAGAACTACCCAGAACTGAGATCACTAAAAAACTGTGGAACTATATCAAAGCAAATAAACTTCAGACAAAGACTGAAAATGGAAAGCCTGAGAACGCAGGCAAGTTTATTGTGGCTGATGCGAAATTGCTCCCGATCTTCAAAAACACAAAATCCAAAAGCAAATCAGGCAAGCTCACTGATCTTACAAAGATGAAAGAAGGCCAGACAATCAACATGATGCAGATGGCCGCTGTTGTTGGCGCAAATATAGAATAAAGTTTAAATAGGGCCTGCATATCAACAATGCAGGCCCGCTCTCCCCCTTAATATTGAAATTCCCGGAAGTGCATCGGAACACACTTATTTGTCCTGAATGCTGGAAGCATTTACAAATACTGTATGCTGATTAAAATGGGGCTTGCCCCAAACCCCAGTTCATTCTTTTGCGCGGCCAAAAGAACGGAACCAAGAAAAGGCCGCCCCGAACCGATTTTCAAACGGTTCTTCAGTCAACCTCCAGGGAGTTAATTTAAACCTGCCTACCGCAGGCAGGCTCGCTCCGCTCAAACACAAATTAACTCTTTTCCTTCCGGTCTCCTTCTTCACCTAAAATTGCTAATAGGGAACTCAAATCCCCCTAACCCCCTTTTCTAAAGGGGGGACATACTACTCTCTCCCTGTAAAGGAGAGTCACAAATGTCTTATCTTCGTCTTTTTATCTTTGTCTTTAATCCCCCTTTTGATTGCTTCCGGGATATGAAGGACTGGACGCGTTAAAAATTAAAAAGTGTTTGACTATGAACCGCTTCTGGTTCATGGGAGTTTTTTTAATTTAGCGGCCAGACCGGAATATCTCGGAAATTAAGCAATCATGTGGGGCGCATTTTCTTGGTTCCGTTCTTTTTTGCGTAAAAAAGAATGAAGCGGGGTTTGGGGCAGAGCCCCTTTTTAATATATTAACAATCTAAATAAATATGAAGCAGTCAAAAAAAGTGTTTACAATGCCTGTAAACGCTTTTTACCTCATCACAGCATTGCTTCATAAAACTGCCAGCACATCTTCTGCATGACCATCAACTTTTACTTTTCGGAAGATTATAATAATCTTCCCCTTAACATCAATAACAAAAGTACTCCTCTCGATCCCAATAACTTTTTTGCCGTACATGGTTTTTTCTTTTAACACATCATAGAGCCTGCAGACCTTTTCATCCTCATCAGACAGAAGAGTAAACTTTATTCCCTGTTTTTCCCTGAACTTCTGATGTGATTTTATACTGTCTCTGCTGATTCCTACCACTATTGTATTTTTCTTTTTAAGACGGGTGAGCTTTGAACCAAAGCCCTGTGCTTCTTTTATTCAGCCAGAGGTGTTGTCTTTAGGATAGAAATACAGGACAATGTTCATTCCCTTGTTATTGCTCAGTTTAAAGTCCTGTCCGTTATCTGTCGGCAGTACAAAATCCGGCGCTTTATTGCCTTCTTTCAGCATAACTCCTCCTTTATATCTTAAAGATTGAATTAAAATAATAACCTGATATAATTAAATTATAAGAGATCGAAATATTTTTCATTTTATTTGCCGGCCTCTTCATATATAATAGTCAAAGAATTATGCTGGAGTAACAGTTAATATTGAATTGATATTACCATTATGATTGGAGGGGTTTCATGCTGGATGAAAGAAGAAGTTTTAAGAGGTTTGATATTCCACTTGACGTTGAATTTAAAATATCAAACTCATCAGAAAAATACTTGGCAGGTAAAACTATTAATTTTTCCCGCACCGGTCTTTGCCTTGAATCACATGCTATTGCTCCGAACATCAAAGAAGTAACAGAAATCAAAATAAAGCTCCCTGAAAAAGAAACTTATACTACCGCAGTCTGTGATGTGGCCTGGCAAAGAAGGGTGGATGATAAATTCATGATGGGCATTAAACTTATGGCCATGGACAAAGAGGCAAAGAACGAGATCCTCCAGTATGGGTATGACTTATGGCTGAATAAGATGCGCAGTTAAGCATTAATTCTTTCTTTAATAATAAACGTCTGTTCATTCTTTTACTTGCATAAAAGAATGCCCCCAGCACCCCCCAATTTATTTCTCTATCGGTCGATATCGCTTCTGTTTGGTAAATTCAACAAATCGCTTCGCTTGAGCTTGGAATTTTTCAACCATCACAATTCACTAACATACCGGAAACAACCAATGGGGCCCCAAACAAATAATACGTTGACACAGGAGTTAAGATAATTTATTTTCCAGACGGCCCATCCTGAACTGCAGAATGAGGTCGATAAAAGAGGAAGACTGGAGGGGATCATCTTTCATGCCAAAGAGATGGCTGCTGCATTTACAGTCTGAAGATCCAAAGTTAGGCAGATTCCAATCCGATATATTCGCAAGGCAATCTGCAATCAAACATTCAAGATCATCACTACTTCGAAAAGGTAATGTAGTGACAAAATCAGCATGCTCCCGTAAGTAGTCTATATGCCAGAAAAGTTTTTTTCGTCTTCTTTGATGGCGGGCTGTACGCTGTGTCAATCCTCCCATTGCCGATCCAATATACAGGTAATAACCCTTTTTGAATGTGCATTCCCCAAGTTTACCGACAGAGATAGTTGACCTTTTCTTCAGTCGCAATATGGTTATATAGCTGCCCCTGTCTTCAGCTTCCCGGCTGATTAATTCCCAGGGGATATAAAGATCTTTAGTGCGGCTGCTCAAAGACAGGTTCTTGCTCCATCCAACAGATACAGCTTTCACCATTATTTTATTCCTCACCGATAAAAGTGTTTTAGCAAATTCAAGATCAGTATGAAATTCTGGAATAAAATAATCAACCGATCGCGAATGTACCAGAAAGAGTACGGCTGTTTTTCTATTTTTATCGGATATTGATGCCAGCTCAAGAAGATGCCTCTTTCCACGGGCTGTTACTGCATCAGGAAACATGGAAATTCTTCCGCTGAAAAGAGTGCATGATTTCACTTCCAGAATCAACTCCTCTTTACCTTTACCGAGCAGAAAATCAAATCTGCTCCTGCCGACAGGATATTCAGCCCTTACTATTTTCCAGCCCTCAAGCCCCGGTATTCTGTTTTTCTCTATAAGCATGGCTGCCACAGTATTATTGAGGTGAGTGTGCATCAGGATGGGACCGCTCTGTCCTTTAACAGCTACAACAGTATATTTCATTTTTCTTACTGCTGAATCCTCTTTGACCAGATAAAGCTCTACTCCTGGAAGTAAAAGCTCCCTGAGCTTTCCCGGGTTGGGCAGGTAGGCACGGACATTTCTGCCGGAGACCCTACAATCTACAACGAAGCGATTAGGTCGTGATTTAAAAATTGCTGTTATGACTTTATCAAATATTTTCACGCTAAAGGAATATATGTGGTGAAAAGTGAAGAGAGTTATTCAAACTGGGACTTCAGGTCTGTAAATGCCTTGTTAAGTTTATCAAATTCATTTCGCAGCAGCTTCAGTTCATCTTCCAGTTTCTCAATTCTCTCATTTTCAGCATGCACCTGGATAGTAGCTGACTCATCTACTATTGACTGATCCTGCTCCTTGCTCTCAGGTTCCCCGGAAAAGAGATGCATAAAACGACGCTCTTTCTGACCTGCCATGCGTGGGAGTCTGATTACCATCGGTTCATCGCCCTCCATCAGTCCGGAAAGTATTTCTTCAACTTCATTTAGGTCCTGAAACCTGTTCATCCTGTCTGCGCGGCTCCTGATCTCCCCGCCGGTTTGAGGGCCTCGAAGCATGAGTTCGCACAATACAGCAGTCTGTCCGCGTGATAGATCAAGTTTGGTCATAAAAAGATGCTGATATTTGGGAACACGGCTGTCTGCCTTAAGAACCTTTTCTGATAATTCTTTTTTTCTGAGATCGTCAAGACCCCTAACTACAGAGGTCTCCTCCAGGGACATGACCGGATTTCGGTTGGACTTCTGATTGCATGCGTTTGTTAGCGCATTCAATGTCAAAGGATAATAATCCGGAGTGGTAAAGGACTTTTCAATCAGGCAGCCAAGCACCCTGGCTTCAATTTCACTTAATAATATGTTCATTATAATAGCCTCTCAATTATGGTCGTAAAATTCAGTATATTTTATCATGTAACAGGTCGTTAATAATATAGTTTTTTTAGTAGTAGACCGGAATGGAATAATCCGAAAAATACATTTTTCGGGTTAATTGTGACTATACAACAGCATTATTTTTAGTGACTCTTTTTTCTTCACGCTCTTTCCGTATCAGATCTTATATATTTGATATTAAATATATACCGAAAGAACAGCTAGTATTATTTCTTGACATATTATTATGTATATGCAAATATATACTACTTTTTGATCTGTAAGAGGGCTGATTAACTCATTTCTTTCAAATAATAGTTATGGCAGAATTGACTAAAAAAGAAATTCAGGATCAATTAAATAAGCTGGGTATCTATTCCAATTCTGAACTGAATTTATACTCCAGGGAGTACGAAAAGTACTCTATTAACCAAAATCCACTCTCATACGCTCCCAGAACCTACAGGGAAACTTCGGAAATTGATCAACAGTTCCACCCCATAGCCAGAAAATTCGCACGAACTTGCAGGGCATTATTTCCTGCTATAGGTAATTTCTTTACCCTTTCCAGGGTAAAGGCATATAAAAAATAACCCGGCTTCTTTCCACCGGGTTATAAGAATTTTTTCTTTTGTGCTGGCTTAGAAAATAATAGACCATGTAACATAATAATTATTAACCCTGAAAAGCACAGGAATCTATGCAAAGAAGAGACTTTGAAAGAGTGCCTGCAAATATCAAGGTTAAATTCTTCTGCTGTGAAAGTCACTACGACGGCACCATAACGAATCTCTCAGAGGCTGGCATGTACATTAGCACTGATGAGATGAGATTCCCCTTTGATTCCGAGATTGATATAGTCATTTCCCTTAATTCGGACATATTAAAAGTCCCTGTAAAAGTAATGAGAATAACAAAATCATCTAATTTCTATGATGGTCTCGGAGTTGCAGTACTGAAAACGTCTTCACGTTACATCGATTTTGTAAAGAACTGCAGGAACTGCTGATTTTATTTTCAATCTTACGTTACTACAAAATCACTGCTTCTCACTTTTACCGACGTGTCTTCAAAATGGTAGAGGTAATAAGGTCACTGACTTATATTGAAAGTCATTGAAATCCAGCACGGTATAAAATCATTGATTATTAGATAAAGAAATTATCTTTTCAGTTCAGGCTTAAGCAATAACCAATGGAAGTCTTGATCCTTAAGGCATCAAGTTAATGCAGTAACGTATGTTTAAATTAATAAATAATTAGAATGAAACAGGCGATATCAGAATACAAAGATTAGAGATTTGATGTTTCAAAAGTGCTGCCGCTTTTTTTTAACTTCCCCCGGTTAATGTCTATCACAACTTTCAGGCGCTTTATATCAGAATCCATCTCTTTTAGAAATTCGATCATAATTTCCTTGTCCTGACCTTTTTTCTCCATTACTTTCTCAAGAGAGCTTATATCAGAATGGTATGACCTGAACTTCTCCATTAACCGCTGACGAAGATATTCAGATACAGCATTAACCAGCTTGGAGATATACTGGAATTTGAAATTTTCACGATAGTTTTCAAAATGAAACACTATCGACTTTTCAGTCTCATGCTTTATCAGATTAAATCCATCAGCAAGGGCCTTCATCTGTTCTTCCATCTCATGCTTTACAGGTTTCTTTAATACTTTCTTAAATAGCTTTGTCACTGAATATAGACCGAGACGAACAAGTGCCTCTGTCCTGATTTTCGCCGAGTATTTTAAAGTGGTCGATGAAGATGGCAGCTTTATGCCTGCAATTCTCTTGATTGAATCCAGGTCCATCAGGTTTTGCCCGAATAGAGACAACTTTTCCGCCTCCAGCTCTGAACTGCCCATAGAAGACTTTAAGTTATCGATGTCACCTGTAGCCATTGTCTGAAAGGACCTGGATACAGATTCAAAGGTCTTTCTTACCTTACCCTCTGATGCCCCTGCAAAACTGGCAAGGTCAGGATTAATAGTTCTGGTCATAAAAGTATCTACAGACTGCTTGAATTCCTGGAATACATGATAAAGTGTATTGGAAAACCCTCCGGCATCAAGCTGGTCCAGATACTTTTCAGCCGAAATCTCGTATTTATTCACAAAGGTCCTGGTCTTACCAAGCACCCCTTCATTGGGAACATTAAAAAAATGGTCTGTGTCTGTCTTCAATTCCTTCATAATGTCTTCTCTTGCGCCATCCAGAGTGTTTTTTATAAGAGATTTAAGCTGGTCCATCCGTTTCTGGTGACGTTCCATCTTCTTGATCGTTTCGGTTCCACTGTTTATATCTTTGACAAGCAGTTCTTTGTATGTGCCGGCCCAACTTTCAACACCGGACAGAATAATATCCATCCGTTCAAGGTGATTATTAAATAGCAGGTTTGATCTGTCACGGGTGAGTTTTCCCTGTAGCGTGCTGTTAAAACGGACCGTCTCATTGTTTGAAAACTCTACCATCTCATCTTCGGCATTCCATTGGGCAAGACGGAGACTGTCTTTTTTCTTCAGGCTGTCTGAGAGTTCTTTAAAGAGATTTAAAAGGGCGGATAATGAATACACATCAGGGTCCGGCTTTATCAGAGACAGCTCTTCCCTGACCTTTGAAATAATTGCCTGCATATCAGACAGAGTTTCATGTTCACTAAAGTCACTGTTAACGACAAACAATATATTGCCCAGCATTCCCATCTTTTTTATGATCGAGAGGAATTTAATGTCAGCCTGCCGCACTCCGGTGCGACTGCTGATTACATACACTATAAAATGTGTCTGGACCAGGTAGTCCTGGATCATTGCAAGATGCATCGGGTTAGGTGAGTCACTTCCCTGGCAGTCAGCAATTTCAACTGAAGGGTCAAGGTCAGTGCCGCCAATCTCAAGCTCTATGTCTTTCAAAAAAACCGCCAGCTCATCATCTCCGGCATAAGTCCGGTGTTCTGTAAATTGATCACCATTGAACTCTGTAACCCCGGTACCCGAAGATATCATCTCTGCCACTCTGCTGTATCCTTTCAAATAAAGCGATAAAAGAACACTGTTTGAATTGCGCGTACCGTCAATAATCTGAAGGTCATCGCTTAAACTGTCAAGAGCACTCTGCAGTGCCTGGCGGTCCCTTATTTGTCTGATATCAAAGCTCTTTCCCTCATATTGCTTCTCCCAGGCAGGAAACATGACAAGGGCCTGATCAATCTCAGAATTAATTTCATTCCATGATTTAAAAAACAGAACAGCCTTAAGTTTATTTCCACTTCTGATACGTGTAACAATTGATGTTATAATTCCGGCGCCTCTTTTCAGATAGTCACCTTTGAAAATCGAATTAACAAGCGTGCTCTTTCCTGATTTTACCGAACCAATTACAGCAACCCGTACGACTTCTTCTGCAATCTGCCTTTTAATGTCGCCACAGGCATTTATCCATTCGTCAAAGCGGGAATCTGCAATATCAGGCTGGCCCTGCACTTTGGTAAGCAATAGAGAAAGTGAATCATTGATATCAAGCAATTCTGTTTTGAGACTATTATATTGTTCTTCCATAGTTTAGATTAATTTACTCCTGATTAATTTTCTCCGGGGACCCTGATGTTCCATCAGATGCCTACTATTATACTTTATTTTCAATTAATGTCATCATCTTCTGATTATTTCCCCAACAATCCATTTACTAATGAAGATGTTGAGAAATTATGTAGATTAATCTCTATTTCCCAGTTTGTTTTCGATACTCCTGCAAATCCCATGGAACATATTAAGTTCCCAGTCAGCAAGTCCGGCGCGACCCAGGCAGTGCTTTATGTTCTGCATTGTCTTTTTACCCGTGAGATCACCATCATGGGGAATATATTCTATCATCCTCATGGCCTTTTCCATTCTTTCGTATAGAAGAGAAGTGGCTTTCTGGTCCACTAGCTTAGGAGGACGTGCAAAAAGCAGTTCACCATCTTTTGTGAGCCCCCTGTCCTTAATACCGGCCATGGAGAGCTCATAGGCAATTATCATGACGGCATGGGCCAGATTGATAGATGGCTGCTTTTTATTTGCAGGGATAGTCATTAAGAATCCGCACCTGTCAACCTCCTCATTAAAAAGCCCCCTGTCCTCTCTACCAAATAGAACAGCAACTTTATTTGTAGCTGCAATTTCATATAGCCGTCCTGTTCCCTGGTCAACCGGGACATAGGCCCCCCTCCTTCTACCTCTTCTTCTTGTTGTGCCAACAACGTACTGCATATCACTTACAGCTTCTTCCAGCGACGCAAAGGATTGGGCATTCTTGAGAATTTCCCTTGATCCATGGGCAAACATCCTGGCTTCATCTGTATCCAGTGACGGAGGGTTTACAAGGCGCAGATTATGAAAATCCATATTATTCATGGCCCTTGCAGCAGATCCGATATTTCCGGACTCCTTGGGCTCAACAAGTACGAAATATATGTTATTTTTCCAGTTTTTCAATGTTTCAGTAACTTAAAGATAATTCTAAGTGTTCAGAACATTACAATAATAACATAGCCCTGATTATCATTTGAATCAGGGCTTAAGAATTCTACGTTACAGCTTATAGCAGAGATCCGCAGTGACTTTAGAGATGTGATTGTCCCCTCGGTTGTTAAACAGGTCAGTTTATCCCCTCAGCCCATCGAAGATCAGGAGCAGATCCTGCAGAACGCATTTTAAATTATTTATAGACAGTTCTCAAAGACCTTAAACCACAGTTGAACTACTGTTGAGCAACTGTTGAACCATTCTCTGTTTTTTTGTTAAAAGGCCTTAACAAATCCTCAAGTATCAGATAAAGCGAAGGTACAAGTAAAAGCGTAATAAATGTGGCAAAGAGTATTCCGAAGCCCAGGCTTATTGCCATGGGTATGAGAAACTGGGCCTGCATGCTTTTTTCAAGAATAATCGGCGTTAATCCAAGTGATGTTGTGAGCGAAGTAAGGATGATTGGTCTGAATCTCCGCTGGGCAGCTTCAACAACAGCCTGCTTCAGCTCCATCCCGACCCTTCTCTTTTCATTAACAAAGTTAACCAGCAGCAGCGAATCATTTACAACAACACCGGTTAATGCAACAATGCCGAACAAGCTGAGGATGCTCAGACTCTTACCCATAATCAAGTGTCCCAGGATAGCTCCCACAAAACCAAAAGGAATAGCCGACATAATTATAAAAGGCTGCATATAGCTTCTGAAGGGAATGGCCAACAGCGTATATATAAGAAGCAGTGCCAGCATGAAACCTTTGACTATACTACCCATTGACTCTTTGCGCTCCTTTTCTTCACCTTCCAGGTTGTATATAAGGCCTGGGAAATCCGCTGCAAGATCGCTCAATGTGGTTTGCCTGGAGATCGAGCAGTATTTCTCCAGCATTGGCTATTTTATTATCTACACTACCTGTTATATTGATGACTCTCTTTCTGTCTGTTCTGTTGATCTGGCTGAACCCTCTTCCCTCCTCTGCATAAGCCGCCCGGCTGAAGGGAACTTCATTACCGTCAGGTGTACGGATGCGCATGGACTCAAGATCTCCAAGGCTCTTGCGGTCCGCCTCAGGGTATCGGACCATGACCCTCACTTCATTACGTCCCCTTTGCAGCCTGAGCGCTTCAGCACCATAAAATGCATCTCTAATCTGACGTCCCAGGTCTGCCTCGGTAATACCAAGTGTCCTGGCCTCAGGCCTTAACCTTAGCTTAATTTCACGCTTGCCGCTTGTATAGTTATCATCCAGGTCACTCACTCCGGGATAGGAAGCAAGGGCATTCTTTATTCTTCTTATTGCAATGTCAAGTACTTCAAAATCATCGTGGGCAAGCTGTATATCTATATTTTTACCGAATCGCACAAGGTTGGACACATAGGTCACTGAATCAGCTCCCGCTACATCGCCTACTGCCTCCCTCCACTTACGGGCTATGTCTGCAGAGGCCACTCCTCTTTTTTCCGAATCAGTAAGAAGCAATGCAATATCAGAAAGATGTGAGGCTGATGAAGTGCTTTCCCCACTGTGGCCGAATAAAAGAGTACTTCCTACTGTTGAGTAAATGTGGCGCAATACACTCTCATCATCCGGCCTTGTGCTGTTAATCTCCTTTATCACTTCCTGCCCCTTCTTCACTATAAGGTCATGAGCGGCTTCCGTATCCTCAATCGGAGTTCCAATAGGCATTTTTAAAGTAGCTGTAATGATATCACTGTCAACTTCAGGCATAAACCGGAATTTTATTATTCCTCCTCCAACCAGTCCGATGGAAACAAGAAAAATGGCAATTGCTACAGCAAAAGTTGTGTATCTGTAATTTATGCATAAAGCAAGGAATTGTTTATATGGTCCTGCAACAAAACTCTCAAGTCTTCCGCTGAACCGCTCCCTTATTCTGGTTACAGTACCTGAAATCCCTTTAGAAGATCTGACAGGTTTGCCAAAACTGAGATGTGCCGGAAGTATAAGCAGCGACTCAACCAGGGATACCAGCAGGATAGGTATTACTACAAAAGGGATTACCCTGATAAACTTTCCCATTGTTCCGCTTATAAACATGAGAGGTAAAAATGCAGCAACTGTTGTGAGAACAGAAAATATAACCGGCCTGCCCACTTCAATGGCCCCGTCAATCGATGCATCCATATAGCGTTTTCCCATGCCCCTGTGGGTATAAATATTTTCACCGACAACAATGGCATCATCCACAACAATACCGAGGGCCAGTATAAATGCGAATAAAGACAGCATATTTATCGATACATCAAGGGAAGGCATCATGAGCAGCGCGCCAAGAAATGATATGGGTATGCCAAGCATTACCCACAATGCCAGTCTTATCTGAAGAAACAGTCCCAGTATTAAGAAGATTAAAATTAGACCGATAAAGGCGTTTCTCAGAAGCAGGTTAAGCCTGCTTTTATAAATATCAGAGAAATCATTCCACAATGTCATGTTTATAGATTCCGGTAGAGAACCCTGCTTGTCGTCTATATATTGTTTTACTGTCCTTGATATATCGAGAGGCTTTTGGTCACCAACTCTATACACCGCAACCATTGCAGCAGGCAGTCCGTCCAGGCGGGACATCTCATCAGTCTCTCTGAAATCATCTCTTATCTCAGCGATCTCCCCCAGCTTGAGTTCAGTTCCGCCAGGACCTTCCAGAATGGTGATATCAGCATACTCAGATCCTGTATAGCGCTTTTCTTTGGTTCTAATAAGAACCTCACCGCCCTTTGATTTAACCGATCCTCCCGGTACATCAATCGATGCCTGCCTGATTCTTTCTGCTATCCGGCCAAGAGTGAGTCCATACCGGCTCAAGTCTTCTTCTCTTGCATCAATCGAGATTTCATAAGGTCTTACACCCCTGAGGTCTACCTGGGTAATCCCGGGCATGGCAAGCAGATCATCCCTAATGGCTTCGGCCTGTTCACGAAGGCTTCGCTCCGAGGCATTACCATAGACCACAATCGAAACAACTTCACGCCTGTTAGCTACCTTTGTTACCACAGGCTTCTCAGCATCTTCAGGAAATGTCGTAATACGATCAACCTCAGCCTTTATATCCTGAAGCATCACATCAACATCCTCACCGTGGAGAATTTCAGCAGTTACCGATCCCACCCCTTCATTAGCGACTGACCTGATTTCCTTTATCCCTGTCAGGCTGCTCAGGTTCTCTTCAATCTTCAGTATAATGCCGTCTTCAACCTCTTCAGGACCTACACCGGGATAGGGCACTGTTACCTTGACTATGTCCAGGGCAATCTCGGGGAATATCTCCTGCTTTATTGCAAAGGACATCACCAGTCCACCCGACAATGAAAATCATCATCAGCAGATTAGCTGCAACATGGTTATTGGCCATCCATTTTATCTGGCGGTTCATATTACTTGCCTATCCGAAGTAAGGGCACGTTGCAACGTGCCCCTACAAGAAATTGTATATCTAATCCCCTTCACTTCATTTTCCTTAATTTCATCCCTTCAGCCGCACCTGAGATATTTGTCATGATAATCATATCTCCATCATTAAGACCTTTGCCGACAATGATCCTGTCTCTCTCTATCTTTAATGCATCGACCTTATTTATTTTTAGCTTATTCTCCTTGTCCATTATCCAGACAGTTGAGTTGTCACGGAATGCAGACCTGGGGATGATAAATATATTCCTTAGTTTTTTCCCTTTAATTTGTACAGTTACAAAAGAACCGGTTGCCAGGGCCGAATAGCCGGACCTTTTATTCTCATTCAGCCCATAGGGGTCCTTTACCTCTACAATGACCTCCATCATTCTTGTTTTGGTATCTACCTCACCTGATGACCTTACAACATGTCCATTCCATGTGAATAATTTATTACCGACCTCAATGCTGACAGATGCGGTAGCTCCGTTCTGCCTCTCCCCATAACCGGGTACGTTTATCCAGCGTAGTTCATCAATAGACAGGGGCACCGCTATTTCTGCCCTGTCAGTACCGGACAGCACAGCAACACTGCTGCCTGATCTTACATATTGCCCGGAATCAATACTCTCAGATCGAATACGGGAATTAAAGGGTGCTTTAATTTTTGTCCTTTCAAGATTGATCCTTGCCTGTTCAAGCTTGGCAGAAGCAGAGGAAAGCGATGCCTTCGCACTCCTCATCTGAGGTTCATAAAGTACCAGAGGATTAGGAGGAGCACCACTGTTACGGTTTAACTGTTCCCATTCTGTTCGGGCTATCCGTGCATGACTTTCTATTGTTGCGAGATCATACTCAGCCTTGGCCTTTAATGACTCTGCCTGCTCAAGGGCAAGTTTGTAATCAATGTCCTCTATCTCAAAAAGGGTGTCCCCCTTCTTAAAAAAACCACCTACAACCAGATTCGGTTCTGTAGAAACTACCTGACCGCTAACCTGTGGTATTATGGAAACCTCCTGGGATGTGTCCACTGTTCCTGTTCCTTTTATGGAAACAGTAACGTCCTTCCTGGCAGCCTTTAGAAGCTCTACAAGGATACCTGCATGCACTTTAACTTCCTTTGCAGGTGTCTGACGACTGGAGAACATTGTCTTCATGATTACCACACCAAGCAGGACAATAATAATGGGCACTGCTATTTTTAATAATGTCTTTTTCTTACTCATTATTTGTTCCTCTGTTTTTTATATTTCTCATAGAAATCAATTTATTATGTTTTTTTCCTCTTCCCTATTATTAATTTGAACTTTTTAATTTTCAATTGATTTATCAACCCACTCTCCTCCCAGAGAACGTGCAAGCTGGATATTATCAGAAATAAGCTGCCTCTTTGCCTGTAATAAACTGCTTTCCGCATTAAAAAGACCAAGCTGCTGAGTCAGAACAGGCAGGTAATCACTGAGCCCCTGCATATACCTCTCTATAGCAAGGCGATGGGAATTGCTTGATGCATTTACCTGATCATTTAACATTGCGATTCGTTTTGTAGATGCATTGATTCTTGCCAGTGAATCTTCAACTTCCCTGAATGAATTTAAAACAGTCTGATGATATGCTGCCAAATCCCCTCTAAATGCAGCTTCTGCGCGGCTTACCTCTGCCTTTCTTCTATTGCCATCAAAAATCGGCTGGGCAATCTGCAGCAATGCACTCCAGATTATATTGGGAGAATCAAGAATTGTTCCCACTTCATCACTTGCTCCCCCATAGCTTCCAATTAGATTAAATGATGGAAATCTGTCTGAAATGGCGGTGCTGATCCTTTCATCACTGGCTTTAAGTTTCATCAGAGAAGATCTGATATCAGGCCTGTTCATTAAAAGTTGTGATGGCAGGCCTGCTTGTATACCCGGTGATTTAATTAGTGTCATGCTGCTGCCGCCTATCTCCCTGTCAGGAAATCGTCCTGCCAGTACAGAAAGTGCATTTAATGTAACAGCAAGATTGGATTCAAATAGTGGTCTCCGGGCCTTTGCTCCCGCCAGGTTCTGTCTGGACTGGTAAAGGTCTATAGAAGGTACCAATCCTTCTTTATAACGTCGTTCCACCCTTTCAAGTGTATCCTGAAATGAAGCTATTGTTTTATCAGAAAGTGCGAGTTGAGCCCGCTGTTCCACAGCCTGATAATAGAGTTCAGCTACCTGTGCTGAAATACTTATATACAATGCCTTTAGGTTCTGTTCTGTTGCCAGCATATCAAATCGGGCTGCTTTAGTAGATGAGTCCAGCTTTTTCCATAGGTCTATTTCATAACTGGCCTTTGCTGAGAGTGAATATGCATCAGAAGTGACTGCTCCAAATGCCCCTGACTGCCGGACCCTGCCGCCTGAACCTTCAATGCCTAAATTGGGTAATCTTGACGCACCTGTTTTTTCCAGTATTGAAACAGACTGTTGTAAACGTTCATAGGCCTGGACTATATCAAGGTTATGTTCAAAAGCTTCATCCATTAAATAGTTCAGTTTGTCATCGCTGAACTGCTTCCACCACCTTGCTGAAAAAGATGTTTCTCCGGCCTGCTTAGAGAATTTCACAGGCATATCAATAACTGGTTCTTTTATATTTGCTTTGTGCACAGAACAGCCTGAGAATATTATAGAAAAAGCAATGATCAATACTGTATTATTCATTTCGCTTTCATACCTGCTGTTACAAACGGTACTATAAGTTCAATTAGGGAATCAGAATCCATTTCAGTATTTCCATGCATAAACTCAGGCTTAACATGTCCACATATATGAATGCTATGAAAAAGGGCACCTAGTGTGAAGTGTAATCGCCAGAAAACCAGATCCCTTGAAAGGGAAGGCAATGCCTGACATGCAGTTTCATGAAGCAGCTTGAATAATGGCATTATATATTTTATAAACACATCCCGTACCGTATTATCAGGATCAGTAAAGGATCTTCCAATAAAAGTGAAAAAGTGTTCTGCTCCGGGGGCTGATTCCTTGAATTTCAGAGTAGGTTCTATAAATGCGGACAGTACAGCCTTTATATCAGGCTTCTTCCCCTTTTTGTCAGCACCTGTCTTTACCTCTTCAAGCCTCTTTTTTCTGATACTGTTTAAAGGCAGCAGCCTGCGTTTAATTACTTCTTCAACAAGTATCTTTTTTGATCCAAAATGGTAATTGACTGAAGCAAGATTGACCTTTGCTTTGCCGGTAATCTCTCTCAGCGAGGTGCCTCGATAGCCGTTCTGCGCAAATAGATATTCTGAAGCATCAAGAATGCGCTGCTTTGTGTCTGCCGTATTGATTGACTTCTTATTCATACACTTGATTAAAACACTCGTTTGAATTAAAAGTCAAGAGGGGGATTATTGCTTGTAATGTCCTATTCAGAGGTAGTATTTTGAATGAATATATTAAGTTTGCTAAAAACCCTTAACTGGCATTGGTGTAAAGGTGAGAATGAAAATTGCAAAAGATACCCAGCCGATTATTTTTCTGTTTTTATCCAGCTGAATATAGGGAAAGACAACTGGAGGGTGTTTGTATCCCATAACAAGCATTAAAACAGCCCACACAAGCCAGCCGGGCCATAAAGTGATACCCATGACTATTAATATCGGAATTGTTATTTTGGCTATTAAACTGTGTCTTTCTCCGAATAGAGCATAGACAATATGCCCACCGTCAAGCTGTCCTATAGGCAACAGGTTCAGAGATGTAACAAGAAGTCCTATCCATCCGGCAAAAGCAACAGGGTGGAGAATGACATCATAATCTTCAGGTCCAACATTTAGTACTATTTCAGATAGAAATGAAAAGAGCAGTGAACTGCCGAAAGCAATTCCTCCGTCCAATGTGCCTGCAGGTTTGACGTCAGACAGGCTGAGTCCGATAACACAGGCGATAATTGCGATTATAAAACCGCCTATTGGTCCTGATGCCCCAATATCAATTAGAGAGCGTTTATCAGGAATGGGGGGTTTCATTTTAATTATTGCTCCAAATGTACCAATAATGGGGGGAGCAGGGATGAAGTATGGTAGAGAGGCAGATACATTATGTTTGCGAGATGTGAAGTAATGAGACAACTCGTGCACCATTAGTATAAGGAGCAGTGTGAGAGAAAAGGGAAGTCCGAGATATATTTTCTCCGGCTCTTCCCAGGGTATTACCCCGTTTAACAATGCTCCTGAAATAAGGGTAGTAAAAAAAGTCGCGATGAACAGAAGGACATGTGTACGGGTCAGTTTATGCGGCATGTTTCTTCCTTCTTATACTTTGCCAGCAAGATCTGGATAATAAAATAACTCGCTATTGCTGATATTGTGCAGATCAGCATTGATCCCACAAAAAATGATGATATGACGGGCCAGAGCTGTTTGGTCATAATTGTGAGGCTTTCAATATTTGAGAATTTTGCAATTATTTTAGTCAATGAAATGCCTGCCCAGTCTATCTCTGGCAATACATCTTTTATCCCTATTATTTTTGCCCCGATCCAGACGCTGAAGGTGGAGATGGGAACGATAGTCCATGGATTATTTACACTGACACCAACAACAGCAACCAGTTTATTTAAACGGAAAAGCCATGCAAGCAATATAGCACCAATATAATGAAGACCTAAGAAAGGGGAAATTCCTATAAACACACCAAGGGCAAATGCAAGGGCGATCCGGCGCGGCGATTCCTTTATATTTAAAATGCTTTTAAATTTATCTATAAAGTAAGTCATATAAAAAATAGGGTTCGAGGGGCCAAGGGGTCTAGGGGTCGAGTTTTAAAGAAAAATCTTATCACTTGGACCCTAGACCCCTTGAATCCTTTATTTAAAATGTTCATATCCCTCAGGTGTTAAGGCTCTTGCTTTTCCTTTTTTGTCTATGATTAAACGCTCTTTATCTGTGATCTCACCTATCTTAACAGCCCCGGTTTTAAGTTTGTGCTTTGAAGTGAAGAGAAGTCTGTAATCCTCACCACCTGTAAGGGCCATTTTTACGGGATCAAGGCCAGCTCTTTTGGTAACCTCTCTCATTGCTTTGGAGAGAGGTATTTTGTCTTCATATATTACAGCTCCGACGTTGCTTTCATCACAGATATGGCTTAAATCTATCAGCAGTCCGTCGCTGAGATCAATCATTGAGGTGACACCTTTTGTGTATTTAAGGGGGATCGGGTCTGGCATAAGGTGATGTTTGATGACCTTCAGGCGAGAGTTTACAGGAGTGAATTTATGCACTTTATTTCTTTGCCTCTTCAAGAGATGCAATCCCACTGCAGAATCTCCAAGAGTGCCTTTTACATAAATGCCGTTACCTTTTTCGGCACCTGACCGGGTAATAATATTTTTTGCTTTGCCTGTTAAGGTGCCGCTTAATATAAAATCATTTTTCGAAGAACATGTATCTCCACCAATAATCTTAACTTTGAATTTAGCCGCTATTTTATTAATTCCCGAATATAATTCTTCTATGTCGGAGGAATTTATTTTTTCAGGTATTCCCAAACTGATGATAAAATATTCCGGGTTTCCACCCATGGCAAATATGTCGCTGATATTTACGGCAAGGAACTTATAGCCCAACTGATAAAATGTTGTGAATGAAAGATCGAAGTGGGTGCTCTCAATCATCATGTCTGATGTAATAAGAGTATTGCCGGGAGAATTTTTAACAACCGCCGCATCATCTCCTATTCCCGTAATCAGGTCTTTGGAAGATGATCTGCATTTTGCCCGGAGTTTGTTTATAAGACCGAATTCACCTATTTCAGAAAGTTGCATTCTATAAGTTTAACATTGATTATTCATAATAAAAAAAGAATAAACAGGGCTGCGAAATTCAAGCCTGCCTGCCGGTAGGCAGGGGATCAAAGGTCCAGGAAAATGCTAATAGATGTTGGATGAAAATTGTATGAGCCCTTATTTATCTGTATGAAAGGGGAAATTACTTCCGGCGCTTCTTCTTTGCAGCTCTTTTAAGGGCATGCTTCAGAACTTCATCCATGGTCTCAACAGGGACAAACGTCATATCCTTCTTGATATATTTTGGTATGTCTTCAAGGTCCTTCTCATTCCTTTTTGGGATAATGACCTTGTTAATGCCCATTCTCTTGGCCGCAAGGGTTTTTTCCTTTAAACCTCCAATCGGCAGAACCCTTCCTCGCAAAGTCACTTCACCTGTCATTGCAACATTCTTGTGTACAGCTCTACCGGTGAAGGCAGATGCAATGGAAGTGGCCATAGTGATTCCTGCTGAAGGACCGTCTTTGGGTATGCCTCCGGCAGGCACATGAATATGAATATCATTGCTGGAAAAAATTGTGTTTGGAAGTTTCAAACTCTTTGCCCTTGAACGTATATAACTCAATGCTGCATGGGCCGACTCCTTCATAACATCACCAAGTTGCCCGGTAAGAGTCAGGATGCCTTTGCCTTTCATTATTGTTGATTCTATATAAATTATGTCACCACCGGCAGCTGTCCATGCAAGTCCTGTGGTAACGCCTACTTCATCCTTCTTGATCTCTTCTTCAGGAAGGTACTTTGGAACTCCCAGGTACTTTGAGAGATTGCCGGTTGTTATGGTATTTTTTTTGTCCTGGCCTTCAGCCATCTTCCGGGCAACTTTTCTGCAAAGATTGGCTATCTCGCGCTCAAGGTTTCTTACCCCTGCTTCAATGGTGTATTGGGTAATGACCTGCAATAAAGCATTGTCATTGATCTTGATATTTTTCTCAGTAATACCGTGTTCAGTTAACTGTTTTGGAATAAGGTAGCTCTTGGCAATGCCAACTTTTTCTTCAGCAGTATAACCTGACAGGTTGAGCACCTCCATGCGGTCTCTTAATGGGGAAGGTATGGGGTCCATAAGGTTAGCTGTTGTGATAAACATAACATTGCTCAGATCAAAAGGAACTCCAAGATAATGGTCAGCAAAGGCAAAGTTCTGTTCAGGATCCAGTACTTCCAGTAAAGCAGAAGCAGGATCACCCCTGAAGTCCATTCCTATCTTGTCCACTTCATCGAGCATAAAAACAGGATTGTTCGTTCCGGCAGTTTTAATGCCCTGGATTATTCTGCCTGGCATAGCGCCTACATATGTCCTTCTGTGCCCTCTGATTTCTGCCTCATCTCTCATTCCTCCAAGAGACATTCTGTAAAACTCTCTGCCAAGGGCCCTGGCAATTGACTTCCCCAATGATGTCTTGCCAACTCCCGGAGGTCCTGCAAAACAGAGTATGGGCCCCTTCATTTTGGCTTTAATCTTTCTAACCCCCAGATATTCCAGAATACGTTCCTTGACTTTTTCAAGGTCATAGTGATCTGCATCAAGTACTTTTTTGGCTTTTTTAAGATCAAGGTTGTCTTTTGTGCTATGTGACCAGGGTAGTTCAACGAGCCAGTCTACATAGGTCCTTATTGTCCCGGCCTCTGCGCTGTCCTGGTGCATTTTCTCCAGACGGTTGATCTGCTTTATCGCCTCTTTCTCGACCTTTTCAGGCATCTTGGCCTTTTTAATCTTATCTCTCAAGTCCATTACTTCTTCTGTTTTTTCGTCAATTTCACCAAGCTCTTTCTGAATGGCCTTTAATTGCTCTCTCAAGAAATACTCTCTCTGGGTTTTGTCTATTTCACCTTTTACATCGGACTGGATTTTCTGCTGTACCAGTAACAGCTCTACCTCTCTGTTGAGGATTTCACTTATCTTCTTAAGCCGGATAAGCGGGTCTGTTTCCTCAAGAAGTTCCTGTGCCTGATCAGATTTCAGACCAAGGTTAGATGCAACCAGATCAGCCAGTCTGCCAGGCTCTTCAATGTTTTCTATCAGAACGATTATGTCCGGTAAAAAGGACTTGCCCAAAGCTAGAGACTTGTCAACAAGCTCTTTTACATTGCGCATCAGCGCTTCAACTTCCAAGGTAATTTCAGGTTGTTCCTGGTCTGTAATTTTTTCTATGTCTCCGATGTAATAAGGATCTGTCTGAACAAAATCTGTAACTTTGGCTTTGGTAAGGCCCTGGATTAAAATCTTTAACCGGCCATCAGGAAGTTTCAGCATCCTGAGAATTGTACCTACAGTACCAACAGTATAAAGGTCATCGACTACAGGTATTTCGACATTAAGATCTTTCTGGGAGACAAGCAGTATGAGCTTGTTGCTTTCCATTGCTTTCTCAATGGCATTTATGGAAATATCTCTTCCTACAAAGAGGGGAAGAATCATATAGGGAAAGATAACAACGTCTCTCACCGGAAGTATTGGAAGCGAGTCCGGTATTTCTATTTCATGATCTTCTTTTATATCAAATTCGGTCATTATTGCTCCTTTTCAATTATTGAAGAGACTCTGGATAAAAGGTATTCCCTGAAGTCATCCTTTACTTCCTTGTTCTTAAGGGCCAGCTCGACCGTTGCTTTAAGGTAACCTAACTTGTCACCGCCGTCATACCTTCTGCCCTCAAAAAGGTAGCCGTAAACAGGTCTCCTTTTCAAAAGCGTCTTTAACGCATCAGTCAGCTGAATTTCCCCGCCCTTTCCAGGAGGCGTCTTCTGAATAATATTAAAAATATCAGGTGTTAAAATATACCTTCCTATTATTGCCAGGTCAGAAGGTGCGGCAGATGCCTTTGGTTTTTCCACCATATCACTTATTTTATATACATTTTTCGATACTTCTTTACCTTTAATTACGCCGTACCGATGGATCTCTGATTTTGGCACGCGTTGTAAAGCAAGGACTGTAGCTTTATGTTTGTTATAAATTTTTATCATTTCTCCCAGAAGTTTATCATCTGGATCAATTATATCATCACTTAGGATAACAGCAAAGGGCTCGTCCTTAACAAAGGCTTTGGAACAAAGGATTGCATGTCCTAAACCAAGCGGTTCCCCCTGTCTGATATAAGCAAACTGATGTTGTGACAGCTGTCGGATCTCTTCGAGAATGGCCTTCTTGCCCTTGCTCTTCAGATTTTCTTCCAGTTCCCAGGCAATGTCAAAATGGTCTTCAATTGCTCTTTTAGATTTACCTGTTATTACTATAAATTCTTTAATTTTGCATGCTTCAGCCTCTTCAACAGCATACTGTATCATTGGTTTATCTACAATAGGTAGCATTTCTTTTGGAGATGCCTTAGTTGCCGGTAAAAACCTGGTCCCAAGACCTGCTGCCGGAAATACCGCTTTCCTAACTTTTTTCGTCATTTTTCTCCTTTAAAATATAGTAGAAATTAAAGACAAAGGTAAAAAATAAAAACATATTCTACCATGTTATATGAGTTATTGGAAGCGCGCCAATGTGCTAGGTAACGAAGTGAAAAGACATGATATTACTGAGATATAATTAATAATTTCAGGGCAGTGGCGGCCTTGGCATCAATTGAAATAAGCAACATACAAGCGCAGATATAAAAGGATTATTGACAAAAAAAATGTAATTACTTACATTCTTATCAACACTTTTAATCCAAATAATGCATTTTCCAGGTTAATCACATGGAGGTAGGTTATGTTACATAGTAGAGTAAAGCTCGTTGAGAATATGCAATTTATTGCAACTGCTGATTCAGGTCATGCTGTTGTAATGGACGGACCGCCCAATGTGGGTGGTAACAACACTGGATCAAAACCTTCCGAACTTCTGCTCATGGCATTTGGAGGATGTTCAGGAATGGACGTTATCTCCATATTGCGGAAGAAAAAGCAGGATGTGACCGGATTTGAGATGAATGTCAGTGGCGACACGGCAGACGGCCATCCAAAGTCATTTGAAAAAATGCATATAGAGTATGTAATTACAGGTCGGAATTTGTCTGAAGAGGCAGTGAAACGTGCAATAGATCTCTCTCTCGGCAAATATTGTCTTGTGGGTTCGACACTCGGGAAGAGCGCCGAAATAACACATTCATATAAGATAGTGCAGGAGGGAGCATAAAGTTCTCCTTTATAAGTCTCCCCCTTTGGAAAAGGGGGATGAAGGGGGATTTTACTAATAAATTCTTTAAAAAATCTTCCCTCTCCCATCTTTGCCAAAGAGGGGAATATAGATTGAATAATCATTAAAATTAATATTCTTTCATGCATCGCCTTGCAGGCGCGGAGCTTAATGATTGATGAGTCTTTGTATATGCAGTGTCTAATATGCTCAATCAGGTTTATCATATAATTGCCACACTTGGATTTACCGGCTATATTCCATATGCACCAGGGACTTTTGGGACTGCCATTGGATTGTTTGCTCTATTATT
>PVMK01133548.1_pt1 | contig 42799 bp, 51 predicted proteins | sample 1853481 | NCBI WGS metagenome assembly PVMK01 (sample SAMN08533507, study PRJNA380276) | Marine sediment metagenome, whole genome shotgun sequencing project.
TCTCATTGCTTTAAATGAATTTCGCAGTTTGCTAATCAATGTACATTGTATGTATTCTGTACACTAATTGCAATAAAACAAATTTTTTATCATTTTCACGGTAAATGGATTAGCCTTTGCGCGTTTACATCTTTACGCAAGGATTACAAGTGGAACAAAACAGCATGATCCGATCAGGCGTTTTGTTTAACAGTGCCTTGCCGGGCCCGTACAGACGTAAGAGGAAGAAATGGGGTCAGAGTAAAGTGCCGGTCATTTACAGAAAATGATCATATGAATGAGGTCATGCGTGGGTTTGCGCCCTGTTTCTCCTGATCACATCTGAAGCTGAGAGTGCATGATAGGAATCATCTGGCGCAGCGAAGGCGCGTTTCAGCTCAGCCTTGAGGCGATCAAATGCCTCGAGTTCAGCCCGCTCCTTGTCGCGACGAATGAGGTCGCGAATGTATTCACTAACATTTTCGTAGGATCCAGTCTCACTGACATTGGCTGAGACAAAGTCGCTGAGAGTGCTACCGAGGCGGATCGTCATTGTTGTCGTGCGTGGCATGGCCAATTTACCTTGATGAATTGTGTATCCAATATAACCACTCGGGGTAATCCCTTCTACCTTGGCAAATCTGCCTCAATCAAAAACACCATAGGATAACTGTTTTATCGGCTAATTTAAGGCCAATTTGCGGCTAACTAAATGTATTTACAGCTTGATTTACGGCTAATTATCGGCTAATTTATGGCTATGATCTGGACGCCTAAATACACCATTACCGATAAGCTCCTTTTTACCATGCGTGAAATTGGTGAGGTTATCGGTGAAGTTAAAAGTTATCAGCTTAGCGATAAAGCTCTCGCTCGGCTGGAATTGGATGCAAGACAGCTATCTACTCATGCATCAACCAGTATCGAGGGAAACCTGCTGGCGCTTACCGATGTAAAGCGTGTTCTAAAAAGTAATAAGGAGCATATCCGAGATACTGAGCGTGAAGTGTTAAATTATAATCATGCTCTTCAGGTGTTATACAGCTCTGTCAGGAAAGGCACATTCAAGCTGAATATATCAACTCTTGAAAAAACCCAAAAGCAGGTGGTGGATGGTTTAATGGATAACCCTGCTGATTGTGGCCGTTTGCGTCAGGCTCCTGTGCTTATCCGCAACCCTCGAAAAACTGATGAAGTGGTTTTTATTCCTCCCGATGCAAAAGACGTGAAAGGTTTAACTTCTAAACTAATGAGTTTCATCAATCGAAGTATCGGCAAAATTGACCCAATCGTTCTGGCAGGTTTGTTTCATCGTCAGTGCGTTATTGTGCATCCATTTATTGATGGTAATGGAAGAACAACACGGCTTTTAACAACGGCCATTTTAGGGAAGGGTGGGCTTGACCTGTTTGAGATTTTTAGTTTTGAAAATTATTACAATCAGAATATCACGCTGGATTTTGAGAAGCTGGCTGATCTGGAAATGATCGAGGCGAAAGGGGTGGGGCGTGGAACGTATTATGTGGTGAAAGTTTCAGATTAGGCGGAGGCCCGGTAAAAGTATTTACCGGGTCTGCGGCTAATCTAAATTTTCTTCGGCCACCGTCTTGAGGTATGTAACACACGCAGGATTTCAATTTTATTATCACGCACCCGATACGGTAAGATAAATGGTGTTCGATCCACCAATAGTTCCTTGGTGTTTGGCACTCGCCCGGGCCGACCAATACCCGGTTGTTCGCTTAATAAAGAAACCTTATCTTTGATTCTCTGTACTACCTGTTGGGCAGCTTGCGGGTTGTTTTGTGTGATGTAATCCCTGACAGATTTTAAATCCAAAATAGCACTCTTAAACCAGATAACCTTCATTATATGGGTGACGGGGTCTCGTGATCCGTCCCCCAGGTTTCCATCCAGGCCATGACAGTTTCATTATCAACAAATTGGTCCGGGCTGGCATTATCAGCCGCATCAACGGCTTGTTTTATTTCCTGTACCTGCCATTCATTATTTTCAAGAAACAGCTTTAGCGCTTGCGTTGCCAGGTATGCCTTTGAGCGATCAGTCGCACCAGCTAAACTTGAAAGACGCTCATTTGTTTCATCATCAAGGCGAAGTGTCATTGTTGTACTCATATTGATTCTCCTGCGTTCACATGCATTCATTATAGCACCAATACTGCTTTCCTATAAATCAACACAAGTGCCTTAATGGCTCTTAAGGTGGAGGCCCGGGAAAGGATGTGTTTGAAAAACTATTCCAAGAGCAGAAAGCCGACTTGCTTACCGGCTTTTTTGTCAAAAGTGACTGTTGCTTTGCAGCCATTGACAACATTGCCCCTGGCGATCAGGTGATCGGCAAAATCGGCATTGGACTTTTTGAAGTCACTTAAGGCCCGCCAGACTGCCTCCGGTTCCATAATTTGTAGTTGACTGATTTGGAGTAGCTGTTCGATGACCAATGCGATTTGGTTCCTGCTCTGGCCATAGTTGCTTTCCAGGACCCAGGAAAGCTCGCACAGGACGACATGACAAATAAAGCCGGTGTTTTCATCTGAGCAATTTGCTTCTATAAATTCGCTGGCTAGCCTGGATTGACCCGGGTCATCCTGGACCAGGTACCGAATCAGAACATTGGTATCCAGCCCGATCAAGTTTTGCCGGCTCTGGCTTTAATGGTCTTGTTCATTTCTTCAAGGCTTACGGGATTGGCGGAGCTTTTGATCAGTCCTTTCAGTGTACTGATATCCCTGGTCACCGGTAAGAATTTGACTTCATTACCATCTACTATGAAATTAATCTTGTCACCACTTTTTAAATGCAATGATTTACGTATTCCCTTTGGAATCGTTATTTGCCCTTTACTGGTAATCGTGGCCAATGCCATGATGTTTTCTCCATATGCCTTACTTTTATTAATTTTACTTACTTTTGTACAATGCGTCAATTGCCGATCGCTTGGGTCACCCACACATCTACTCGCATGTTCATCATGAGCCAAATCAGATGATTTACGTTAAATTATCTCAACCGCTGGAAGTAACCATTCAATCATGTCAACAGAACAAAAAGAAATTAGTGCTGGCTCACCTTCAAAGCACCCCGGAATACCTCATGTAATCCGGGCTTTGCTTATTTTAAGCATCGGATCATTAATTACAGTTGGGCTTATATGGTTAATCACTCAGTAAGCCAGCAGCAGCTGCTTTGGCAGGGTTCTGAACTTCAGCTTTTTCTTGATGACCGGCTCACCATCCAAATTGCAATGCAGCTTTTGATCGGCTTCGATGGTGAATACCGGTAATTGACGATAGAACAGAAAACGATTGTCCGGATTCATCGGGTTTTCGAGTTCTTTGGTCAGTTCCCTGAGGCTAAAGCCGGGACTGTGCATGATACCTGTCAAATCCAGCAGTCCGTCATCGAGTTTCGCATTGGGTGCGATATCGAAGCCACCGCCGGCGAAGTGGTTATTAGCTACCGCGCCAAACAGCAGGTTACCTTCAATGGGTTCCTGTCCCGGTATCAGAATACGACCGGTATAGGGCGTCAGGTTCAAAACCTTGGCCATCCCCATCAGTGTATAAGCACCTCCACCGAGTTTCTTTTTCATTTCAACCGGTGTTGTCGCCGTGATCTCGGCGCCAAATCCCATGCTGGCAACATTGATGAAATTGCGTTTATTCATCACCCCGACATCGATCGGCCGACCTTCGCGGGTACAGGCAATGCGCAGGCACTCGGTCAGATCATCGGATGGCAAGCCACAACCACGGGCGAAATCATTGGCCGTGCCGAGTGGAAAAACACCCAGTGTCACTGTCGGCTTTTCCTTGCCATCTCCGATCAGGGCATCGGCGATGGCATTGATTGTGCCATCACCGCCACCGGCAATAATGCGCGTCGCTCCGCGCTCCAGTGCTTCACGCACCACGCGTGGTTTCTCGGCCTTGTTGAACGGCACCAGCACGCGCAGCTTGATGCCTTCCTTGCGAACCGCCTTTACAGCTTCCTTGACATATTCTTCATTGGCCGATTTGCGATGAAGGATAAGGTAGGTTGTTTCTGGCATACAAAACTCCTGAATCTGACCAAGCTAAACTTATTTGAGTACTTCAATCAATGGATTGCCCCTGTGCCCCTGACGGTGGCTTGATTCCCAGGTAGGCAGACAAGGTCGGGGCAATATCGATCGTATGTACTCTGCGATCGATCTGCTTTGCCGTCAAACCCATACCCGCGAAAACAATAGGAACAAAAGTATCATATTGCCAGGGTGATCCATGGGTCGCAGCCACCTCAAGCCCGTCAAAATCATTGATAAACCAATTGGGCGCAAACACAATATAGACATCGCCCGAGCGTTTGGCATGGAAATTATTCAGTACCGCACGATACAACTCTGTGTCCGGCACTTCGCCGCGCCTCAGCGCTGCGCTGGAAACGGCCAGTGACACGCCTGGAAACTTCAGCAGTTCTTCTGCCACTGCCGTTTCCACGGCCTCACGATCAACTCCCGGGTCAGCGATTACATCGGCACTTAAATAAACATATGGATGTGCATATCTTTCAATCAGCTTACCTTCAATACTAAATTGCTCTTTGATCCGCTTGATTGCAGATTCCTGGTCCCAGCTATCCGGTTGAACATAACCGGCGGGAATATTGAGCGCATTAAGATACCCCGGTGCTTCCGGGCCGCCATGATCAGCCGAAAGCACGATCAATGTATTGTCGAGGCCGACTTTCTGATCGACGAACTCGAACAGTTTTGCCAGCGTACGGTCAAGCCGCAAAATATTGTCCTCCCCTTCGAGACTCGATGGGCCAAATATATGCCCGACGTAATCGGTAGATGAAAAGCTGACACTCAGATAATCGGTGTACTTGCCCTGCCCCAATTGCTCCCCGTTCAATACCGCCATGGCAAAATCCAGCACCAGTTCATCGCCAGCAGGGCTCAGGGTCAGAAAGGTAGTGAAATAAGGGCTTTTACCACTGCCGTACTGGTGCGGGAAAACACGGCCAAAGCCACCGACGACAGTCTCCCATTCATTATCATCGGAATCACCAAACAGGTAACTGTCCTGATCGTGCAGCAAGTTCCAACTGGTCTCTGCGTAACGCTGAGGCAACTGCCTTTTATTCCAGTCCTCCACCCATTGCGGGTAACGATCCAGATAGTAATTACTGGTGACAAACTCACCACCCTTTTTGGAGAACCAGTAGGCCGTGCCGGCATGCCCGGCCATCGAAATTGCGCCACGGTCCTTGACGGAGACACCGATGGCCTTCGAACGGCCGCCATTGTTGCTGCGCAATTCGTCAGAAAATGTTGAAACAAGAATCGCCGCCGGTGAACGACCCTCGGTATTTGCGGCACGTTGGGTCGGATCAATCTCGGAATCCTTGTCAACATCCGCGCCCTTGGTCAGCAACCGGTAGCGCGGGTCTTCAACATTGTAGGTGACCACGCCTGACTCGCGGTCGAACCAGAGATTACCCACCATGCCATGATGGGACGGATTGGCGCCGGTCGCCAGCGTTGCATGTCCGACGATGGTTTCGGTGTTGGCGTGAGCGTGATGCGCGTTGCGATACACGATGCCGGATTCCCAAAGGTATTTAATCCCACCCTCACCCAGGCGGTCGTAATAGCGCGTGGGTAAATCACCGCGCAGTTGATCGACGGTGATTTGCAGGATCAGTTTTGGGGTTTTGTGACCATTCTGTGCATTCACCATGGTACTGAAGAAGCAACAGCCAATCATCATTAAGGTTGCGGCGGTCGTGCGCAAACTACCGGGTTGATCAGGGTTCATAGAGTTACAGTATCCCAATGATGGTAATAAAAGAAGAAAAAAATGGGCGGGCACTGAGGCCCGCCCGTTCAACTACATTAACCAGCGTTTATCGTTCGCCAGGCGAAGGGCTTACCGCCGTGGTGCAAAAAAACCACCTGGCGACGAGTCAACTCAGGATCGACCTGATGCAACTGCAGTCCGGCGTAGATTCCAAACTGGCTGAAGGAGATTTTGATCCCGCGATCATGCAATGCAAGCCCTGGATGAGTTAGACCAGGAATTACAGGCAGCGGCAGATCGTATGGATGATGAAAGCTAAGCCTGATAACATCTGAAGTCCAGGACACGGAGAGATTTATGGCTGACAAAGACATGCAAAATGAACTTGAGCAACTGCGTGCGGAAGTGGCCGCACTCTCCGCCGCCCGAGCCAGCAAGAAAGCTGCTGAGGCCCAACCGGACACTTCTCCGGTTGAGTCCCGGTCACCAGAAACAGGTGATTTAACCGGCGATATAAGCGACATCATTGAAAACGCAAAGGCTGCAACGGCAGATGATCCGGAACTGGCCGGCCAGTTCGACCAGCTGATCGAGCAGCTCGAGCACGAAATCAAGGACCTCCCGGCCATCACTACACTGGCCGTCTTCTCACTCGGCGTTCTTTTCGGTCGATTACTGCGATAGGAGCAGACCATGGACGAAACACTACTCAAAATTCGTGTACTCACCCGGGCAGAGATGACGCTGGCAAAAGCCAATGCCAGACGCATTGCTGCCCGCACACGCCTTTATACAATTGCGTTAGGTATGATCCTGCTGACGGTCATCATGGTCAACATTGCTGCCTATGAATATCTGTCCGCCATCAAGGGCGAGCCAGTGGCAGCGCTGATAGTAGCCTCTGTTAACGCAGTGTTGGCGATACTGGTCATATATGTTGCCTCGCGCATCAAGCCTGGGCCGGAAGAGGAAATGGTCAAGGAGATTCGTGAACTGGCCCTGACAGAGTTGTCCGCTGACGCTGATGTGATCAACAGAAATTCGCTCAGGTCAGTTCAGATGTTGAGCGCATCCGTTCCGGGTTCTCTTCTGTTTCAGGAGCCCTGGGTTCTGCCCAGGCTGGTCTGGGATCCATAAGCCCGGTACTTGGTTTGTTGACCAGTATGCTGAAGAAAAAAGGTAAATGAATAAACAGAAGGCAACTGGATCGCAGTCTTGAATATACCCTCAGAACCAGACACGAGCCTGGCCAAAACAGCTTATGTGTTAATCATACTGGCCATTTCATTAGCCCTGCTTTGGGTCGGCAAAAACTTCCTCATCCCGCTGGTGCTGGCCCTGATGACCTGGAGTATCTTGAATGCCCTGACGGACGCCATCCTCAAAATCCGAATTGGAACAGCCAACATGCCCAGATGGCTGGCTACCTTGTTCTCCATAACAACTCTCGGTTTGTTTTTTCTGGGCATATACCAATTGCTCGTCAGCCAGGCAGACAGCCTGGCTACAGCAGCCCCGGTGTACCAGGAAAACTTTTCCCGACTGATGGGTGAGCTACTCGCCTGGGCTGGAATCGAACGATTACCAGACACGAATGCGCTGTTCAGCAACATTGATATTGGCTCAATTCTCAGTCTGGTTGGTAGTCATCTAGGCGGTATATTCACCGGTATCGTGCTGATAGTGATATATACCGGTTTCCTGTTTTCGGAACAGGAAAAAATACCATCAAAGCTCGCAGCACTGCACGCAAGTTCGGATGAAACAAAAGAAACAACTCAGATTTTTACCGAAATTGCAACGCAGGTTCAACGCTATATATGGATGAAAACCTTGGTGAGCCTGCTTACCGGACTGCTGAGTTATGGCATATTAAAACTGGTTGGTGTCGAATTTGCGGCTGTTTGGGCCTTGCTGATTTTCCTGTTGAATTACATTCCAAATGTCGGTTCGTTTCTAGGCGTCATGTTTCCGGCCATGCTGACCCTGGTGCAATTCGATACGCTAACCCCTTTTCTGATCATCACACTGGGTCTCGGCACGGTGCAATTTATCGTGGGCAACGTAGTCGAACCAGCATTCATGGGCAAATCGCTGAATCTGAGTTCGTTCATGATCATTCTGTCCCTGACCTTCTGGGGTATGATCTGGGGCATTCCTGGCATGTTTCTCTCTGTACCCATCATGGTAGTGATTGCGATTATCTGCGCCCGGTTTGAAGGCTTGCGCGTTATTTCCGTTGTCCTGTGTGCAGATGTTGACCTGCTGACATCGAATACCAATAGAAAGTAAGAACTACAAATGAAGCGTGTTGCACTAAAATTGTTGCTGATCGCTGCCATGCTTTATCCAGCAATGGTTTTTGCGGGCGATCGGGCCCGTGATGCCCTGTTTCGGATTGAACGGAATAAAAATGCAAACATCGTTCAGTATGATGCCCGGGTTGCAGAAGATGGAAAGTTGGATTCTAAACAACCCGTGGTTGGGCTACTGGATTCGTCTGGCAGACAAGGGACAGGTTCAGCAGTTAACCTGGATTCAAGATAAATTCGCGTATGGCTTTACAGCAAAACTCAACAAACAAAAAAATACGGTCACCATGGATATGGTGGCGAAACTGGGTCGAAGTATTGTGGTCAGGCAAGATGGCGGAGATTATCGTGCAGTGAGTAGAATTGACGGAGTGGATAGTTATATCGAAAAAATATTCATTCATGCTACCGGCAAAGGTGTATCAACCAAAGTCAATTATATTGAGTTGTACGGTAAAGCTGTAAACAACGGTATCGACCAATACGAGCGATTCTCTCCCTGATGCACACAGGTTAGGAATATGGCATAAAAATGGTCCACTTACGGTCCACCGGATTAATGGAAATGCTATTTATAGCCTGACTCATGCGTTTCCACTTGAACTCAAGTTCAAAATGTATCACAGGCGTGATACAATACTGCGCATGAAAACATCTGTAATACATACTCGAATTGATTCCGATCTTAAGGCTGATGCTGAAAGCATATTGGAAAAAATCGGTCTCACATCGTCTGAAGCAGTTCGCCTTTTCTATCGTCAGATTGAATTAAACCAGGGCATTCCTTTTGATGTAAAAATACCCAACAAGTTAACTGTAGAAACATTAGAAAAAAGTGATCGTGGCGAAGATGTATATCCAGCAAAGGATGCAGATGATTTATTTGATCAGCTCGACATTTAGATGCGCCAAATCGAATATTCCGGACAGTTCAAGCGGGACTTAAAGCGACTTAAAAAACGCGGTAAGGACATGCAAAAAATCAAGATACCCATGAAATTACTCATTGGGGGTGATGACCTTCCCGAAATATTCCTCGATCACCCTCTTAAGGGTAACTGGAAAGGTTGTCGAGATTTACATATCCAGCCAGATTGGATTCTTATCTATCGTCTGATCGGAAACCTCGTTCGGTTTGAACGCACAGGATCACATTCAGACTTGTTTTGATTTTGTTCGCAAGTTCAAGGTCAGTTCTCTAACTGATCAACAAAAGGCAAACCCTTGAGCAATGCCAAAAGACCGGCCAGCCGACATCATAATCCATCTCAATAAAGTTTAGCCGCCCGCACTTTTTAAAACACGTTCGACAATCACATCATCCGCCCAGCTTTCCATTTGCCAGTTTTTCAGGAACGCACAATGGCCACCGTAACGGGTCACCAGCAATTCAATATTCTTATTCTCGGGCAAGTCCCGGAAATCACTGACCGGAACCACCATATCATCCTCGGAAGTCAGGATCGTTGCAGGTATTTCCAGCGCTGCGAGACGGTCACCAGCGATTGAGTAGCCATCAAAGTATTGCTCCAGTGATTCAAACTCGTAATAGCGTGTCGCCATGTAATCGGTTCTTTCCCGCAGGCTTCCCAGTTCATGCCATTCCTCGTATTCATAGGCATCCGGGAACAATGACTCTTTGAGCCTGATGGATTTGGCCCATTTTTTGATAAAGTAACTCTCGTAACCCCTGGGGCCGTCTTCCATGGCCTTGAGTGCATTGTCTGGCGAAACCACCGGACAGACGGCAATTACCTGCCTGAGCGACAGTCCTTCTGTTGGTGCTTCCAGCGCCACTCTCAGGGCAAAATTCCCACCCAGGGAGTATCCCGAAAGCGCCCACTCAGACGCACCCAAACGCTGCTGTATATCCTTCAGCGCATGGATGACCTCCCCCAACCGACAGGAGTGGAAAATACCGGCATTCATATGATGAGTATCGCCGTGATCGCGGAAATTCAGGCGGAACACATCAAAACCCTGGTCGAACAGCATGCCGCCTGCACCTACGATGTAGTTGGAGCGACTACTTCCTTCCCAACCATGGAACAGGATTACCAGACCCTTGCTCTCACCTGCTTGCGGGGAATAATGTCCGTGTAAACGCACACCTTCACCGCCATCAACCATCCAGTCGGTCTCTGCATCCAACAGTGCTTTGGAGCGTTTTCCAACAATACGCCGCCTGTAACCGCTACTGTTGATCAGCGATTGCGCATGGGTACTGCGCAGACCAAACACGGGCAGGAATGACTCCGGTGTAATCCTGATTTGTTTCATAAGTCAGCTTTCATAGCTACTGATAACAGCAGCCCTGGCCGCATCCGCCAGTGCACGGCGCGGTTTACCTTTGCTGTCAATCACTGGTAGGAAATGTATGTCTGCGACCGCTCCGGGCCGGGCCAGCAGGCGTGTAAAATTCGCCAGCATGCTCTCACCTTCGCGAAATAAAATATCATCATCCCTGTGGCCTTTGGTCAGATAACGCACCATCACCGGTTGTACCGGACATTCAACATCCACCGCAGCCCGGAACATACGCGCATGAAAGACCCGAATCCCCGTACCAGGCAATATGCCGCCTTCGGGAAAAATAGCCACCCGCCTGCACTTCTGTAACCTTTGTACCATCATTGAGCTTACATCAGCCGCCGAATCATGATTGCCACGCTGGTGAAAGATCGTGCCGCCGGTACGTGCGATAAATCTGAATACAGGCCAACTTTCAATTTCCGCCTTCCCCACAAAGCCCATGGCACAGTGGGTGTGCAGGGCCAGAATATCCAGCCAGGAAATATGATTGGCCGCAATCAGAACAGGTCCGTCTACCGGTGTACCCCTGGTTCTGGCACGGATTCCAAAAAACCATAGGAACCAATTTGCAAGCCGTACACCCAGTGCATCCGCTTTTCGACAACCAACCTGTGTATCAAGTTTTTGATAGCGGTTGATCACCAGCAGGACGGGTAGCAGAGCAAAAATTAAGAACAATACAAGCAGCACTGTACGAAAGGTGAAGCGCAGGATTGAAGCAAGTAACGAAATCATGATCCGGTGTAAAAAAGCTCCGAGCTTTCAGAAAAGTGGCGAAAAGGTTATCACATCAGCGACAATACGCTCCGGTTCATTTTTAAAACCCGTAAACAAAAGGGTCAACAGGTGTTATGAAACAGTTTCAGGTCAAAAATATCAACAGCGGAGCCACCTTCACAGTCAACCAGGGTGAGTCAGTCTTAAATGCCGCACTGCGCCAGGGCGTAATGCTGCCGTACAGTTGTAAAAATGGCACCTGCGGCAGTTGCAAAGGCAGGCTTGAATCCGGCGATGTTCATTACCCGTTCCATCCACCGCTGGCACTTAGCCGTGAAGAAATAGGCGAGGGTTTCGCCTTATTGTGCCAGGCAGAGCCAACCGAAAACCTGGTAATCCGTGCCCGTGAAATCGAAGCCGTGCGGGACATCCAAATTCGAAAAATGCCGGCCAGGGTGATCGAAAAAACCTTGCTAACACCCGACGTCATGCGTCTCAAAATCAAGTTGCCCGATGCCCAGCGATTGCAATTCCTGGCCGGTCAGTACCTGGAAATATTGTTGTCGGATGGAAAAAGACGGGCATTTTCCATCGCCAGTTCACCGCAATCTGAAGATGTTATCGAACTACATATCCGCCATGTCGAAGGCGGCGGTTACACCGGCTGGGTTTTTGAAGAGCTGAAAGAACGTGACATCCTGCGCATAGAGGCACCTCTGGGCACCTTCTTTATCCGCAACGATCAGACTGACCGCCCGATGATCCTGATGGGTGGCGGTACCGGCTTTGCGCCGCTGAAGTCAATGATTGAAGACCTGTTAGCACACAATGACAAACGACCTTTGCACCTGTTCTGGGGTGTGCGCAATAGCACTGAACTGTACATGCACGAACAAGCACTACAATGGGCGGAGCAATATGATCATATCCAGTATTCCTGCGCATTCTCAGAACCGCTGGATGAGGATGCCGATAACGGCTTCAAAGGTTTTGTGCACGAGGCCGTATTGCATCAGTACCCGGACCTGGCATATTTCGATATCTACATGAGCGGCCCGCCGGCAATGATCGACGCCAGTCGCAGTGCATTCCTGGAAAATGGCGCAGAAAAACGAAGGATATTTTTTGATTCGTTTGAATTCGGCCTGGATGTACCGATAAGGGTACTGGCCAAACCCCACTAGGCAATCTAAAAAGACAAACGGATTAAGGTGAGCTCAACCGTGCCATACCCGCCGGTAATGGTTTCGGCTGCTGGCCCTGGTTCATTCGCAAAGCATTCCTGAAACAGGCCATTGCCGGTTCAAGTTCACCCTGACGTTCGAGTAACTGGCCAAAAGCGTCGTAACCAAGGCTGCTGGGTTCCAGTTCGAGACTTTTCACCATGTGCTCGCGGGCTTTGCCCCACAACGACTCTGCGGCACATAAACGGCCCAGTGCCAGGTGCAGGCCGGCATCGTCGGGGTGCAGTTTTAACCATTTCTCACATTGTTTCAGACGTTTTGTCCTGTCATCTGCAGCCGGATCACCGTAACGCAGCACCAGTGCCGGGTTCCACTCGTGTTTCAGACTTGCGCAGATCACTGGCTCAGCAAGGTCCGCCTGCTCCAGCTTTGTAGCTCCCATGGCAAAAGCATCAACAACGACTGAATGGTGACGCATGGCGCGTGGAAGTTTTTTCCAGACCGCTTGCAGCTCATCAGCATCTTTCACAGACTGCAGTTTGTTAACAGTAATCTCTTCCTGCAGGTCTTGCGATTGATCATCATCCAGTACACCGGCTTTGCGCAATGCCGGCAACATGGCCTGTAGTTCGTCCCAGTCACCTAATTCACGATAACAACGTGATAAAAGTTCCAGTACCTGTGGATGTTTGCGATTGCGTTTGTACAGTTCCTGCAATAAAGGCAATGCAGCGGCACGGTTGCCGTTGGCCAGCAACATACGGGCGCGGGTCAGCTCCACCAGGAAGCGTTTTTTTGAACCGCCACTGTCAGCTTGTTCCAGGTAATATTCACGCCGCTCGTGGGCGTCCTGGCTATCCGCTGCCTGCGCCGCGGCCAGGTAATGTGCCGTGGTTCTGCCCTGTTTACTGGCCGACTTCTCCAGAGCTTTCTCAGCGGTACTCCAATCACCCTCGGTCAGTGCAAGCAGGCCTTTTTCGAGCTGCTTGAAAGCCCGCTGTTCGCGCATTCTGCGGGCGGTTTCAACCGGCATCCGCCATAACCAGACAGCTATCTGCACGGCAAACCACAATATAAGAAAAGCCGAGGCCAGCACCAGCACACTGGTTTCAATAGTCCAGTCGCCAAAATTGATCAATACGTGACCCGGATCTGTTTTGAACATCGGTGCCATCGCGCCGGCCAGCAGCAGCAACGCCAGGATCAGCAATAGCAAAAAGCTGCGTTTCATTCGACAGGATCCCCGCTTTCAACCGGTGAAGCAGACTGTAACAATCTGCGACTGTCGCGCAATTGCCGCAACTGGGTCCATGGTGCGCTGATATCGGGCATCTCCGGGGCAATATTTACCTGCTTTAAAGCCGCGACCTCGAGCAGCAGGGCCTGCACCCCGGAGGAACCATTCTGGAAAAACTGCTCCACGGTATCGTTAACCCTGTCCAGGGAACCTGTGTAAACACTGGTATCGTTGCGCATCAGTGCCAGTCGCGCCGATTCAAGCTGTAACCACAAACCCTGGCGCAGGTAGTCCTTGTCATCAAGACTCAGCAATGACTGGTCTTCGGGAACACGTCGCCGGACCGTTACCAACGAAGACATTGTCTGTTTAAAGCTTTCCCACCAGCCTGCATCATCCGGCAAAACAGGTTCCGGCTGTGTCTCGGCTTCACCGCGAAATGGCAAATCGGGTACTTTCGACTGTAAAGCCGTAAGCTGGGTGGATAGTTCTACACGGTCGATGCGGGGCACCATGGCCAGCGCCTGGCGTGAAGAGGCGATTCGTTGGCGTACGCTTAAAAACATCGGATCGTTCAACGCCTCGATTTGAACATCGGCCGCTTGTAGCGCCAGATCGGCGGCAGTCGGGTCAGAAAACAATTGCAAACGTTCACTTGCGGTTCGCAAAAGAAAATCTATCTCGGCGATATCCAGTTCCACACTGCTGTTCTGACTGCTGGCAGCAACACTCACAAGCCCTGATTCGGTTGCGGAAAGACGTTGCTCCAGGGAACGGACACTACCCTGCACCGCACCGATAGAAGCCTGGTCTTCACCTGACTGGCCCTCGAGGCTGGCCAGCTGGCTTTCAACGGTCTTGAGTCGCTCATCGCGGCGTGAGAGTTCAGCTGAATCAATGGGGGATTCTGCAGCATTCAACTGGGCCTCAAATGTCGCCACCGAGTTGGCAGTCTTCTGTTGGGCGTCCCGCAATCGGGCCAGTGATTCTTTTTGCGTGGCCTCATTCGGATCCGCCTGTTGCGTCTGCCACCACTGCCAGCCGGTTGCGCTGACCGAAGCCAGGGCCACCAATAATGCCAGTATCGCAATGGGTTTTCCGGATGAAGCGGGCTTTTTCTCCTGCAATAACCTGTCCACAGAATCGTCCGTTACGCTTTCAATTTCTTCATTCAATTGTTTGCTGTCCATCTTGGGGCCTGTTAATTATTGACTGCAGCAGCTCAGGGTTTCCCGGGCCATCAGCCAGTTCAACCCGTGTTGCGCCCAATTGCTGTAAATAATGCTGGATACGGGCGGAAATCACCAGTGCCGGTGCCTTCAATATTTTCGTCCACACAGCCCCGGGCAAGTGTTCTTCGGCAAGTTTTAAGGCCGAAATACTGGTCCATACACTCAGCAGGTCCTTGGCACCGGATATCATATCAATTTGCGCATTCGCCGGTCGCAGTGGCAGACGCTCATAGACCAGCGCACTGCTTACATTCCACCCCAGGTCATCCAGACCCTTTGCCAGGGTCTCACGGCCACCCGGCGCACAAAAAATTACCGCCGCACCCGGATTAACTGCTAATTCCGGCACCTGCAGCAGGTCTTCTGAGGTGAATCCAGAGCCAGCCTGCAAGTGTACCGGATAACCGCTGGATTCAAGCTTTGCACGCGTGGCCGACCCGACAACGGCAATCTCCAGATCACGCAATACGTCACGAGGGATAAACGGAAGCCCGAATTGGACCGCTCGCGGACTGGTAAAAACGGCCAGCTTACGCACCATAGATCCTGACCAGACCGAGTGCATATCTACTGCCGGCTTGCGAGCTGAAAATGTATACAGGGGCATAACAACAGGAAACAAACCCGCCGCCTCAAGCTGGTCGGCCAATTGTTGTGATGCCTCAAGCGGGCGTGTAACAAGAACGTGAGTCATGATCTGAAGTTAACCTGTCCTACAGACTCGCAATGATTTTTCCAGCGCCATTATTCAATAGATCAGCGGCTACCTGTTCGCCCAGTGCGATCGCACCCGCAGCCAGCGCCTTACCCTCGGCATGGATTGATTCTTTACCATCTGGTGTATTTACTATGGACTTCAACCTGACCGTACCAGCTTCCAACACCGCGTGAACCGCCAACGGTACCTGGCAAGTGGCTTCCAGAACCCGCGCCACTGCTCTTTCCGCACTGGCCACAACCATCGTATCGGCATCCGCCAATGGCTCGATTAACGAACGTGTACGGGCATCATCCCTGCGGCATTGCAGACCGATAATCCCCTGGGTTGAAGCAGGCAGCCAACCGGGTTGCTGAAGTGTTTCTGAAATACGATCACCCAGGCCAAGACGCTGCAAACCGGCACATGCCAGGATGATGGCGTCATATTGTCCTTCGTCCAGTTTTCGCAGACGGGTATCCACATTACCGCGTAAATCTTCCACTACCAGGTCGGGGCGCAACGCCAGTAACTGAGAGCGCCGACGTAAACTTGAAGTACCTATAGTGCTGCCTGCCGGCAAGTCAGCCAACAAACGATTATCACGACTCACCAGGGCATCAAACGGATTGGCCCTTGGCAATACCGCATCAAGCACCAGGCCTTCCGCCATTTCGGCCGGCACATCCTTCATCGAATGCACCGCCAGATCGGCCTCATCGTTGAGCATTGCCTGTTCCAGTTCTTTCAGGAATAAGCCTTTACCTCCAATTTCAGCAAGTGGCCGGTCAAGGATGCGATCACCCTGGGTGACGATTGGCACCAGTTCAATCTCAATGCCGGTATGTGCTTTATGTAACAGGGCTTGCACATGGTTTGCCTGCCACATGGCCAGTGCACTCTTGCGTGTAGCGATTCTGAGAATTTTTGTCATGTTAGATCCCGAATGAGTTTTCTTATTGAAGGGAGGTTACGGCGGCTCACCTGCGGGCGGTCCTCACAACCTTCCAATTGAAGATAATGGCGGCCGTCCGGGGTTTTTTCCAGCCCCCGAATGCATTTTCTTGCAACCAGGGTGCCACGGTGAATGCGTACCAGGATGTCAGCGTGTGCGGTTTCCAGATCCAGCAACGACTGGTTGATGACCGATGTGCCATCTTTATGCACTACCGTGGTGTATTTATCCTCGGCAATCAGGCAAATCACATCGGCCAGCGGTAACAGGCTGACCCTGCCACCTAATGTTGAACGAAGAAAAGGACCGTTTGCACCCGCATCCACCCTGGCGAGGAAACGCCTGGCTTTATCCAGTGCCAGTTCAAGCCGCTCCGCACGCACCGGCTTGACCAGGTAATCAACCGCATCACATTCAAATGCCTCCACGGCCTGATCCAACCAGGCTGTACAAAAAATGATGGCGGGTGCCGAATCCTGTTGTTGCAGCGTTTGTGCAAGTGTCATGCCGTCCATCCCTGGCATGGAAATATCCAGTAACAGGACATCCGGCGCCTTTAACGGGATCAGGCGCAGTGCCTCCTGCCCGGTAGCGGCTTCACCTATAACATGCAGCCCCGGTTTATCCGCCAGCATTCTTCGCAGGCGGTTGCGGGCTGGAATTTCGTCATCAATTATCAGTATTCTCAACATAAGGCAGACTTAATACGGCAAAGAACTGCTCGTCATCCTGGTGTGTAATCAGGCTGGCAGCCGGCCCAAAAGCCAACTCCAGCCGTTCACGAATATTTGCCAGCGCCATCCCGTGACCCTGGCTCTTATGATTATCCGGCCCCACTGGATTGCAGATGGTGACTACAATATTATCCTTTTCACTGCGCCCGTAAACACGAACCTCACCGCCATCTATACGAGGCTGGATACCGTGGGCAACCGCATTCTCAAGCAAGGGTTGCAGCGTCAAAGGCAGCACGGAAGCACCCTTTGGCAGTTCACTCACCTGCCAATCAACGCTCAGGCGGTCACCCAGGCGCCGCTGCTCCATGTGCAGATACTTTCGGGCCAAGTCCAACTCCTCTGACAGACTGATCAAACTGTCAGCCCGGCGCATACTGCCACGAAACAGATCGGCCAGGTCTTCGGTGGCACGCTCGGCATTAACAGGATCTTCCGGTATCAGGCTGGCGATGGTATTAAGGCTATTGAACAGGAAGTGCGGTCGAATCCTGGCCTGCAAAGCCTGCACTCGTGCCTCTGACTGGGCCAATAACTGCGCACGCCATTGGGCACGGATAAACAGGTAGCGAAAAAGGGCCACGGACACCAGTGCAACGGCGACAACGCTTTGCAAAACAAATATCCCGAAGCCTTGCCGACCCGGCCCGGATCCAAGTACCGAGCCGACGATACCTGCTGAGTAACTGAACGCCAGTGCGACAACAATGGCTACAAACCAGCTGCCCAGCCATGCGCCACGGGCAGAAAGACGACCAAGCCAGGCCCTGCTGATGCACACACCCATAGCGGTGGCCAGCGACAGCGCTTGTGCGTACAGGGATATCACACCCAGCCAAACCAGGTCGAATTCACCGGGTGATCCAATGCCAATCAGCAAAACCGAGACCTGTGTCACCGCCATAACTGCCAGTAATAATCGCCAGCGACAAAACGAAGGCGGGTATACACCACGTTGCGGTGTAATGGTTTCGTTGTTGCTCATGGTAGCCGTGGGATCATTTGTGGTCGGGATTTCAGCTAAAACAGCCTTGCAGCCAGCGACCGATATCCGCTATTTCCTGTTGAGATACCGAGTGGGGAATTGGGTAACTATGCCATTCAACCGGCCACTGCCCGGCTTCCAGTACCGACTTAACGGCCTGACCCAGGGCAAATGGCACCATGGGGTCCTGGGTGCCGTGACCGATAAAAACCGGCGTTGCTGAATTGGCTTCTGAAAGTTCGCTTTGTAATCGCTCCGGAAACACCAGGTAGGCAGATAACGCCATAATGCCCGCCAGCCTTTGCGGATAACGCAAGCCAACATACAGCGCCATTGCACCACCCTGGGAAAAACCCGCCAATACGATTTTTGATGCCGGTATGCCCCGCTTGATCTCATGATCAATCAAGGCGCGAATCTTGCCGGCACTATGCCTGATACCCGCTTCATCCTGACCTTTGTTAGTGCTGATTTCAATGATGTCATACCAGGCACGCATGACCGCACCACCATTGACGGTAATAGGCCGCATCAACGCGTTGGGGAATACAAATCGGACCGCAGCACCGGGCGGCAAACCAAGATACGGCACGATGGGTTCAAAATCGTGTCCGTCGGCACCAAGTCCATGCATCCAGATGACCGAATACTCCGGACTATCGGTGGTGTTCACTTCTATGTACTCTAGCAGTTCCCCGCTATCGTTATCGTGTACTGATTTGCTGCAATCCATGGCGTATAGTGTAGCAGTCATTTAGTCTGGATTTACGCACCGATGCAAACTGTAAAAACTACCCTATTAATCCTGATATGTGCTGCTCTTATGGGTGCGTGCGGCCTCAGGGGGCCTCTATACCTTCCGGACGAGGACCCGGCAACGAAACCTGCAGTTGAACAAGATTCAACTGCGGATACGGATGAAGAAACCAATAAAGACGATGAAGAAAATGACAAGAAGAAGGAAAACGATTCCGGCTGAATAATGACTGTCAGCTTTCACAAAATGCATGGCCTGGGCAATGACTTCATCCTGCTGGATCTGCGTCACCAGGACTTCGACATCAATCAAAACGTGGCAATACAACTGGCCAACCGCCACACCGGCATAGGCTGTGACCAGATACTTATCCTGCGTAAGCCAACCTGTGATCAGCACCTGGCATCATTTGAAATCTGGAATGCGGACGGAAGCCGGGCCGAGCAATGCGGTAACGGTGTTCGTTGCCTGGGCTTGTACCTGTTTCAACGCTCGGAGGCACCCGCCGGTCAATTTTTACTCGGTGGTCCAGCCGGTATCGTTAAAATCGAATGCCTGGACGATGGCCAGATACGCGTTGACATGGGTCAACCTGCATTTGAAGCACACAAAGTTCCCGTGCTGCTTGAATCTATCGATGGCTGGTATCCGCTTGAAATTGACCAAAAACACTACAGACTGGGTGCCGCTTCAATGGGTAACCCCCATGCGCTGATGGTAGTTGATGATATTGATAGCACCGATGTAACGCGACTGGGTGCCGCCATCAGCCAGCACCCCGCCTTTCCACAAGGCTGCAATGCGGGTTTTGCAGAGATTGTAAATCGGGGTCGTATTCGCCTGAGAGTGTTTGAACGCGGGGCCGCCGAGACACGCGCCTGCGGCTCAGGTGCTTGTGCTGCAATGAGTATTTTGCGCAGAGCAGACCTGGTTGAACAAACAGTACACGTGACCCAGGCGGGCGGAAACCTTATAATAACGTGGACGGGGGGGAAGAAACCCGTCATTATGGTGGGACCTGCAACTCACGTGTTTAAAGGGATATTGACATGAGTGACAATAACAGGTCGATTGAAGACATAGTTTCGAAGTACCTGCGCCAGAACCCTGATTTTCTGGAGCGGGAGCCCTCATTACTAAAATATATGGAATTAAGCCACGCCAGCGGGCCGGCTATTTCCCTGATTGAAAAGCAGGTGCAATACCTGCGCGGGCTGAACGAAACCCTCGAACAACAGCTTAATCAGCTAATACAAGTCGCGTCAGACAACGAAAAACTCATGACCCGTTTACACGAGTTGACACTGGATTTGATGTCAATGGGCGACCTGCCTTCATTCTTCGACCGGCTCAGTGATGCCCTTCTAAGTGAATTCAAAGCTGACATTCTCAATATCACGCTATTCGATCTGAAAATCGAGGCGGGTCCCAAAACGCCAATGTTTAACATCAAACGGGACGATCCGGAAATGCAGCAGTTCCAGGAGCACCTTGAAAAAGGCGCCAGCGTTTGCGGACGGCTTAACCGCAATAAACGTGACTACCTGTTCGGCTCCCGCGCCCAGTGGGTGCAATCAACCGTATTGGTACCTATGGGTAGCGATGGCATGTTGGCCATCGGCAGCAGCGATCCGGCACGCTTTTATCCCGGAATGGGAACCCTCTTCCTCGATCTGCTGGCCCAGGTTGTAATCAGCCGTTTAGCACTGGAAGTGCCCGAAAAGCAGCGTAAATCAGCTTAAACGGAAAACTTTCCTCTCTCTTTAACGGCTACCGGTATAAGCTGGACTGCCATGAAAGAGCACGTCAAAAACTTTTTTGTTTATCTGAAAAACGAGCGCGGCCTGTCCGCGCGCACCCTGAAAGCCTATCAACGCGATCTTGACCAACTACTGCAGTTCCTGGAAGCAGAAGAAATAGACCGGCCCGAACAGGTTACCCAACACAATATCCGCGCTTTTATTGCACAAAGACACCGCCAGGGGCTGGGTGGGAAATCACTACAGCGGCTGTTATCAGCTATTCGCAGCCTGTTCCGCTGGATGCTGCGCGAAGGCCTCGCAGAACACAACCCGGCCACACCGGTGAGGGCACCCAAAAGCCCGAGACACCTGCCGGCAACACTCGATGCCGACAGCATTGGGCAACTACTGGATATACCCTGCGATACACCACTGGCCATCCGCGATAAAGCCATCATGGAGTTGTTCTATTCCTCCGGCCTGCGCCTGTCAGAACTGGCAAGCCTGCGCTGGGAACAGCTTGACCTCCCATCAGGCATGGTAACGGTTACCGGCAAAGGCAACCGCAGCCGCATGGTGCCGGTAGGTCGCATCGCTGTAGAAGCATTACTTGAATGGCGCAAAGCACGTGTCCGGTTTGCTTCTTTTGAGGAGCCACATGTCTTTGTCAGCCAAAGGGGAAACCCGATAGCAACACGCACCATTCAAGCCCGCATACGCTACTGGGCAAAACGCCAGGGAATGCCACAAAACATATATCCGCACTTATTGAGACACAGCTTCGCCAGCCACATGCTGGAATCATCCGGCGACCTGCGCGGGGTCCAGGAGTTACTCGGCCACGCCGATATCTCAACCACGCAAATCTACACTCACCTCGATTTCCAGCACCTGGCAAAGGTTTACGATAAGGCGCATCCAAGAGCTAAAAAGAAGTGACATTTGAGCAAACTCAACTGTCATCCCGGAAATGCATAGCATTATCCGGGATCCACCTTGATCTTCTTTTAACCACTAAGTAAGAAAATGGATACCGGGTCAAGCCCGGTATGACGGGGACTTGATAAGCACGGCATGACGGCAACCTAAATACTGAGCCGCGAAGTGCCACTAGCGGGGATGTGGGTATCTTCCCCCTGGGACCGTGAGCCGGCAGGGACGCCGGCGCCCGAGCGCCCCAGGGAGGGGCTTGCAGCGTGTCCCAGGGGGAAGATACCCATGTCGCCGCGGCTCGAATGCAACAGCCTTCATTTAGGAAAAACCAAGGTCAAACATCATCCCAGAAATACATAGCATTGTCCGGGATTCGTGATAGATGCCGGATCAAGTCCGGCAGGAGCACGTTTATCGGTAGCGCCAAGAATAATAATCAGAAACATCATGGTCATGACGACTTCAGTAACACTAGCCCACCCCTCTTTTTTACAAAATCGGTGGCAAGAATAGGTAAAGTGCACGCATTTATTCTAACCCAAAAATTCAAACTGTCAGCTTTCAGTTCCTGAACGATGTTGAATCAAAGCCTGTGCCAGTTTTAGTCCCGCCCAGTAACCCATGTAAGCCATTACAAACCAGATCCAGGTTTGATCGGTATCAATACGCTTCATCCAGTACAAAGGCCAAATCATGGCGGTAATGAAGTTGGTAAGTCCTTCGATAAGAATATTGATGATGAGACTAAAATTGAGATTTTTCAGAAAATCTGTAAAACCACCAAAATCCATGACCATGGTGGCGATTTCGGTGACTTCTACAACAAGATAGGTAAAAAAAGCCACAATTCCATAGAAACCACCGCCAAACCTTGCCCACTCTTTTTGCACCGGATGTTGCTTAGCCGATACCTCTGTCTTGTTTTTCTTATTCTTTCGGGACAAGCCCTTTATTTCGCGCCCCAGCGCCTTGGTATCCAGGGTTTCCTTAAAAAAACCCCGCTGTAATGCCCACCAGACTATCGCCAAAGTAAACAAAGCTATCGGTACGCCAACCAGAACCAGCGCCCAGATCACTTCAATTAAAAAATACATACCACTTCCCCGCAACTCTTCCAGTCGCACGCAAGTGTAGCCCATGCTTGCAATCGTCTGCACGTATCCCCACGTTTGCTTCACGCACCAACGAGGAGTATCGCGTGGAACAATACCGGGGAACGACAATTTGCTCAGTCCGCAGGGGCAACCAGGTGGTAATGGGTGGAGACGGCCAGGTAACACTTGGAAATACCGTGATGAAATCCAATGCACGTAAAGTGCGGCGTATGTACAAGGACCAGGTCATTGCTGGCTTTGCCGGTGCTACCGCCGATGCGTTCACCTTGTTTGAGCGCTTTGAAGGCAAGCTGGAAAAATATTCCGGCAACCTGGTTCGCGCAGCGGTAGAGATGGCAAAAGACTGGCGCACCGATCGTATGCTGAGACGTCTTGAAGCCCTGCTGGCGATCGCAGACAAGAACAACTCCCTGCTGATTTCAGGTAACGGTGATGTTATTGAACCGGAAAGCGGCCTGATTGCCATTGGCTCCGGCGGCCCGTTTGCACAATCTGCTGCAATGGCTTACCTGGACGGTACCGATATGGATGCCGAAGAGATTGTCAGAAAGTCTCTGGGGATCGCCTCGCAGATCTGCATTTACACCAATGACAATATCATCATCGAAAAACTGGATATCAAATAATTAATAGGCCTCTATCATGTCTCAAATGACCCCTCGTGAAATTGTCCAGGAACTGGACGGCCACATCATCAGCCAATCGGACGCCAAGCGCGCCGTTGCCATTGCACTGCGTAATCGCTGGCGCCGTATGCAGGTCGATGAAGACCTGCGTAATGAAATTACACCCAAGAACATCCTGATGATCGGCCCCACCGGGGTCGGCAAAACCGAAATCGCCCGGCGTCTGGCCAAGCTGGCCAATGCACCTTTTATCAAGGTCGAGGCAACCAAGTTCACCGAAGTGGGTTATGTCGGCAAGGATGTCGAATCCATCATCCGCGACCTGGTAGATTTTGCCGTCAACATGTTACGTGAACAGGCGGTGGCAAAGGTCGGCGCACGCGCTGAAGATGCCGCCCGTGACCGCATCCTCGATATTCTGTTGCCGAAGGCCAACCCTGTTGGTTTTGCTAATGAACCCGCACCGGTTGCAGATACCGTCAGTGACAGCCAGGCCTCGACCCGCCAAAAATTTCTGCGTAAATTATTGTCAGGCGAGCTGGATGAACGCGAGATCGAATTCGATGTTACTTCCCAAATGGGTGTGGAAATCATGACGCCACCAGGGATGGAGGAGATGGCCAGCCAGTTGCAGGGTTTATTCCAGAACATGGGCGGTAGCAAGCCCCAGAAACGCAAAATGCGCGTCAAGGATGCCATGCCGCTTTTGATTGAAGAAGAGTCCGCCAAGCTGATTAACGATGAGGAAATCAAGCAGCAGGCTCTTGAATCCGCCCAGCAAAACGGCATTGTATTTATCGACGAACTGGATAAAGTCGCCAGGCGCTCAGAATACGCAGGTGCCGATGTTTCACGCGAAGGTGTACAACGCGACCTGTTGCCACTGGTAGAAGGTTGCACCGTTTCAACACGTTACGGAATGGTTAAAACCGACCATATGCTGTTTATCGCCTCCGGCGCATTCCACCTCAGCAAGCCCTCCGACCTGATTCCGGAATTGCAGGGGCGTTTACCCATCCGCGTGGAACTGCGCGCCCTGGATGCAGATGATTTTGTCCGCATACTGACCGAGCCCAAGGCGTCTTTGACCGAACAATATACCGCTTTGATGGCAACTGAAGGCGTAGAGCTGAAGTTCGGTGACGATGCCGTGAAACGCATTGCTGAAATCGCCTGGCAGGTGAATGAATCAACCGAAAACATCGGCGCACGGCGTTTGCATACCGTCATGGAACGCCTGCTCGACATCATTTCATTTGAGGCACCCGACCGCAGTGGAGACTCCATCACGCTGGATGCCGATTACGTCAACAAATATCTCGATGAACTGGCAAGCGATGAAGACCTGAGTCGATATATTCTCTGAACGCCATGCCAATGTGAAGGTACAATAGGTTTTTCCTTCAAGCTGGTCTAAACAATGGAACAGGCAGACAAGAAGCCCAAACAAGGCGGCACTACACATTTTGGCTACCGGGATGTCGCTGTAGAAGACAAAACCGGGCTGGTTCACGACGTTTTTGATTCGGTGGCCGGCAAGTACGACCTGATGAACGACCTGATGTCCATGGGTGTTCACCGCCTGTGGAAACGCCACTTTTATCGCCATAAGCAATATTCAGCCCGGCCAGAGGGTACTGGACCTCGCCGGTGGCACCGGTGATATCGCCGCCTTGATGAGCAAACGGGTTGGCTCACATGGCAGTGTTGTCCTGAGTGATATCAATGAAGCGATGCTGGCCGTTGGCCGCCAGCGTATGGAAGACCGCGGCCTTGTCGGCAATATCGAGTACTCCCTTGCGAATGCGGAAAAACTACCCTTTGCAGACGGTGAATTCGATGCTGTGACCATCGCTTTCGGACTGCGAAACGTCACCGATCAGCCTGCTGCACTAAAGGAAATGTATCGCGTACTCAAACCCGGTGGACGTGCGATGATCCTCGAGTTCTCCAAGGTTGAATTTGAAGGATTAAAAAAGATTTATGACATTTATTCCTTTGGCATATTGCCGAAGCTGGGAAAACTGGTAGCGGATGACGAAGACAGTTATCGCTACCTGGCAGAAAGCATCCGCAAACATCCCGGTCAGGATGAACTCGCCGACATGATGGTGGATGCGGGTTTTACCAATGTTACCTACCGCAACCTGACAGGCGGTGTTGTCGCTATTCACAGTGGCCATCATGGCTGAGTATGTAACACCGCTGCCAGGTATGCTGGCGCTGGCGCTGGAAACGGCTATCAACCATGTCCTGCAACTGGATATGGAATCACCTTCACGGGTCAAAAAACTGGAAGGCCGTTTGCTGCAGGTGGATCTGGAAGGCCTGAACATCACACTGTATTTCACCTTCAAACACGGCGTAGTCCGTGTACGCCTGGAGGCCGATGCGACGCCGGATACCATCATCAGCGGTACACCCGTGGCATTGTTTTCCATGGCCGAACCGGAAGATGTCGACTGGGGTTTACCGGAATCAAAAGTACAGATCAACGGCGATGCCAGTCTGGCCCGCGACCTGGAACGCATATTCAGCAAACTGGAACCCGACTGGGAAGGCCCGCTCGCCGGAATGCTCGGTGATGTAGCCGGTCACCAGGTGGTACAGGGTATCCGCCAGGGTGTGGAAACCGCGCGGGAAACGGCTCGAACCGCCAGCAAAATCCTCTCTGACTTGTTGAAAGACCGCAACTCATGATGCACAACCTGCGCCAGTTTATGCGCGTCTGGCACATCGGTGTCATCCTCAAACGTTACCGACTGGATGAATTATTCAGCACAGATCGCCTGCCCCGCCCGATCCGCTGGATGCGTGTATTCATCCCGACCAGTAAGGGCATGTCCGATCTGTCACGTGGAAAACGTCTGCGGCTCGCAGTACAGGATCTGGGGCCTGTTTATGTAAAATTTGGCCAGATACTCTCCACCCGCAGAGACTTGCTGCCCGTCGATATCGCCGACGAACTCGCGCTGCTGCAGGACCAGGTTCCACCTTTTCCGGGCGAACAGGCACGCGATATCATCGAAGAAGCCCTGGGCGAACCGGTCAGCAAGGTCTTCGCCTCGTTCGATACCAAACCACTGGCTTCCGCCTCCATTGCCCAGGTTCATCCGGCAACCCTGCATGACGGCCGTGAAGCCGTTGTAAAGGTTGTGCGCCCCGGTATCAAAAAACAGTTACGCAAGGATATCGACCTGCTCAAGGCCATCGCGCAACTGGCTGAAAAGCTCTCGCAAGCCGGAGCCAAAATCCAGCCTCTGGAAGTCGTTCGTGAATTTGAGACCGTCGTATTCGATGAACTCGACATGCAGCGCGAAGCAGCAAATGCATCGATACTGCGGCGAAATTTCAAGGATTCAAAAGATCTGTATATCCCGGAAGTGTACTGGCAGTGGTGCGGGCACAGGGTAATGGTCATGGAACGTGTATCGGGTCTGCCGGTAGGCGACATAGAGAACCTGAAGAAGCATGGTGTAAACCTCAAAAAACTGGCGCGACGTGGTGTCCGGGTCTTTTACACCCAGGTTTTCCGCGACAACCTGTTCCATGCCGACCTGCACCCGGGCAATATCCTGGTGGATGCCAGCAACCCGGATGAGCCTACCTATATCGCCATGGATTTTGGCATTGTTGCCAGCCTGTCGTCCGAGGATCTTTATTACATCGCTGAGAATTTCAGGGCACTGTTCAACCAGGATTACCGGCGGGTAGCCGCATTGCACATCGATGCCGGCTGGGTACCGGAAGACACGCGCCTGGTTGAACTTGAAGCCGCGGTAAGGTCCGTGGGCGAGCCCAACTTCACCCGGCCCTTGAACGAGGTTTCTTTCGGCAAGGTGCTGTTTGATCTTTTCCAGGTTGCACACCGTTTTCAGCTGACCTTGCAACCGCAGCTACTGATGTTGCAGAAAACCCTGTTGAATGTTGAGGGCCTGGCCCGCCAGCTTGACCCTGAGCTGGATATCTGGGGCGTTGCCAAACCTGAGCTCGAAACCATTCTCAGGGAAAAACACAACTTTGAAAATGTCTCACATGAAATGCGTGAGCGTCTGCCTGGCTGGTTGGCGCAGGCCCCGGAAATCCCCGGACTGGTACACGACTTCCTGGTCAAGGCAAACAACGGACAGCTACTGACCCGCACCGCCTCGGAAGATGCTGCCAAATCAAGACAAGCTCAACGCACCGCAAGCCACAAAGTGTTACAAGTGCTGGCAGGCGGTTCCCTGAGCATCCCCGGCGCGATCCTGATCGCGATGGAAACCGGTCCCTGGTTTTTGTGGGGCTACTCCGTTCCCGGTATGGCTCTTCTTGCTATTGGCGGCTGGTTAATTTTTCGGGCTTTAAAGTAATACCCGGTCACGACCGTAACGCCCGGCATGATTTCATCGGGTGTTATTTGCCTGATTTATGTCAAAGCATTCTGCGCCAGTGGAATTTATAGTAGATCATGACCAACCATGGCGAGTGAACCCGATGAACAAGCCAACTTATCTGCTTATCCTCCTGTTGCTAATACCTGCAGTATGTTTTGCCACTGATGATGTGAGGCCCGAAGTGGATCTACAGGAAGTCGACTTACCAGCCCTGATCAAACACTGCGAGAGCTGTCATGGACCCAATGGGAATTCAACACGGGACGATATTCCGTCACTTGCCGGCAAACCCATTTCCCTGATTGAAGAGTGCATGGCCCAGTTTTACTATTTCGAGCGCCACTGCCCTGGAAAAAGACCTCAGACCGAAAGTGGTGAAGGCAGCGCGACCAGCATGTGCAGTATTGCCAGCACCCTGAGCGATGCGGAAGTTCTTTCACTGGCACAATACTTCAGCATGCAATAAGACAGGCCTGCCAACAGGCATTATGATGGGGGTTCGTTTATATCGGATCGCTTTATATGCTTTCACGTCTTTCAATGTGGATACTCAAAACGCTTGGATGGGAAATCCATGCGGATTTACCGGATATCAAGAAATACGTGGCGATCGCCGCTCCACATACAAGCAACTGGGATTTTCCGCTCGGAATCCTGACCGCCAAAGCAATAAACCTGAAAGTCCACTGGATGGGAAAACATACCCTCTTCCGCTGGCCCTATGCCTGGTTCTTTCGCCTCATTGGCGGCACGCCCATTCAACGCGATGGGGGACAGAACTATATCGAGCAGATGCGTGATTTGTTCGAACGCTCAGAGCAACTGGTCCTGGCGCTCGCACCTGAAGGTACCCGGGGGGAAAACGGACCACTGGAAAACTGGTTTTTACTACATCGCCCATGCTGCAAAAGTCCCGATTCTGATGGCTTACATGGATTTTGGAAACAAACAGGTAGGTACCGGCAAGCTGTTATATCCGAGCGGGGATATCGAAGCGGATTTCGCCCAAATACGCCAATTCTATGCAGGCAGACGTGGTAAAAACCCGGAAAATGCCAGCCTTATCCAGGTGCAAAAAAACAAACAGTAAGGTGCTTTAGCGCAGCCTAAAGCCAGTCTGTTAATGAGACACCAATACCAATTCTGTTTACGTGCTCGTTGTAATCAATGAGGCTCTCTCCATAACCCCTGAAATACTGGAGATAACCTTTCAAATAAGGGTATTTCCCGAGAGGAAAGCTCCAGCCCAGTTCCACCGCCCCCTTGTCAAATCCCGACTCAAGGTTATTGCGCGACATGGCACTGAACACATGACCTCCCCACTTGTAAGCCGCCCGAAGTTCATAATGGCCCAGATAATCAGTAATATCGGGATTATCATCGTCGACGGCATCCTCGGAGATTCTGAACCAGGGTTTAAAGCCGAATGCGAAGTTACCCCGTTCAAAAACAAAATTGGCATAGATACGGTTCCAGCTCCTGGAAAGCACCCCGCCCCGTCCATTGGACTGGTGCACATACCCAAATGAATTTGCTACGTTCCTGAAACCAAAAATATCCCAACCCGGAGTAAACTGAACCCATACTTCCGGCTCATGGTTGGTTTCTCTGAAAGGAGCTGATATGTCCGAATTATAAAGTTGCCAGAAAGAACGGTTGGTATACGCTGCGTACACATCAAAAGTATTAAAAAGATTAACGCCCAAGGGAACCTTGATGCTGATCTGAAACTGGGTTTCGGTATCATCAAACTCAATTGAAGGATCATCATATTGATCCTGAAAATGCTGCGCGCTATATCCATCCGAGTTATACGCACCCGCCAGAAAATAAGAGGGCTTGTGAGCCATCAGGGTAAATGGCTGAAGTATATTCTCTTTGTCATTCTCTAAGCGTGCATCAACGACTGAGGGAGATTCATCCTGCGTTTGTTTTGCGCATAAGGCCCGCAACTCTCCCATCGTGGTTGAATCGCTCGCCTGCTCCATCTTCTCTGTCATGCAGGCGCTCAGGCCATCTGCCATGCCGAGCCCTGGTAAAGCAATCCCGCTTAGCAACACGCTCACCAAGCCCAGGTAAACCGGATACCGGCGATGAAATCGCTTAATTTGAATATTCGAATGTCTCATAAAATTATCCTGTTGATGCCCTCTCATAAGAGGCCGATTTGTGTCACCTTTAAAAACCGTTCAAAGCACCGGCGTAATAAAGCCCATAAACGAACTGATGAAAATTACCTGCCAGCGCCGCTTTCGGCTGGTCACCTCAGGGAAACCTCCCAGCGGTCGATAATTGTCATAAAAGCCTTCATCGCCGGGTAACATGGGTGTGGCACCGGGGATTAACTCGTATACCGTGGTTGAGCGGTAAGGCCAGATGTCAAAAATGGGCAAGCTGCGTGAAACCGATTCAATCGCACCATTGATATCACCCAATACCGGCACCTGGGAAGGCTTCATGGCGGCCACCCAGCTATTGCCCGGCTTGATATCCTTACGGATGCTTCTTTCCAGTTCCTGTGCAAAGGCCTCATCGTAAATAATAACACCATTTTCTGTATTGAAACCTTCTCCGCGCGGATCAAAGTTATGTGTACCTACCATGGATACATAACCATCTATCACAAATGACTTGGCATGTAATCCGCTCCTCGGCCCCGGCATGTCCAGCGCGGGATTTGCACCGACAGCAGGAATTTTACCGCTGTTCACGCCATTTTTCTTTTCAACGATCAACAAGGGCATACGCGGGAAAAATTCTGCAGCATCCTGGGCATAAGGACGAAACTCATAGACATCAAAACCGAGGGTCTTGATATAGTGTTTCTTGTGTTTGTGCGTATTTGAATAGGCCGAAAAGGCATCGGTTGCCGCCAGGCTATTGGTGGAAAACAGCAGTTCAATATCCGGGTGGTCTTTGCGCAATTCCTTGAACAGATTTCGCGACCGCTTCGACAACACCAGGTAAGGGGACTGAATAATCACCGAGTTTTCAGCTGCTGCCAGGGCTGCATGCAAACCGGCAGTATTGTCCGCATGGGCTTTTTCATTGTTATCAAGATCGTGCGGCTGATCATAAAAATACTCTACTGAGTCAACATGATGTGCTGGCCTCACAAACAGGGCATGCATCAACTGCTGGTCCTCGATATCCTTAAGCAAGGGCTGTAACCTTTCAGCCGCTTCAAACTGGCCCAAAGAAAAATAGTCATCATCGACGATCAATGGTGCCACATCCCGCAAATGGCCTATTTCAGCCGTGGTTTCACTGGCCCAGAACAGGTCGAATGAAGCACGCATTTCCCGGGCAACCTGCCCATAGACCAACACTTCCCGATCCTTGAAATTGTAATCAGTATCAAAATCAAAATAGCGGTCCGCGATATTGCGACCACCGGTTATACCCACTACATCATCAACCACCTGCAATTTACTGTGCATGCGCTGATTGGTCTTTCTGAAACAGCAGGTCACGCCGCCAAACATGGTTGACTTGGTGGTTTTCGCCTTGTTAAATAAAGGGTTGTATAAGCGCACTTCGAAATTAACATGTTGCAGCGCCAGGCCGGCCAGGTAGTCCAGTTCTGAAACGGTAAACAGCTGGTCGAACAATATCCGTACAGATACTCCACGTCTGGCTGCCTGCACCAGCTCAAACATGATCAGGCCACCGGTCTGGTCTCTGCGAAACAGGAAGTTCTGGAATTCTATTCTCCGTTTGGCAGCCCGGATCAGGTGTAAACGGGCCTTTAGAGAGTCTTCACCTATATTCAGCAATGCAGCATGGTGCTGATTTTTAAGTGCATCAATGTCGCCCAGGTAAAGCAATGGCGACTGTATGGCACAAAAAGGGTCTTTGTGTGCCTCACAATCAACTTCCGTCGAGCGCTGCACAGCCAGTTTTTCATCCACAGCCTGCTTTAGCTCAGGCTGAACCTGTGTTGTGCAGCCATACATCAGGAGTATGAGTGAATAAAAGAACGTTTTCATAGGTGCTTGGAAGGAACGATTTAATATGGCCAGACAGAATTGCGCAATTTTATCTCACTGGAATAGAGATTGCTGCTTTTTATGTACGTGATTATGAAAGGTTAAACCCTTCCAATCGAACAGTTTGCTGACGTACCGCGATTGCCGCAATGGCCCCATGTGTCGGCGCCGCCATAGCCAGCTTCCATGCCGTATGATCATCGCCAGACATATCCAGTACCGAGGGTGGGTTTTCAGGGTTTACATCAACGGTGAACCGGCTTAACTGGTTGGCAATACCCATGCCGCTTGCCTTGACGATTGCTTCCTTACAGGCCCAGGTATGCACGAATGCACGATGTATTTCATCTTCACCAAGCAGCGATAGTGCGGTTATCTCAGCCTTGCTGAAATAACGTCTGGCCAGCGCCATCGGTTTACCCGCACGGCGTGCTGCTATTTCCAAATCGACACCAATTGTTGCCCCACCGCTTATACCGATCAGGTAACAGCTATTGCTACGTGCCACACTAAAATCCAGCTTACCTTTTGACTGTGCTAAATCAAGTTCCGGTCTGCCCTTGATCCTGCGGCCTATGTGAACATCTTTTCCTGGCAGACCAAGATACGCACCAAGAAGCAAGCGCAGGTAAAAGCGCCGTGTCGCCCGTTGTTGAAAAACAGAGAGATCAACGAAGCGTACACCCTTATCGGAATTCAACGGGTTCGATAATTGATCAAAATCAAGATGCCACAAATGTACGGCATCGCCCTGCGGTTTTTCCAACTGCCGCAGGGGGAGTTGTCTTGGGCTGAATGAGTCCGGCCCGATGATTTTGCTTACTTTTGTAACCACTCAATCCTGACCATTATTGATGCCAAAACGGCAAAGGTGCTTACTCCATGAATCGATAATGGAATCAGTCTAATACATAGTTATGCCGACAGGTACCATGTAGCTTCAATACCTTGCTTAGGCTACAATATCGCCTTGCTTAAATACACGCCTGCATCTTCGGCAAGCACCTCATTTAACCCGGATACTTATGCAATTTAAAAATGTTGTAATTCAGTCACTTGCAGCCATAGATGCGCCTGTTAATGTTACCTCGGCAGAAATCAGCGAACGCCTGCGACCGGCAATGGAACGCTTTGGTATCCGTCCGGGTTTAATAGAGGAAATATCCGGGATCGAGAGACGTCGCTTTTGGAATGACGGCACTCAACCGTCTGACGCCGCCACACTTGCTGCAGAAAAAGCCATAAATGATGCCGGGATTGACCGCGATAAAATCGGCGTACTGATCAACACGTCGGTCTGCAGGGACTACCTGGAACCTTCCACTGCATGCCTCGTACATGGCAACCTTGGCCTGGGTGAACGCTGCCTCAATTTTGACATCGGCAACGCCTGCCTGGCTTTTTTAAACGGCATGGATGTTGCTGCACGGATGATTGAGCGTGGAGAAGTGGAATATGCGTTAATTGTTGATGGTGAATCCAGCCGACCCATCTGCGAGGCCACCATTGAACGCCTGCTGCAACCGGGTGTGGAAGAGGAACAGTTCCGGGCTGAATTTGCCTCGCTGACACTGGGTTCGGGCTCAGCTGCCGTGATCATGTGCCGGCGTGAACTGGCACCGGAGGGCCATTCCTACCTGGGTGGCGTGACCCGTGCCGCCACCGAGTTCAATAGGCTCTGTTACGGTCAAATGGACCGGATGGTGACCGATACACGGGTATTACTGACCGAAGGCCTTAAATTGGCAACCAAAACTTTTGATGCCGCCCGGGAAGCACTTGGCTGGGTAGCGGATGAACTGGATCAGTTCATCATTCACCAGGTCAGCAAGGCTCATACCGATTCCCTGATGAAAGTGTTGGGCCTGGACCCGGCAAAAATTTACCGCATCTACCCTGATTTTGGCAATATCGGCCCGGCGGCAGTGCCTATCACGTTGGCAAAAGCAGTTGAAGCAGGCAACATAAAACGCGGGGACCGTGTCGCATTGCTTGGCATTGGATCCGGATTAAACTGCTCGATGGCAGAAATCGTCTGGTGATAAAAATGGCTACAGGCCATTTCAAGACAGACCTCTAAGCGGTCGGCACGACATGTACCAGCCTCCCGAGAAACTCTACCCGTTCGAGTCACAATGGCTCGACATAGCGGGTTTCCGTATGCACTATCTTGACGAAGGCCCGCGTGATGCCCCTGTTGTTTTAATGGTGCACGGCAACCCAACCTGGTCTTTTTACTATCGCAATCTTGTACTGGCACTGCGCGACCGTTACCGCTGTATCGTGCCGGATCACATTGGCTGTGGTCTGTCGGACAAGCCTGGAAAAACCCAATACCCTTACACCCTGGAGCGAAGAATTTCGGACCTGGGAGCCTTGATGGATCACGTTCAACCCAAAATGCCCGTCCACATGATCGTCCATGACTGGGGCGGCATGATCGGTTTTGGCTGGGCAGCGGAACGGCCGGAACAGATTGCCAGTATGGTCATCGCCAATACCGCGGCATTCCCCTTACCGGAAGAAAAAAAACTCCCTGCAGCCCTGTGGCTGGTGCGCAATACCCAGCTGGGTGCATTACTGGTCCAGGGCTTGAATGCATTTTCAGGTCTCGCCGCACGTGTTGCATTTAAAAAACCAGTCAGTGCGCAGGTGCGCAAAGCTTATACCGGTCCGTATGACTCATGGGACAACCGCATTGCAACCTTGCGCTTTGTTCAGGATATCCCGCTCAAGCCGGATGATCCCGGCTACAACATCATTCAAGCCACAGAATCATGTTTACCTGATTTTGCAGACAAACCCTGCCTGCTTGCCTGGGGTGAGAAGGATTTCGTTTTCGATCTGCATTTCCTGAAAAAATGGAAACGCATCTTGCCAAACGCCGAAGTGCTCAGCTATCCGGATTGCGGGCATTATATTTTTGAAGATGCCGGCCAGCCATTGACACAGGCCGTCGGTGATTTCCTGGACAACAATGAGTCCGGATCTACACAGAATGAAAACCTGTAACATCGCATCAGCGCTGATCAGCCAGGCTGCGCACCAGGGTGACAATACCGCGATTCATTACCCAATTGGAAAGCGCGGCAACCATGTTTCATACGAGTCAGTAAGCTATTCAGAACTGAATGACTTGTCAGATGATTACGCACGCGGCCTGATCGAGTACGGCATCGGTCACGGCATCCGTACGGCATTAATGCTGACACCTGGCCTCGATTTCTTCGCCATGTTCTTTGCGCTGTTCAAAGCAGGCGCTGTACCGGTACTGATAGACCCGGGCATCGGTATCAAACCGCTTAAAACCTGTCTTGCGGAAGCCCGCCCGGAGGCTTTCATCGGCGTTACCAAAGCCCAGGTCGCACGCAAACTGCTGGGCTGGGCACCGCATGTAAAACTGGTTACTGCCGGCCCAAAACTGGGCTGGGGCGGGTTGAACACAAAGCAGTTGTGCAAGTTGGGGCAAAAAACTTCCGGCACCGTGCTGGCTGACACTCAGCCGGATGAAATGGCGGCCCTGTTATTCACCTCGGGCAGCACCGGTATCCCAAAAGGCGTGGTCTACCGCCACCGGCACTTCATATCCCAGGTTGAAATGCTCCAGTCGGCTTTTGACATTCAACCGGGTGAAGTGGATCTGCCGACCTTTCCACCATTTGCCCTGTTCGACCCGGCCATGGGTATGACCACGGTTGTGCCCTTTATGGATCCAACCCGGCCCGCCAAAGCTGATCCGCGACTGCTGGTGCAAACAATAAACCGCTTTAACGTGACCAATATTTTCGGCTCACCGGCATTGCTCAATGTCCTTGGCCGCTATACCGAATCAGAAAACATTCAATTGCCCTCTGTGCGGCGGGTAATCTCAGCCGGTGCAGCAATGCCGATAGCCACCATCCGACGACTGCAAAAAACATTGCCATCCGATGCGGAAGTATTCACACCCTATGGTGCAACTGAATGTCTGCCGGTAGCCAGTGTTTCAGGAACGGAGTTGAACGCCAAAGTGGAACAACGCACAGCTTCAGGCGAAGGCACTTGCATCGGCAGGCCGGTTGCTCCGAACCAGGTGAAAATCATCCCGGTAAAAGACAACGTTCTTGAGACATTTGAGGACACTGTAGAACTTCCCGTTGGTATTACCGGCGAAATAGTCGTACACGGCCCAACCTCAACAGACAGCTATTGGGGAAGAGAAGAACAGACCCGACTGGCAAAGATCACTGATGCTGAAGGCCGGACCTGGCACCGCATGGGCGATGCCGGCTATTTCGATACCGATGGCCGTTTATGGTATTGCGGACGCAAATCCCAGCGAGTCGTAAATGAACATGACACCCTGTTCGCAGACCAGATTGAAGCCATATTCAACGTCCACCCGGAAGTGGCACGCACAGCACTGGTAGGTATCGGTACCGCCGGCCGGCAAACCCCGGTTTTGTGCGTTGAACCCCTCGGCAAACCGGGACGTCACCGGCGTGAACGTATTCGTATCGACCTGCTCCAGCTTGGACGTAATCATGCTGCCACAAAATCAATCAAGCAGATTCTTTTCCACAAGTCCTTCCCCGTCGATATACGCCACAATGCCAAGATCGGCCGGGAAAAACTGAGCCTGTGGGCCGCAGAGAAACTTGAATGAAAGTCCTGGTTACAGGTGGTGGTGGATTTCTTGGCAGCGCTATTTGCCGCCAGTTGCTGGCGCGTGGCGATGAGGTAATTGCCTACCAACGCAGCGCCAGTGAAGAACTTGAGAAACTGGGCATCCAGATAGTCCGGGGAAGTATTACCGACGCCGAATTGCTGAATTCAGCACTCAAGGGTGTCGATGCAGTAATACACACCGCGGCTAAAGCCGGTATCTGGGGGACCATATGACGATTACTTCCGTCCCAACGTTACCGGCACTGAAAATGTCATAAGCGCCTGCCGTAATAATGGCATCCACAAACTGGTGTTTACCAGTTCCCCAAGTGTCACGCATGCGGATGGCGACATTGAAGGCGGCGATGAATCATTGCCATACGCCGAGCACTACAACTCCCCCTACCCGGCCACCAAGGCACTGGCCGAACAAATGATAATGGCAGCCAACTGCCCTGAACTACACACGGTTTCTCTGCGGCCACACCTGATTTGGGGACCCGGTGATAATCACCTGTTACCCAAACTTCTGGAACGGGCAAAAAGCGGTAAGTTGAAACTGCCCGGACCCGATAAATTAATCGATACCATATATATCGACAATGCTGCCAAGGTACATCTGCTGGCACTGGACCGTCTTCAATCTGACCCGGAGATCGTTGGCGGCAAGACATACTTTGTTTCCAACGATGAACCCTTGCCACAGAGCCAGATTATTGGGGGCTTACTGAAAGCTGCCGGACTTGAGGTAGACATCCAGCCAATTTCGCCACACATCGCGCTCGCAGCAGGTACGTTGCTTGAAACCGGTTGGAAGTTACTCAGACTAAAATCAGAACCACCCGATAACACGCTGGTCAGCAGAGCACCTGTCCACTGCCCACTGGTATGACATCTCTGCCGCAAAACGCGATCTTGGTTATACCGATTGAAATCAGCATTGCTGAAGGGTTGAAATTACTTGCTGCAAGTTTGAAAAACTAAGAACTTCTTTCATCAAGAATCCACAAATCTCAAGCCGGGATGCGGGTACTCCCCCTGAGACTGTGAGCCGACAGGAGTCGGCGCCCAGCGCCCAGTGGGTCTCGACCGGTGTCCCAGGGGGGTGCTCACCTTCTCCCGGCTGTCGGCTGCACGGTCTCAAGGATTCGATCAGCGCTCGCTGGAAGCTGGGGCCTCCTGAGACACGCCACAGTACATCCCTGTGGCTCAGCCAGACTTGCCCAGCCAGCTTGGCGGTTGATCTTCCGGATCGAGTCCGGAATGACGGGGCTAGTGCATTGGGCGACCGCGTAATTTCCTGACTATGTATTCCAGTTTTGAATAGTTCAGCAATTTTTGATCCTCTTCCGAGGCGTCTTTGTAGCGTCCATGGTATTTGTGCTTAACCCAGGCGTTGATATCCAGGCGTTTGCTGTATTCAAATAAACGGTTGTTGATGGGGATGGAAGCCGTCTTTGTGTAAAAACGTGGTTCCAAAATCGATGATGTAAGGCTTTTGATCCCTGCCTACGATCATATTGGATTTGGATTTCAGATCGCCATGGCTGACACCACGCGCATGAAACGCACGGATAATATCCAAAAGCCCGGCAAACCAGCTATCCCGATCCTGCCAGGTCGCTTCACGGTACGGGGTGCCGTCGATGAACTCCATCAGCAGGTAGCGCTTTGCAAGCAGACCGTAACAGGCTGGCACACCCACAACACCCTGCAGACGCTGGTAAGCTGCATACTCGCGTTCAAGCGTCGCCTGGCGTGCCTTGCGAACCGCACCTCGGCCCATTGCTAACTTGATAATCAGCTTCAATCCATCACCCTCAAACAACAATACGGTGCCCTGGTTTGAAGTGGCGAGAATATTGGACTCAGACGCAAGGCTGGATTCAATCCACTGCTCTCCGGCTGGATTCAGTCGGGTCAGGTATGCGGTGAATGGTTGGCGTGGCTTTTGTGCGTTTCATTCATTCGCCTGTGGATGATACCGGCAAGTGCCCCTCGATGGCACCATTCAAACGACACTGAGGCAAACATGCATCTGTTTTGAACGTAGGTATATTTTCCAGCGTTTGCTAACATGTTGACCTTTACACCCTTTCGAAGGAATTTCCATGCGTCTCAAATCATTACTGGTCTTGCTGCCGATGCTGATCGTTTTACCGATAAGCACGGTGCAAGCCGAAGCCTACCCTTCAACCTACAGCCCGTTGCCATCCAGTCCCAACGCTGATTACCCACGCAACCATCCTGACCGGTACCGGTGAGCGTTTGGATGATGCCAGCCTGTTGATAACGGGCGGCAAAATTGCCTTTGTAGGTCAGGGCGAAGTGCCCGAAGGCGTAAGCACCATCGATGCCAATGGCCGCTGGGTCACACCCGGTCTGATTGATGTTCATTCACATCTTGGCGTTTATGCGAGCCCCGGCGTCAAGGCACATTCGGATGGCAATGAAGTGACCAACCCGACCACTCCAAATGTTTGGGCCGAGCACAGCGTCTGGCCTCAGGATCCCGGGTTTTCCCGCGCACTGGCGGGTGGTGTGACACCTGCAGACCCTGCCCGGCTCAGCCAACCTGATCGGAGGCCGCGGCGTTACGCTGAAAAACGTGTACAGCAATAGCTACCAGGGTATGAAGTTCCCCGGGTGCACCATATGGATTGAAAATGGCTTGTGGTGAAAACCCCAAACGGGTTTACGGCGACCGCAAACAACTGCCAAGTACCCGTATGGGCAATATGGCTGCTTACAGGGCGCAGTGGATCCTGGCGCAGCGGTATATCGATGACTGGGCAGCCTATGAGAAGAAAGTTGCCGATGGGAAAGACGATACCAAGGCGCCCAAACGCGATCTGAAAATGGAAACCCTGGCCGCTGTGCTCAAGGGTGAAATCCTGGTGCACATGCATTGCTACCGTGCCGATGAAATGATGACCATCCTGGATATGGCAGATGAGTTTGGTTACAAGGTGACCGCCTTTCATCACGGTGTGGAGGCCTACAAAATTGCCGATGAACTGGCAAAGAAAAATGTGTGCGCTGCACTCTGGGCCGACTGGTGGGGTTTCAAGATGGAAGCTTATGATGGAATCCAGGAGAACATTGCCATCGTTGATCGCCCTGAAGGGTAGTTGCGCCATCGTGCATTCGGATTCAGCAGAGGGTATCCAGCGTCTGAACCAGGAGGCAGCAAAAGCCATGACACGCGGCAACCTTGCAGGTATGGATATTCCGCCGGAGCATGCCATAGGCTGGATTACTTCCAACGCCGCCAAAGCCCTGGGCATCGATGACCAAACCGGGATCGCTTGAGACCGGAAAGATGGCCGATGTTGTCATTTGGGACGTCAATCCATTCAGTGTCTACGCTAAAGCAGACCAGGTATTTATTGACGGAGCGCTGGTCTATGACCGTTCTAACCCGGACTTGCAACCCGGTATCCGATTTCGAGCTTGGCCAGTTGCAGGGGAGTATCCAAATGAACATATTGAAAACAATTCTGATTGTCTCGTTGGTTATCTTCGCGGCTGCAGCACAGGCACAGACCATCATGATCCGTGGCGCAACCGTACACACCATGGGTAAAGACGGCGTACTGGAAAATACCGACGTATTTATTTCGGGCAGGGCAAAATCCAGAAAATAGGCAAGAGACCTACCAGTACCCCAGGATATTTATGTATTTAACGCCGAGGGGCAAGCCACTCACGCCGGGTTTCTTCGCGGGCATTACCAGCCTGGGTATCGAGGAAGTTTCAGCCGTGGCCGAATCTGTTGATGGCAGCCTGGCATTGAAGGAGATGCGCCCCGAGTTCAACATTATTCCCGCTTACAACCCGCACTCCAGCCTGATTCCCGTAACCCGCATTGAGGGTTTTTCATTCACACTGCTCGGTGCAGGTACGAAAGGGTCAATTTTCGGTGGACAGGGTCGTTTGGTTGCACTCAATGGTGGTTATGAGAGCTTTATTGGCAACTCAGTCCTGTTCATCAATGTTGGCAGAGATGCGAGTGCGCTCAGCGGCGGTTCGCGCGCCGGTCAATGGATGTTATTGCACCAGGCCATGCAGGAAGCAGACAACCCACCCGCATCCAATGAAGCAAGACTGCTAACACGTAACGGTCGCAACACCTTATCCGCTTATGCAGAAAATGGTCTGAAAACCGTTTTCAATGTCGATCGCGCAAGTGACATCCTCGAGGTGCTGCGTTTTGCCGAAAGTTATGGTTTAAGCCCCGTAATTAGCGGTGGTGCCGAAGCATGGATGGTGGCCAAACAGCTGGCTATCGCAAAAGTACCGGTTCTGCTTAACCCATTGTCCAATCTGCCGGGAAATTTCGACAGCCTGGGATCACGTCTGGATAATGCTGCAATACTGGAAGCAGCAGGTGTAACCATCGCCATCAGCGGTGCCGGTTCACATAACGCCCGCAAACAACGGCAAATGGCAGGCAACGCGGTTGCCTACGGCCTGCCTCATGAAGCCGGTATCGCCGCGTTGACCAGTAACCCCGCACAGATTTTCGGGTTTACCGATGACCAGGGCATCATCAGGCGCAATAAACCTGCCAATGTTGTGCTGTGGAGTGGCGACCCGCTGGAGGTCACCAGCGTGGCGGAAGTGGTGATTATCAATGGAGAGTTAATCCCGATGGAATCGCGCCAGACCAAATTGCGGGATCGCTACCTGCCGGAGAACCCGGATATGCCGAGGGCTTATATCAAGCCCTGAGCCAGCTACTGCGACTTCAGAAAATCGACCACCATGTGACTGAAAGCCTTAACACCGTTTTCCATGTAGGGCTCATGCATATCGAAATACGGTGAGTGGTTGGTTGGCTGGGTGGTCGGGTCCATCTCTTCGGGCCAGTTGCCAAGAAATACGAATACCGCTGGTGCGACACGGCCATACTCGGCAAAGTCCTCAGCGACAGTCTGCGGCTGAATAGAGCTGCACAGGGATGCCCGGAAGCCCGCTCAAGAGCCGGCATGACCAGGGCTGTAAGCTCGGCATTGTTTTGCAACGATGGCGGACCCTGCTCAAGCTCAAATTCAATTTCCGCCCCGGCACTTTCAGCGATCAACCTTGCCGTGCGTTCCACTGCCTTGTGAATATAGTCCCGCATATCCGGATCAAAGGTGCGGATGGTGCCTTCCAACTCAACCTTATCGGGAATCACATTATTGCGAATGCCACCGGAAATACGCCCGACACTGATGATAGAAGGCGCCTTGGTTACATCCACCTGCCGGCTGGCAATGGTTTGCAAACCAAGCACGATCTGGGAGGCCACAACAATCGGATCCACTCCATCCCAGGGCCGTGCACCGTGGGTTTGTTTGCCCTTCACGGTAATCTGGTAACGATCGGCAGCGGCCATCATCGGACCGGGTTTAACTGCAAACTGACCACCCGGAATACTGATACCCACATGTATCCCAAACACCGCCGCCGGCATCCGTTCCGCAAAGATACCCTCATCAAGCATCATCGAAGCACCCCCATCCTCACCCTGCCGGCGGACCTTCCTCGGCCGGCTGAAAGATCAGCATCACAGAGCCCGGGAGCTCAGCTTTCATATCATTCAAAACCTTTGCCGCACCCAAGCAACATTGCCATGTGATTATCATGACCACAGGCATGCATAACCCCAACATCCTGGCCGTTGTATTCACCACGGACAGTAGATGCAAAAGACAAGCCGGTCTGCTCAACCACAGGTAATCCGTCGATATCAGTACGAATCGCTACCAGCGGCCCCGGAAGGCCACCCTCGATAATCGCAACAACACCCGTATGCGCAATCCCGGTACGAGGCTCCAGCCCCATGCCACGCAAAATTTCAGCAATCCTGGCCGAGGTATTAAATTCACGATTGCTCAGCTCGGGATTCTGATGAAACCAGCGCCGCCACTCAACCACCTGCGGTTGGACTTCTGCCGCAGCCGAATCAATTTCTTCAGGCGTAATTCCCGCCTGCGCAACCGGCAAACCAGCAATACCAATGACTAATCCCAGGATTACTTTTCTCATACCTGTCTCCTAGCGAACAATCGCCTTGCCCGCATCACTACGAGGATCCGACCCGGCCGTAACTTCACCGGTCTTCTTATTCCCACATCACCCCATGCATATTGCCCCAGGGCCGCTCCCGGACTTCAACCGTATGCCCCATGCCCTCAAGCTCGGCAATCTCATCAGCAGTAAATGCATCTTTCTCAGCAAACACCTTGTCCGGCATATACTGGTGATGATAACGCGGCAGCGAAACCCAGGATTCCGGGCCATTACCATCCATAAAATCCAGTATACCCAGCAACACCATGGTAATTATCCGGCTTCCGCCCGGTGTACCAATAACCGCGACCTTGTCCTCTCCCAGCATAATAGTAGGTGTCATGCTGGACAAAGGTCGTTTAAACGGCTGAATTTCATTGGCTGTAAAACCGATCAAGCCAAAAGC
>PVMK01128149.1_pt1 | contig 42719 bp, 63 predicted proteins | sample 1853481 | NCBI WGS metagenome assembly PVMK01 (sample SAMN08533507, study PRJNA380276) | Marine sediment metagenome, whole genome shotgun sequencing project.
GCAATCATTATCTTACTGGTAGTTGTGAAGTTATTGCAGTCAATGCACTGAAAGGAGATGTAGTCAAATGACAAAAGTAAAGATGGCACAAATTATTGCCCAAGCGTTATTTGCAAAGTACGAATTGCCACCTGCTGACAACTGGAAAGTAAAGCAATTGGCACGGATGAAAAAAGAGCACCTTGAATCTGAGTTTGAAAAGGCCAAACGGATACTGGCTCAGAAGGTTGATCCTGATGGTATTTATGGCAAGCAAATTGCATAGCGGCTGTCCATAAAGCACCGGATCTTATCGGAATTTCCTGGAACGCTAAAAACTGCCTACCTGTCCTATTGGGGAACAGATGATCACGGAACCTGACGCAATCTGCGGAACGAATTTCAGCCCTGGACGGACGGACAATTATTGTCACAATTTAGGACAATTTTTGTCACATTCAGCAGACGGAAAGCCTTAGCCCTTGAGGGTTTGTGATGGAAGATGGATGCAAACGATTGACCACAAAAGTTCCACAAAGAGGAAAAATAAATGAACGAAAACCAGAATTGTGGCAAGTGAATTGCAATACTATATATCATCTTTAACAAACCACCAAAAAAGGAGCACGGAAAATGTTAGAATTAGTCAAAACGAAAATGAAACCATGCGGAAAGCCGGACAGGAAGAGTAGACTGCATGTTTCCCTGTCCACTGAATCTGAGAACAGAATTTGCCCAAAGCCAGAATGGAATGCCGATGACAAGGTATGGGATGTTTGGAAGAAGAAACAAATAGCAGCACAGAAGGAAGTGATCGAGTCCTGCATCCTGCCCCTGTTTGGTGAGGGAGTCAAAGCCAACTTTAGCCAGAAAGCCGGATGCTTATGTGGATGCAGTCCTGGCTTCATCCTGACCGGACATACCGGACAGGACATCTGGATTGACCTGAAATAGGAGAACGGAAAGATGACGTACTACATCGCTTACTATTCACGGAATCCGAGAGAGACGTTCTTCGGTGACCAACCTGTTGACCCTAAAAAGATCGAGGTAACCCACCGCTTCATGCGCTGCTTGAGGGCAGATAACCTTGAGGATGCCTACCTTAAATGCCAGGGTGAAAATTGGTCACCCAACGGGGAACTCAGGGATTATGTGGAGGCAACCGGACTCCGGCACACATCGCTGTCTGTCGGGGATGTCCTGTATGACTGGGACCATGGGACATATCATAAAGTGGCAATGGCCGGATTTGAAGACGTAGACTAACGGACCATCTGACAAGGACTCACGGAAGGGGGTGATAAACGCAAGGCTGTGCAATCGCTTGCAAATCAAGCATAAAATAATTGTTGACAATGTTTTTTACCTATGATAAAGTATTACTATGATCATATTTAATGTGATCAAAACCACTAACCAAAAGAGAGGGCAAAACCATGAGTAAAAAAGACACCGGAAAAACCACCACTGACAAAAGCGATGTTAAAGCTACCGTAACCCTGATCTGCAAAAGCCTGTTCGAGAAATCCTCGAATGATGCCAATGGAAACCACCTTATTATACAGGTGTTGAAGTTGAAGGACAATCCTTGCTTCATCCGGCTTGTCCGTGAAGTTAAGAGCCGGAAAGATCCGAAGGTGACCAAACAGCAAACGGCTGCACGGATTCGGTCCAGAGAATGGGGCTTCCTGGCCTCCAACCAAAAGGCTGTCAAGAAAGTTCTGGATGCGGATGCCAAAGTGGTAGAGTTATTCCTGAAAAAGAAAGCGGATGCTGATGCCAAGGCCAAGGCCAAAAAGGATGCGAAAGCCAAGGCCGATGAGAAAGTCAAGGCCGATGCGGATGCAAAAGCCAAGGCTGCCTAATTAAAGCCTGACGGGATGGGGGTCTTCGGACCCCTACCCTGCCTATCCTTTATATTGACAGCAGTGCCTTGTGGAAATCAGGGCAGTGCTGTGAACACAAAGGGGGCAACCCCTAATCCAACAAACGGAGGGCAATCCAAAATGGCATTTGACAAAACAGCAGACAAGGAGTTATTCAAAGCGGAGACAGAGGGTTTAGCTGTCTCTGTCAATTCCTACAAAGACGGGAAGCCGAAACTTCAAATCGGTCCACGGTTTGTAGACAAGGATGGAGGCGAGAGGCAGTTCAGAAAAGTTGGGAGGCTGTCTGCCTCTGAAACGGCCTTTCTATTTGATAACGCTGATGCGATACTGCAAGCAATGGAAGGTACGCCAGAGGAGTAATTGATGCCTACTGACATTCAGCATGAACGGCAGCGATGGTCCTATATGAATACCCAACAATTAAGGACCAGATTAGGGCGAATTACAAGGCCTGAAAAGCTACGCAACTTCTGGACCCTATCCCATGATGCCCAATACGCCGCAAGGCTTGCCCTTGAAGAATTGCGGGAATGCTGCCTTGAACGGGCAAGGCACATCGGGGTAGATCTGCCTAACCGAGATGGAGGACGAGTAGCAAATTCCAGAGTTCCGGCAAGACGGATGACAGATAGAGAGAGACAGATACTTGAAGGTGCTGGTGATCTGAATGATGTTCCCCATATCAGTGAAGCGGAGGAAGTTGAAGTTATTGGAACCTTAGGAGATGATAGACATCCTGACTTGACAGAGGATGAGTCATTTAGTAAGAGGGAATTGGATGCACCGCCAAAGAAGAAAAGTGAACGGAAACTGCCTAAAGGCATGCGGTTTATCCGATTGAAGAAAAAGAACGTGAGACAAATGACCATTGATGAGATATTAGATCTCGATTAGGAGGTGCCATGGTTAGAAGCATATTTGGATGGGATCTGCCACCCGGATGTACGCACCGGATGATAGATGAGGCAATGGGAGTCGATCAGCCGTGTGAGGTATGTGGAGTATTCGTTGATGACTGCATCTGCCCTGAATGCAAGGTTTGTGGCGAGTACGGTGATCCTGCCTGTTACAGTAAACATGGGATGGAAAAGTCGGACGAACAGATAAAGTCATTCAAAGAGTATGAAGCTGCAATGGATTACGATGCACGAGTGGATGACCATAAATGTGAACAGTATATGGAGGACAAAAAACATGGCCGGAATAGAGTTCCATAACACACGCTACGGGCATGCCTTCTTTGAGCACCAACTGCCTACCTTAACGAGGAATATTGGGCGGCTTGCTGACGAAATGAAACGGCTTAATGACCGTAATGAAATTGACCACCTAAATCTATTAGAGGCAGCTACAGCGATCATGCCATTATGGGATCGAGAGGATGTGGCTGAAGTATACGATGAGGAGTTTGCATGTCTGGAAACAGTGATTGGGAAAATGGTGAAGATGCTGAACCGTTAGTATTTCTGGCTGAGGAATATGTCCACTGTCCATCAAGGCAGCACCGTATTAGTATTCCCATCTGCACCTTTCGATGTCCTGCGGAGTATGAGAATAAGGAATACCAGTGCAGGGAATTTATCAAAGCAGAAAAAGCAACACGGAGAAGGGTCTTAGAGTATTACCTGTCCAAGTTGGGGGTGCAACGGAGATTGGTTCCTGAGTCATTAATGGAAGGAGGTGATGTGGATGATCCTGATTCAGAAAACGAATGATGCCACCTGTCACCACTGCCGTAAAGGATTTGACGAACTATGGCGAATTCAAAGTGATGGGGGTGATGCTTTATTCCTATGTGAACAAGGTATGCGGGAATTAGAGTGGAGCATGGGAAGTGCAGATTTTAAGCATGAGTATATTGCACGAACCGAATGGAATGAGGAGGACGTACAGTCAATACGAAAGTCCTGGGATCTGGAACGCTGCCGGAGAGAATTAGAACGGAACACCAAATACCTCAAAGAACGAACTTGCGAAGAGGGGTGGGAGATCCTAAATACCTTGTTACCAATGGAACACGAGAAGGAGTAAAAGGATGGGCGAAATAGCTGACATGATGTTAGATGGAACGATGTGTGAACAGTGCGGTGTGTGGGTAGATGATGGTAAGGACGGTCCTGGGTATCCACAGCTTTGTGCTGAATGCCAACGGGAGAATAGCCGGAGGAAGGGTCATGACCGGAAGAAGAGTAGTCGTAAGAAAAAGAGACGGAGATCTAAAGGGCCTAACCGTTGATGGGCAACCTCTGACTTCCTACCTTGAGGATCTTGTAGCAAAGGAAGTTGGAGTGGAGATAATGGCTGATAAACATTCGATCAAGAAACCACGTACACCTGCGTATGCAGACAAAAAGGATAGGGACTCTGGTTGTAGTGAATGGACCAGAGGTGAGATAAACCGCAAACGGAATAAGGAGTTAATGGCTATGGCACGAGGTAAATCATTGACGGAATTGGCAATCACTGCCTTGCTGTGCGGCGAAGAGTTAGGCACAATGGAAATTCGTGATAGGATGAAAGATGTGAATCCTGATAGACGGATCGGTAAAGATCACGTCTCCAATATTATGTACCACATGACCAGAAGGCCGGAGTTGAAGCGGCTATTAGTTATTGGAAAGAGAGGTAAAGGTAAGTCCTACAGGCTTTTATCCACTGTTGTCGAGAATTGCACAGCGGAGGACTTGTTTGAACTGCACGATAAAAGATCGAAAGCCACACTGGTCTCTCTGTGCAAGGCGTATCCAGCTATCGAGATGCAGTTAAAGAGCGAGTCTGAAAAGCCATCATCTAAACTGCCTGTGGACGCAGGAGTACCGGATAAAGAGAAGGTTGATCCACCTGCAATTGTGCCGGAAGCTGAGTTAGCAATGACCGTGCAGAAAATAGTGGATGAACGGATTGAAGCATTCAGAAAGGATCTGTCTGCTCACGGCATTGAAATCAAGGTTTCGGGAGGAATCGAGTTCACCTTTAAACTGGGGTAGTTATGACACCAAAGCAACTGTTGAAAATTGGGAAGGAGATATTTGAGCAAGCTGAGGATATTGACTGCAACGGGTTCTTTGCATGTCCTGGGAATGAAGGCAACCGAATCTATCACATGAAGACGTGTAGAAATTGTGCTACCGTGATTGAGTTGCGTAGGATAGCAAGAAAACTGGGGTATGAGAAATGAAGAAGAAAGAAAAGCCGGAGAAATTTCCTGTGACCATGGTTGACGTTGTGTGGTTAGAACGGTGTGCTCAATTGAAGGTAACGGATAGCTTCGAAGAAAAGTTTATCCGCAATCTGCAATTGAGATATCGAGAGCATGGAATGTCCATGGTGATTACGCATAAGCAGAGGAGTCAATTGGCTACCATTGCCCATAGGTTTGAAATGACATGGTGTATCAAAGGATGAAGATAAAGAAAATAGCGTCGATTATTGTGAGCATACCGTTTGTAGTTATTGTTGGCGGTGTGGTTTATCTGATCAAGATGATAAATGACGGAGCTAATTGGTGGGCAGACCTACTGACAAAGGAGGGCAAAGATGGGAAGTCATAGTTTCGATGATCTGTTACGGCACTACGGCCACAAAGTTGAGGTTGTAGTATATGGAAAGGATGGAAATATTGGTGGTGCGGAGAATGTAGCAATTGAGTGTGAGCACTGCAATGAAGTCCTGCTCGATTTTGATAGGAGAGAGCCTACGGCTGAAGAGGTTGAGAAGGTTGGGAAAATGGTCGATGAGATAGATGAGTTATGCGATTTACTGCCCAAGAAAAAGAAGACGGATAATACTTCTTGACAAATTCTTTAACCTATTATATACTTAATAAAAATGGGGGTGAGTGAATGATATACAAGTCGAGACCCTCTGCCATTACTGCTCAAGTTTTATGGGATCATATCTATAGAGTCATGGGTGGGGTAGAACCGGATGCACTCTGGTATAAGAAACATTATCACCACTGGGCTGCACTGTATGGAAAGAAGATATACTATATTGGACATACAGAACTTGCCGACATCGAGGTTGAAGAAAAGCAACCGGAGTGGCCGTGATATTAAATAGGGGGCTGTGAATGATCGACCTACGGAATAAGCATGAGGTGTATCTGCCAAGGGCAAAGGGTGCCTACCTTGAGGATGCACCTGATCACATTTGGACTGAGCCACGGTGGGTACTTGAGCCGAAAGAAGACGGAGAGAGGGCAAGCCTACAACTTGCCAAAGTCCTATCATTAATAGTTGGGCGTAATCGGCAGGACTTCTTGAAAGGAGTCAAAAAAGCCGGACCCTTCCGAAACCTGACCTACCGAAATCCATATCTCGAAAATACCACAAGTCAGTTATTTGCCGATAGTTTGCTTGATGGTGAAATGACTGAAACCTTTAAAACTGCCAAGCAGAAAGATATCAAGAACGGAGCGCCAGGAATGTTGACTCACTACCATCCAGATAGTGATTTGAACGGTGCCTATGTGTGGGATAAGTATACAGTTACGAGGGACGCTAACGGTGACTTCCTTGGATACGTTGTTTGGGACTGCCTATTCTACAAAGGCCATGATATTCGGGAGGCTTCACTGTGGAAGAGAAGGGAAGCTGCCAAGGCTATCATTAAGTCATTGTTCGATCCAAAAATAATCCTGATACCGCAATACTCCTGCACGAAAGAGGGTCTGCAAAAGTTATTCAAAGATGGATGGGAAGGGGCAGTTGCGAAGAACCTTGATCATCCTATTCCTATAGACCAACGCACCCACACCCACTGGTGGAAATTGAAGGGTGACGATAAGAGAACAGTCGATGCTTTCGTGATCGGTGTGACTGAGGGAAGTTCGGGAGGTTCCGGCCTGACAGGAGTCAAAGCAGAGAAGGATGGAACTGCTGCCTCACTGACACTGGGGATGTATAAGAAAGGGAAAGTATTTGAGGTAGGGAAAGTCAAGAACCTACCTGAGGATATATCTGAATACGCCTTTGAGAATTTCGGGGACTTCGAATTTGCAGTTATGGAATTGAAGATATCGGGATGGGATGGAAAACGGTTCCGGTGGCCTAAGTTTCTGAAATGGCGTGATGACAAGGGACCGAAAGACTGTGTGTTCGAGGAGCAAATGGGAAAGAAGAAATGAGTAAATCAGAAAAAGATGAAAAGCATTATGATGTCCAAGATGTCATAGATGCGGAATGTAATTTAGAGCCATTGAAGTGTAGACATTGTGGTCATGTTGGAGAGGTGACTTATTATGACTATGCCGGAGATGGTTACTGTGGCGTATGTGGAAGGTGGCAGTTAGATAAATGACTACGTGGATGACGGATAGCAGAATTCCCCTACTCTGCCTTGAGTGTGGAGTTGAGGTTGGCGAGATAAGGATAGAAAACGGAAAGCCGGATATCTGGCTCAATCCTGAGAAGCGCAACGAAGAAAGGGATGGTGATGCAAGAGTACTTCCCAACTGCGGAATAGAGTTAACGGTGTGCGATGACTGCACCTTTTCATCGGATGGAGGTTTATACGATAAAGCCAGGGATGATGTCTATGATGACTACGGTATGTCAGTTGAGGGGTTCACAGAGTTGGTTACAGATCTACAGCAATTAGGTACGAGAGTAAAGGACATGCTTCTTGAACTGCAAAAAGATACAGAGAATGGTAAACAGAATGAAGAAAATAAGATTCGCAAGATTCGGATGCGGCTGGCAAGTATAAGACGGAAGAAACAGATAAAGAAATTAGGAGGTGCGGTAAATGATTTGGATGAACAACTGCACGAAGTCAAGGAAGACTTTCCTGAGTTAGTTGATGACGAAATTCCATTTTGAAAGGAGGTGAGTAAATGCCAACAACAGCATTCGCAACAATGATGGGTGACAGGGATCAGTTGCTATCCGGTGAAGACAATTGGCCTATTATCGGGACAGCATTTCCAGAAGATAAAATCCTGTTGATTTTGCAATCGCTTGCAGGACTGAATCGCTACTGGGACTGCATTAACAAAGCTACCATTGCACGTGATATACTCAATGATGGAGTGGTGGTTGTCGGTGGACTGATGGCGATCTCAGGTGATCATGAAAGTAGTTACGGGTACTACTTCAACCCACCATTCGAGTTTCACGCATGGCTCGAATGTAAGAATGGAGTCATAGTTGATCCTGCCCTTCCTGGTGTGATCGAGAAAGGGCTGAATACGAGTGATCACATTGGGCCGTGCATTATAGGCAGAGAACCGTGTGTCCTAAATGGACCACCTTTAGAATGGATGCAGTATAAGAGGGTGGAGATATATCATGGATGATATGTGGAATGTTGCACCTGCCCTAAAAGAGGCAGGACTTCCCAAAGGGTACAAGCGAGTCATGTGGGCTGATGTCTATGAGACTCAGGTGGTATGGTTGTGGGGTACTGCCCTTGGAGAACCTGAGGCATACGGGCCTCACACCATTGTAGATAAAGAGCGCAAGAAATTGCACAGTCCTGCCGGAATGGATTTTACTCATTACCCTGAGGAGTTATTGGTAAAGGAGGTGGGCGGTGCCTAAATTGCCATGGAAGAAATTGGACATAAAGCACTCGTACAAGGAAGAGAAGGTGAAGAAGATGTATGAGGATGGGAGATTGCTGTCCTTCCTTGATCCTACAGATCCCAAGTCTGCGGGAGAAATGGATGTACTCCGATCTTGGATGCGGGATTTCGAGGATAGAGATATCCCCTTTATAGTGGTCTACATCAAAAAGAAGTTAATACTTCTAAAGGAAAGGAAAGCATGAGCATAAGACTACACCCTACGAAAGGAGTCAATCCACGGCTGACATTTTGCAGACGATGTGGTGGAGATGCGAATGAGTTAATGCTGATTGGAACAAGTGAGGGAGTATATAAATGCTCGCTTTGTGGAATGACCCATTTCGGGTATCCACGTAGAGGGGTATGTCAAGTGAAGGGCTGCCATGCCAATGTTACAAAAGAGCGAACGCTTGAGGATAATGAGAAACTCCCTGCCACTCAATTCTGTGATGATTGCAAGAAAGAAGTTGCCGAACATGCAGAAGTAGTAAAGGCCGGAGGGATCTACTGGAAGTGCAAGGATTGCAACAGTGAGGGAGTTATTAGGGCTGAAAGTGAATTGGCGATTAAAGTCAGAAAGCAAGCAGGAATTGAACCACCTGATCCTGTAGGCTTCGAGTTGGACAAGACGTGGTGTCCCAAGTGTAAAGGAGAAGTATAATGACGATACCTTATAAAGAGGATTTTGATGAGCAAGTCAAATGTGGAGGCTGTAATTACAGGGTCTCACGTAAGTTCAGCTTTTCTGAGGACGTAAAGAAGGATGGTCTGTGTGGGCTGTGCTTTATGGAAATGATCATAGACGAGGAGATGGAAATATTTCCGAGGGGTGCGGAGATCAGCACAGGCTCTCTTTTGCCTTGACAATGCCTGTTACCTGTGATATGTATAGAATATGATCAAACTTGACAACCATACAGTTATCGGAATCATTGGTAGCAGAAGAAGGGATAGCAAAAATGACGAAGATGAGATCCTTGGCAAATTTCTTGAAATTGTAAAAGATAGAGGTATTTCGCATAGTGATGTTCTGCTTTGTTCTGGCGGTTGTCCTAAGGGTGGGGATCGAGTCGCTGAGTTAATAGGAAAAAGAATGGGGCTACCAATTTTAATCTTCTACCCAAACTGGAAGGAGTTTGGCAGGAAGGCGGGGTTTGTTAGAAATACAGAAATTGCTATGCATAGTGATATCCTGATTGCCTGTGTAGCAAAGGATAGGAAGGGTGGAACAGAAGATACGATTAAGAAGTTCGGTGTCAAAAGTAAAAAACTGTTTATTGTTTAGGAGGGCAAAAAGATGGCAAGTAAAAAAGTAAAAAGGTCAAGGGGTGAGGTGGAGCCATGGGTGGATGTTGTTACCACTGCCTTAAAGCATGCGGGTGTGAAGCATAAGGTATGCGGCTCGGTCAGGCGAGGTAAAGATGTTGTAGGGGATGTAGACATTGTGGTGGATAGCTTAGTGTGCACTGACAAAGCATTGCAGAAATTGGAGAATGGAGCCGGAGGTTTCATCAAACGCATGACTACTAAAGATCCTGCGGAAGCGAAAGGTGGAGCCTACCTTATTAATAACATCCAATTTGACTTTCGCATAGCGAACGATGGGGAGTGGGGAGCAATGATCCTGTTCCTGACCGGAAGTTGGAAATTCAATGTAGCCATGCGGATTGTAGCAAAGAACCAGGGATACAAGCTGAACCAATACGGCCTATGGCACGGAGATGATTGCATTGCCGGAAAGGAGGAGAAGCAGATATTTGACGCATTGGGAATTGAGTGGTATCATCCCACCCAACGAGATATACGAACCTATAGCTTGAAGCGAAAGGAGTGAAATGGCCTCTAAACGGAAGATCCGACTCAAGAAAGAGTCATCTACCAAACCACCCAACGGACGAGTAGTCAGCCGATCTGTATCCCAACTACTCAAAGATGCCCAAGAAATGGGTGCTGAGGAAGTTGGTGCTTGCCTTACTACCAAAGAGCAGGAAGGACTGATAGAATTTGGTGGCGAGCAAAACCAGATTAAGCTGCAATCGGAAAAGGACGTTAAGTTAATCAAGGAGATCCTGCTTTCCAACGCCAAGACAAGTGGAGAGTTGACTGGAGTAAGCAGATCCTTTAAATTTGGCGTGTCACCAAAAACGACAACCGAGTTCGGGACCGCAACTGACCTTGCCAGAATTCTGAAAAAGCATAAGAAGATGGAGTTATTTGATGAACTGGTAAAGGTAATGGTCACTGACACAAAGAAGTATTTGGGCGAACAGATTTTGATCGAAGAGGGCTTTATGACTACAAATACCGAGAAGTTTGGATCTACTTCGATCAAGAAGAAATAGGCCCCACACTACTCACTCACCCCGAATGACAGGTGGGGCTTAGGTGGCCTCCATGCCCTCGGAGGCCACCACCTTTTTGTGGTATATGTAGAACCAGGGGTGAGGTCACAAACCTCAAAGATCCCCAAGAATAGCGACTTTAAGCTGAAAGCACCTCCAATCCACCTCAAAAACCCACACCTCACCACAAACCAGTCTGTGATCGTAGCTTAAAAGGGAAATGACAGGCCCTAAATTCCAGTAATTACTGCAAATACTGCCGTTTTATCCCTTGCAAGCGCTTGCAAACTAAAGAAAAGTACTTGACACATATACTATATATCGTGGTAGGATTAGTGAATTTATACGGGATGTTGCGTATCCGCTAATTTAAACCACGAGAGACCTATCATGGAGTAAATCTTGGAACCCAAAAAACGTGTAGTTATCAAGTCTGAGTCTGAGCGGCTTGTATATGGTGAGGTTTATGCTCCATTGCAAGTGGACACAGACGAAGAGGCAATGACTGCTGACGAGATCAAGAAAATGGCCCATAGCTTCATGATGGATGGGTTCACATCGAAGATCGACGTACAGCACAGTCAAGCAGAATCAGGTTGTCTAATAGTAGAGTCATTCCTGGCCCGTAAAAACGATCCAGACAATTTTATCGAAGGGTCGTGGGTCTTAGGTGTGAAAGTGCTGCCTGATGAGTTATGGGAGGCCATTCAGAAAGGAGAACTGAATGGCTTTTCTTTTGGTGGATCTGTTCCAAACAAAGAGACAGTTACAGTAACGGTCTCAATTACAAAGAGGATGGTTGGTTCGTGTGAGAAATCGGAGGATGGAGGACTTCTTCCTGCCCATGACCATTCTATAGATATTGAGTTCGACAGTGATGGGAAGGTTGTCAAAGGTGAGACAAGTTTAGACCTGGGCCACAAGCATCCAATCCTGCGAACCACTGCAACCGAAGAGTCGATGGATCATAGTCATCGGCTCATTTTAATTTCAGCAGAGGAGTAAATCATGGCTGGAGTCAAAATCGTAACAGAAGAACTCGAAAAAGATATCACACTGTTAAAGGACGTGAAGGCTACCTTTGTGTCCCTGGTTCGGCATGGTGCTAATCGGATGCCGTTCCGTATAGTCAAAACCGAAAAGAAAGGAGGTGACCAAGGAAAGATGAAGCGGTACGCAATCCAGAGCATCCTCATTCCGAAAGGTAAAACACTGGAAGAGTTATCCATGGAGAAGGGCCTTGAACACCTGTCGGAGGCGAACGTGGAGCAGAAGCAGGAGTTTAGTGACTACGATAAATACCACCAAGTTCCCCTGGAAAAGTTCGACTCTGAATCCATGCGGCTGATCAAGATGGGAAGTAGCTTTGCCATTATTGGTGAGTTGCCGGATGACGTGGAAGGAGCAATACTTCTCGGAAAAGAAGATGTAGAAAAACTGGCAGAGATCCCTCTGTCTCCGATGAACTCTATTATCGGAGATCCAGACGTGGCAGCACAACAGGCTATGGCAGCAAGGTTCCGTGATCTATTTGAGACTGAGATATTCGCAATGATGGATGTGATCCATGGAACATTGAAGCAATCGTCTACGCCTATCGCACAGAGGAAAAAGACAATCGTTTCGGCAGTTGATGCTTTCAAACAGTTCATCACAATCGCTCTGGATGCGATTGGAGAACAACCTGCCAAGATTGACAAATTCGAATTAGAAGGAGGTAATAACGAAATGGAGTTATTCAAATCCAAGGAAGAATTCACCACAGCGGTAACCGGAATTATCACCGAGGCCTTTAAGGTTCGTGATGATACCAAAGCAAAAGCCGATGCCGATGCAGCCAAGGCTGCTGATGATGAGGCTGCTGCGGCTGCTGCCAAGGCCGATGCAGATGCAAACAAATCGGACGATGATAAGTTTGCAGTCATTGCGAAATCGGTGAAAGACCTCTCCGAGAAATTGGAGAAAATGGGTGATCAGCTTAACACGTCTCCGGCTGATGACGACCAGGACGATACCGACACCAACAAAGACGATGGTGATCAGAACGCCGATGATCAAGCCGCCGCCGATGTAGTGAAGGATACGGCCTACGATAAGTCAAAACCTGGCGACAAGAAAAAGGTGATCGACAAAAGCGTCTTCGGCGGTCTTTTGACCAAGAAGAAAATTGCTGCTTAATGCTATAAACCTTTAAATGAAACGGCCCCTAAGTGAGGGTAATTGACAACAACTTTATTAACCTAAGAAGGAGTACTACCATGCGAACTGAAGATGTCTTACGCAAGGCTGACCTTGCGGTGAGTGATTTGATCTCCGATGGTGGGTATCTTAACCCCATCCAGGCCAACACATTCATCCGCATGCTTATTGATCAGCCCACACTCGTCAACGCCGTTCGAGTTGTTCCCATGAACGCACCAACCATGGAGATCAACAAGATCGGGTTTGCGGAACGTATCTTGCGAAAAGCTCCGGCCTCCGGTGTGGCGCTTCCGGCAGATCAACGTGCCAAGCCCGCCACCGATAAGGTGGAACTGCTCACCAAAGAAGTCATCGCTGAAGTCCATCTGCCCTACGATGTCCTTGAGGACAATATCGAACGTGGCGCACTGGAAGATACAGTGATGTCCCTTATCGCAGAGCGTGCCTCCCTGGATATCGAGGAATTGATAATCCTGGGCGATCTTTTATCCGCAGACACCTATCTGGCCCTGATGGACGGTGTTCTGAAACAGGCCGTGAGTCATGTCGTGGACTGGACTGCGAATCCGGTTGCCATTTCCAAGAGTGTTTGGAAGGCCGGTATCAAAGCCATGCCCAACAAGTACCTGCGGAACCGTGCTTCCATGCGGTTCTACTCGTCTCCGCACACCGAGATCGAGTATGCCGATTCACTGGCAAACCGTGAAACTCCGTTTGGTGACTCCAAAGTTACCGGATGGACCCCGAACTTCGCCTATGGGGTGCCGATTGAACCCGCTGCCCTGATGCCCAATGAAAAGGCGATTTTCACGTTCCCGAAGAATATCATCCTGGGTGTCCAACGGCAGATCATGATTGAGACGGATAGAGATATTCGTGCTCGTGTCCTGATCATCGTCCTGACCATGCGCCTTGATCTCAAGTATGAGGAAGAGGACGCTGTTGTGAAACTGGATGGTCTGAATCCCGATGACGCAACCACCACCTAAGATCCTTTAGGTGAGAAGATGAGGTAAGCGAAAATGCCGAAAGTTACACTGCTTGCAGATAAGTGGCAGAATCACCTGCTGATCTTCGGAAAAGCACAATACAACTTCTTTGGAGAAAAGCCCCAAGTGGTTCCAGTGAATATTGCCCTGATCTGTCGAGATAAAAAGAAATCGACTGGGGAGCCGTTGTTTAAGGTTGAAGACATCCCCGAAGTTGTCGAGACCAAGCAGAATGTAGTCATAGTCGAGGCTCGGCAACTTACGCAACTTCCTTTAATCGAGGCGAGCTATGTTAACAGTTAAGATCGGTGGGGCAGAATCCAACAGCTTTGTAACTGTAGCTGAAGCTGACGCCGTAATTCCTTTGCTGCCGGACGATCCCACTCAGTGGGAGGATCTGGAGGAAGCAGACAAGGAGTATCGGCTGAGACTGGCATGCAATTTGATGTCCACTCTGAATCTGAAAGGACGAAGAGTATATTGCAGTCAGGCATTGGCGTTCCCAAGGACACCGCAAAACAACTACCGCATTATCCCTTCAGAGGTTAAGGAGACGCAAGTATTCCTGGCCTACTCTGTTATTCATCGGGGTCTTGCGGGAAGGTCGGCAGCAGTAACAGATGAGGACCCAGGTGCAAGAGTATCGCACATAAACCTGGGCGGTATGCTGTCGGTATCGTTTGCGGGATCTGGTTCTACGAAGGGGATGCAGTTGGATAAAGTTATTCGATCAGGACAATTCCCTACCTATTTAACCATGACGAATTGGTTTGCCCAAGTTAGAGGTGGTAGCGTGCCTAATTTAAACGAAGTCGAGTGTTTGACTACAACGACAACGTAAGGGAGAAAGACAATGGCAATTGGAAAAACAACAAAGATTACCGGAAACGTCGGTAAACGTGGGAAGAGTGCCGGAGCGATAGGTCGATCAAAGACGATCCACGGCTCGGCCCTAACTACTGACCAAAACCGGACCAAGGTGGCGTACCCAACCACCACCACTACCTAACGGTAGGAGTCAATAACTATGGGGTTCTTCGACCAGATTGCAGTTCCCGTAAGGGGAGTACTGGATCAGTTATTTGCTGATCCTGACTTGACTCAAGACATCACGTACAAACGGTTCCGTAAAAGGGATTGGAGTGATGATGTTGGAGCGAACGTGACGAAGTTCCGTAGCTTCCCCCTAACCGCTGTTAGACTGCGCCATACCGAGAGGAGTAAACTGGTCGGAATGTCAAAAATCGAAGTGGGTGATGAAGTATATCTCCTACGTGGTGACGATGTTCCATCTGGCATGTCCCTTAAAGATGAACTTGTAACAGAGTTTGGGGTCACTCAAGAGTTAAAAGACCTGACTGACATATTTGGTTTAGCGACAGCGGTAACTGTTGCCGGAGGTTCTGAATGATCACCGTCAATGTGGATGTGAAAGGTCTGAGGGAGTTATTACCAAAGATCTCTGCACTTCCGAAAGTCATTGAAGCTGCGACTGAGGATGCTGCAAATACAATCCGCAATCTGGTGATCGGCAGAACGCCTGTTGATACTGGTGTCTTGAAGTCATCGTGGAGTGCAGTTAAACGAACGTCTGGTGGGTTCAGCTTTGACAACAGCCAGGATTACGCTGTAGTTGTTGAAGAGGGACGCTACACTGGCTTAGGCCCACGAACTGTGAGAGAACAAGGTAGGATCTACTCCAGGCAAGCCCCAGGCGGGATGATTGCTCCCATAGTTGCTGATGATCAGCTTTTAAGTAAACTGGTTGAGCAGATTGCGGAGCAGATAGTGAAAGGGTTGCAGGATGTTTGAACGAGAAGACCTTATTGTCGAGTTCATGAAGCGGTTGGCCTCTGTGCCTGACGTGGAGTATACAGCCCGTAACCCTGACAAAGTTCCGTCGAAGGATAACATGCCTTGCATTCAGTTGTTCGAAATGGAAGACATTGTAGACGAGCCAAAAATGCGTGGAGATATTGCAGTTGCCTACAAGCGTTCGTTTGAAGTTATTACTGAGCACTTTGTTGAAGGAACTACTGACGAAAAGGCCTCGAAAGAATTAGTCGCTTTTATTAAGTCCTGCAAGAAGGTCATCTATGCAGATGGTCAGACCCTCGGTAAACGCTGTTCCCTTGAAGAAACTGGGGGTGGTAGAATTCTCCGGCCAGAGTCGGGGAGTCATATTGCGGGGATGGGTATCTCATGGAAGATTAGGTATATAGAAACCATTAACTAACTTTGCAATCGCTTGCAATGCAAAGACTACAGGAGGTAAGACGTTATGCCGATCCAAAGTCCAAGTACTCAGTTATACACGCTCGGTAAGGGCGTTGTCTCAATCGGAGAATGGAGTGGTGACACACCGCCACCTTCATACGAAGATGTAGGCAATAGTCCCTCATTCACTGTTGAGGTGACCGAGGAGAAATTGGACCACTTCTCATCCCGACAAGGGACGAGGTTGAAAGACAAGTCAGTTATCCTGGAAACCGGATACGCCCTGGCTTTTGATCTCGATGAGATATCGGTTGCAAACCTTGCCAGATTTTTAAAGGCAACGCTGTCAGGCAGCAATGTCCTGCTGGCTAACACGCAACTGGATAAAGAGTATGCAGTCAAATTTGTCTCTGCGAATCCCTACGGTGAGGACCAGACGTGGGAATTCTGGAAAGTGCAGTTGAGTCCCGCTGCTGCTTTCAACCTGATTGCAGATGAGTGGTCATTAATGTCGTTTACGGGTGAAGGTCTCGCTGACACTGCACAGCACACAAGTTCGCCGTTCTTCAACGTGACGTTCGCCACTACGACCACGACATAAACCCTTAACCATTAAGCAATCCTGGGCGTAAGTCCAGAAGATTAGACAATGGAGGTTACTATGACTAAAGGTGAGTACCCCAAAAGTAGTTCGAGTAAAAAAGCACCGGATCAGACGCCATCGCAAATAGCAATGCCTGAAGATCCGATGAAAGTGATGTTCCCAGAGGAGGCGGTCGAACTGCCCAATGGAGATATTGTGCACGTTCGGCCCCTTTCTCTTAAAGATCTACCAAAAGTGGCCGAGGCTTTCTCAAAACTGATGCAGAGAGCCGATTTGGGAGCCACTCCTGCCGAGCTTGCTTCATCAGCATTTGCGGAGTTATCGAAAATTGTTCCCTATTGTATTGACTATCCAGTTGAAGCTATCCCTGCAACCTTTGCGCCGGAGATACTGGAATTAGTCATTACTCAAAATATCACGAAAGAAGTAGTGGGAAAGTGGACGACCCTGATGTCAAAGGTGGCCGAGGTGTCAGGGACGGATCTGAGCAAACTGACTGGCAAGATATCATCTGCCAAAACGTAGAGTTATTGATCAGTGAGGGCCACCATTTTACCGAGATAAGGGAATACAGTTTACCGCAAGTCAAATTATTCACGATGCTAATCGGCAGAAGATATAATAGAGTAAAGTCGTCACGAGGAGAACAAGATGGCCGACGTGAAGCTAAGACTTCTTATCCAGGCGGTAAACAGCGCAGGCAGGTCGCTTAGTGAAGCACAGCGCCAGATAGACCAGTTAGGTCAATCTTCCAGAAAAGCCGGAGCAGCAGGACGTAAGGCTGGAGAGGATGGGAAGAAGGGCTTTGAGGATTTTGGTGCAGGAGCAGACAAAGCGGCAGAAGAAGTACAACAGCTTGAATCTGCGGTAGGGGATCTGGCTGGAGCGGGTGCAGCGCTCGTAGCAGTAGGAGCGGCCTTAGCTGCCACTGTAATATTCCCGATTCAACGAGCAGCGCAGTTTGAACGGGCAATGGCCGGAGTAAAGGCTGTCACGACTGGGGCAGAGGAGTCATTTGCTGCGCTATCTGCTGCGGCTGCCGAACTCGGACGTACCACCAAATTTACTGCAACAGAAGCCGCCGAGGGTATGGTTTTTCTTGGTCAGGCTGGTTTCGATGCAGGTGAAGTTATTAAGGCTATTGGCCCATCCCTGAGACTGGCTGCTGCCGGAGGGTTGGATCTTGCCACTGCTGCTGACATCGCTTCAAATGTTGTATCTGCAATGAGGTTGGAAGTCGAAGATCTTAATCACGTTGTAGATGTCCTCGCCAACACCGCTGCCAATTCAAACACCAATGTAAGTCAATTAGCCCAGGCCTTGAAATTTGCGGCTCCCATAGCAGCATCCGCAGGGATATCAATTGAAGAGACCGCTGCTGCCATTGGTGTGCTTGGAGATAATGGTATACAGGCATCAATGGCCGGTACGACTATGCGGGGCATGTTGATCAGTTTAGCCGCTCCTGCAAAAAAAGCACAAGATGCTCTGGATAAGCTCGGAGTGGAGATTGCCAAGAACGAAGACGGGAGTATAAATCTTGTCAAGACCATGCGGGCTTTGAGAGATGCGAATTTTGACCTCGCTGATGCTTCTGCCATCTTCCGAAGATCTGCTGCCTCAGGTGCACTTGCAATGGCGAACCAGATAGATAAGGTCGAGTCTCTGACCATTGCCAACGAAATTGCCATAGGTGCTGCCGAGAAAATGGCTAAGACCATGGAAGAGAATTTGATCGGGGCTATTACCTTATTAAGTTCTGCTTTCGATGGCTTGCTTCGAGCAATTGGCGCTCCCCTGCTTGATGGCCTTACAGCGGTGGTGGAGAAGATCACTTCGATGGTCTCATTCATGGCTGAGTTGGCCGATGAGTTTCCGACTGTAGCGACTGCCATTGCTGGACTTGTAGCTGCCTTAGCCGCATTGTTTACAGGCTTTGGTGCCATCCTACTTACATCGGCTGCTATCCTAAAGTTCATATTATTAGTAAAGGCTGGAATAACTGCGCTCTCAACTGTCTTTGCACTTCTGAGAGTAAAGATCTTGGCTGCACGTGCTGCTTCTCTGGCTTTCCTGGCAACGCCAGTAGGTATAGCAATAGTTGCACTTGCAGCCGTATTAACAGCAGGAGTTATTGCCTGGGATAAGTGGAGGTTCGGATCTGAGAAGGCAGCGCAGCAAGCAAAAAAGACTGGGGCAACGATTGATGAACAGCAAGATAAACTGGAGAGATATGCTACTGCCCTTGAAGGACTTGAAGAAGGAACCAGAGAGTACTCTATTATAGCCTCAGAAATAGCTGAGATAATTCCTGGGGTATCGCTTACGCTCGATGAGAACGGACAGATCGTTGCCGAGGTAAGTGAAAAGTATGAGGATCTGGAGGATGCCACACGTGCTTGGATTGAAGCGCTTGAAGTAAAACGACTACAGGCCCTAAATGATGAGCTATTCAACAATGTCAAGGCATTAGAGAAAGAGAGATTCTGGATAGACCTCAATCAAAAGGCCCTTGACCTATTAGCCCCAAGGATCAACAAGGCAGGAGACCGTTACAGTCTCCTGACTGGGCATCTCGATAAAAATGGTAAGATACTAAGAAGTCATAATGAAAAAATTGCAGAATCCGCTGACAAACAAGCTGCCCTGACTAAAGCTATAGATGAAGTCATTAACAAAATGGTAAAGGAGGGCAAGACTGCCCAGGACGTAGCAAAGTTATTGGAGGAGGCAGGTGCGAGCGCTGAGATAAAGAAAGAGGCGCTTGCAAGCTATGAAAAATTCCGCTCTGAGTTGCAGAAGACTGGGAAAACTTCTGTAGACGTGCGTAAAGAGTTGGAGAAAATCAAAGAAGAAGGGCTGGAGGCAGGTAAAGCATTACAAAAATTGGGGAAGGCATCAGAAAAGGCCTTCAACACTGCACTTGCCAAGGCTGAAAAATATGCCAAAAAAGTAAGGGATATAAATAACGAAATCCGTGATCTGGAAAGGGGTACTACTGAAACCATCCGAGATCTCAAGAGGGAGCAGTTGGACACAGCCGCCGCCACTGCTGACCGAGAAGCAGAGATTGCGGAGCTTAAAAATAAGATTATCAGAGACGCAGAAGAGGGTAGGTTCGATGAAGCTAAGATTGCATTTGACCGTGCGAAAGCATTAGAAAAAGAAGCATTCGAGGCACGTCGAAAACTTGCTGAAGATGAAGCAACAGTCAGGACTGAGGATGCAAGGAAGGCTGCTGAGGAGCAAGCAAAGGCACTGACTGAAACGCTTGGGGAAGAGATCGAAGCGGCAGATATTCCAGCGTTCAAGCCAGAAGTTGATGTTGAAGGGTACGCTACCAAACTTAAAGAACTCGATGCGGTATTTACGGAGAATGTCCTTGAGCCCCAACTTGAAGCTGCTCAAGAAGCAGAAGATGGTTTCCGTGAGAGTGCAGAAAATATCCGAGAAATCTACAATGAGTTAAAAGTTGAGTTACAGGATATTGATATTAAAGTAACTGCTGAAGGGTTTGAGGAGTTGTTGGATAGGCTCCAAGCTGCGGCAGGTGAGGACATTGAGATAGTTGCGAAGACGACATTTACAGGAGAAGCGTCACCGGAGAGACCTTTAGAAGAGACCATACAGTCAATAACAAATGAGTATGACACCATGGCCTCCCTGTTTTCTGAACCTTTAACCGTTAATGTTGACGCACATCAAGCGATAGTCGCAATAGATGAGGTGGCAGCAGGGCTTGCTTCATTACAAGATAAAACTGTGACCGTGACTGTTCAGAAGGTGGAACAGAGTTCAGCCGGAGGAGTTGTTGGTGAGGCCTTGCAAAATGTGGCCCTCAGGCTGTCGAGGGGTATGAAGCTGCCTGGATACGGTGGTGGTGATAGAGTACATGCCATGCTGGAGCCTGGAGAGCGAGTTACAAATAAAAGATCAGTATCCATCCTTGATTCTGTTATGCCTGGGCTGATGGATGCAATGAATCGAGTGAAGTCAAATCTTGATGTAAACCGTTTGATGGAACGGCTGACCTTTGGGTTTAGTCATGGTGGACTGGTTAGCCAGTTATCCCCTCCCCCAGTTATGCTTCAAGGTGGTGGGACCATAGTTCAAAAGCCTGACCTTGCCGACTTTGGTCAGGTTGAGATTAAGATCGGTGCGGAGGCGTTTCCTGTGATGGCTCCAGATGATGTGATACAAAATCTGAAGAGTGCCATTGGCAGAGAGAAATTAATAAGGAGTAATTAACTATGTCGATTACGTTAGGTGGAGTCAGCTTGCCTGATCTGGTGATTGCAGACGAGTTTAGTCAGCAGCATGTCAGGGGAGTTGTTGAATTTAGCCTTGGTGGTACTCCGAATATTTGGGAGGATCAGCAATTCGGACCTGACCTTGATCTGGTAGGGAGCAATGACGTAGGATGGATTGACCGAGAGACCTTAACTGATTTGCAAGCGCTTGCAAGAGTTCCGTTGGTGAGTTATACCCTTGACTATGAGGGAGTCATCAAAACAGTTAGGTTTCGGCATGAAGATCAACCAGTACTCCAAGCAAACGCAATAATACCACGGCCTAACCATGTCGATGGTGATTATTATAACAACGTCAGAATCAAATTAATGGAGGTCTAAAATGAGCATCGAAGCTATAGACATTAAAATGAGGAAGTCAGTAACCGTTACTGACACTTCTGCCAATGGTGGAAGAAAAGGCCAGGTGCTCGTTGTCTCTGGTGCCAAGCATAATTTGTTTCCGAGGGTAACAGCAGCCGAGCGGGTGGCTGGAGTGACGAGGTATCGAAAGGAGTTTTGGAGTAATGAAGATCCTGATGATGCCACTGGCTTTGACGTGTTGCAGTTTTTGGAATTTCCGTCTAATGGTGGAGATAGATTTTATCTTGGGAAGGGCTCCCAACTTGACACGCAAGGAGATCTTCCGACAACGCCTCCCCTGTGGACAGGTGCAGGCTGGCTCAACGCTGCATTGTCAGGTGGTGAGGCTGCCATTGACCTGTTGATGGAGTCAGATGATTTTGAGTTCGCACCTGCTGGAGTATTGCACATTTCCGATAAGGTGCAGACAGGTCAGACGATTGCAGCAGGAGTTAATGTCGGTGATTCTGTTGAAGATATTGCCGGAACGTGGACCAAGATCGCTGCCGATACAGACATTGCACATCCGAAGGGAATTTATTTGGGGAGCAATAGAGTATTGAGTGAGGAAGCTCCGTTTAACGAAGAATTCCTGGACCTGGATGAAAAGAAAACCACTGATGAAGTTATTGCCACTGGAGATGGTGGAACCACGCAAGTTGTCCTGACTGACCTCGCTGTGGTCACGAATGGTCTGGTGGTACAGAATGGCTATAAACCTGTGATTACTGTGCTTTCAGGTGCCGTACTTCGAACCGTTCACATCGAGGAAGACGGGACATGCTCCGGCTACTGTTCTGCGGGTGAGATAAATCCTGACACTGGTGTATGGGTTACCGATATAGACTGGACCACAGCACCAGATAATCTGGAAGATATTGAGATTACGTACTACGATAAGAATTATAGTTATGCCGGAAATGTAGTTACTCTCGAACTGGATGGGACAGTTTCGAATGCGTTCACCACTGCAAAAACAATCGGCAGTGGTTGCCTGAAAACTGATGAAGTTGTTCCAACGAGTGATAACTGGGACGAGATATCAGCAGCCGGAACATACGATGAGTCAACCTATCCAGTGATCCAACACAATGATGGGTCAGAAGAAGACACGTGGACGCTGACATTCACAAGTGCTACGGCATTCACGTGTGCCGGATTGTATAACGGGGCTGTAGGGTCGGGAGTAATTACCGGAGACTTCTCACCCACGAATCCGAATAGTGGTCAACCGTACTTTACCATAGATAAGGATGGATGGGGAGGTACGTGGATAGCGGGAAATACAGTTGTATTTCAAACGCATCCAGGCGCAGTTCCGATTTGGTGGAAGGAAGTAGTTCCTGCCGCAACGAGTGAAGAGCCTGACAATCTGGCGATCCTGGGTTGGTACACGGAGTAAGCAATGGCAGCAGTTAGTGGAGTTCAGACAGTTATTCGTCCGTTAGAAGGAGTGCAGGGAAAAAGTGCTATCCGTGTAGGGATGGGACTGTTTTCGAAAGAAGTAATGCTGAATCAGTTAAGTCCCGTTGTAAAACAGATCCAAAACGTAAGTAATATTGTTGCCGGAGATCCATTAAAAGCTGTCCATGCAGTTACTTTACAGATAAATGAAACTGATCCTATCCAATCTACGCAAGTAATTCGAGGTGAAATTGGAGATATTACGCCCGAATTTCAGTCAACTGACTACGATATTTTCCTGGATGGGAATAGTATTAAAGGAATCGTCACCGTGGCAGGAATAGCAATGGACGAAGATAATGTTCACAATCAAATAGAACTCATGTCGATTAGTAAGGAGTTATTCTGGAATGCTGACCCTGCCGTGGATGAAGGAACAGCGAGGGTTGAAGTACATCTGGGTGCGAGAGTAATCAAATTCCTGCTTGAATCAAGGACTGGGGACGAGGTGAAGTTTACGTTATGGGGCAGAAGTGCTTCGGCCATGGACGACACTCCCTACCAAGAAGCGATTGACGTAACGCTGACTGAGGCCACTTCTGCAAGGACTGTTGCAGCATCAGTGCTCACTGCCACCAATCTCGACTGGCAGATTTTAGATTGGGTACTGCCGATAGATTTTGAATTCCAAGGCGATCCACTTGCCTGTATTCAAAAGATTGCCGGAGCAGTTGGTGCAGTTGTTAGGTCAAAAGACAATGGAGATATTCTGGTCAGGGAGAGGTTCCCTGTACGGCCTGTGAATATGCAGACTGCCACGCCTGATGTCGAGTATGATAGAGTTACGAACCTATTGGCTTTAGATTATGGGGAGGATCGGGGAACTGGCTACAATGCCATAAATATCCTGGGTTTGTCGCCGGATGTTCTTCTGCCAGATCTCGATTTAGAGGAAGACGACCCAAGTGTAGGCAACACAGTGCACATGCGAGCCTATTGGCCTGTTACCACTGTTCCTGCTCCAATTGCCACGTTAGTGACTCACGGATTTATAAACTATGCCGGAACCGGACAAGAAGTTCTGACTGAAGAAGTAATATTTGAAAGGGGAGAAGGATCAGTTGATAGACCGATTGTAGATATTTTATCGGTTGAATATATCGGGTACTCCGGTGGGAGTTATACTTTTGATGTCCACAAAAAAGAGATCAGGTTGGATTCAGTGCAGTATGCCATTGCGAATGTGACGTACCGGACTGAGTGGACGAGGTATCAGTTATTTGATCACTTTGTACCCATACTGCTTGCGGTTTTATCGCTCGAAGGCGCTGCTGGTGTTTCGCTGTTAGTCAAGATCCCGCCAGGAGATAGTGAAGCACCGAGCATTACTGACGGGAATATAACCAATAACGCATCGGCAAGGGAGCGAGGAATTGCATGGCTTGACAATAATAGATACACGAAGAAAAAGCTGCGGTTAAGAGTTCCCTATAATGTTGATGCCAATGATGGAAATGTCGCTTATGTCCATAATGCTGAAGTTGATGTCACAGGAAATTTCCATATCAGTAGATCTTCGATAGCGTTCAATGGTCCACAAATAGTTCAGCAGTTGGAGGTGTTCCAATGCCTACTCTGATAAGTATCCTGAGACAGAAAGAAAAACGAATCGTGACTGGGGAAGTGGTCTCAAAGATTGCAGATATGGAGTACACCGTAAGGACCGAGAATCGTGAGTTGCGAGTTAGGGCTGCAATTGCTGAGGATTTGCCGGAAGGAGTTCGGGTGGTTCTGGCCCACAGTGACGAAGGATTATATATTGTTGGAAAGCAAGCACTGAAAAATCAGACTGCGACTGAGGTAGTAATAGATGGCTGATGCTGACAAAACACTTGTAGTTAGGTTTGGAGAAGACTCCGCTGACCGCTCTGAGATATCAGTTGAGTTAGATGATCTGGCGAATGAGGGGAATAGTGATTTCGCTCCTGGTGACACTGCATTTCTTCGAGTTCACAGGTGGCCGCAAGATATCTATGCGGGATTTACAAATGCGAATAGTTTATCGAAGGTAGCTACAGGTGTTGTTTATCAAGTAACTGAAGAAACGATTGTCTGGACCAACGAGCAAGAGAAGACATTAGATTTCAGGCCAAGCGGTGGAGTGGATTACTCCTGGGTAGGTGCCGATCCTGGAATAAATATATCGTTCAGTGGAAAGAAAATAATAGCGTCCAATATAATTAAAGCGGCTGTTATGCTTGCCACCTATAAGACTGTTGGAGACAGGTGGTCGGTTTCTGCAAATTTCGAAGGACGTGCAGTTATAGTAATGATCATGGGCGATGTAGATTCGGCCACTCAGATCAGCTTCGGTGGAGATGCTATAGAGCCTGTTGACTATAACCTTGAAGTTGTCGATTACTGTACTGGAGATATTCTTGTAGGGGCCACTGTCTGGTTTGATGGTGTAGACATCGGCCAGACGAATAATTTAGGCATAATTTTCCTTGGATTATTGCAGCCAGGGTCTCAGCACACCCTGAAAATAATTAAGGCGGGGTACTTGGACTCTGATGTTGATAATATAAAGAATGACAGTTTTACCGTTCCAGGTGGAAGCTGATGGTTGAAAAGATAACAGCACACATGTGTCCAGTTGGATTGGAGTTAGGAATTGACTATACTTCGCTGTCCTCCCTGATTGACGGAGTTGACGAAAACGAAGAGGAGCAGAAGATTACAGTTAAATTGGTCCCGAACCTAATAGCTGCCAATTGCGTTCCTCCAGCCAACGGACAATTCACTGTTGAGATGGTGCCGGACTTTGAACCAGATCCGTGTGAATCAGGATGTGGGTACTATAGAAGGACTGGAGATATTGACTACCTGCCGTATGAGCCCGCAACGCTTGAGGGCTTCCTTTATAAGAACCCAAGAATAACGATCTTGAACCCTGACCATTGTCAGCTAAGTAGATCGAACATTGTTTTGCATGGGCCATCGTCGATTGAGCCAACTGGAGATGTACGTGTGACGACCATACCTGGAGTCCCTGGCGATATTCCAGAAGATCCAGATGAGATCGCACCGTTGGCTGGTTCGAGTCAGGAATGGATAATATCCCAGAATGTAGTTGTTCCTGGGATGGCAATTCATGCAGAGCATCAGTTTAGTAACGGGCAGAATATAGTAATTAAGGTGCCGAGCATTGTATGGTACACGACAGCAGCGATTATTGGAGGAACGATAGTCTCTGTGAACGGGGATTACGGAGATCCAGCCCTGACGTATACAGTTAAAATATTTGGTGGAAATCATGCAGGAATTAAGTCAACTGATTTTGCAGAGTGGGAAGTTGGAGACTGGGTATTCCTGACAAAGTTGGGAAGCTGCGATACAATCAATAATGTTGGGCCTGTGAGTGAGGAAGGTTTTAGTGCAAGCGGTTGGGCGATAACGCCGATGGAAGTAAATAACTATGGCGCTTGATCATGAGAACATAGATGAGTTCGGTCTGGATCATGTCTTTCCACTATGGGATACGTGCATCGTGCAAGGAACGATCACAGATGTGGACCATGATAATAATACAGCAGATGTAACTACGTCTGAGTTTGGAGCGATGGCTGCGGTCCCAATCCACTACCATTGCGAGAATGAAGACAATATTGATGAAGGGCACTTGGCGTTTTCGGATGGGGATGTAGTTAAAGTTATGGCGATTAATGCCAGAGGGAGGCCAACACCTGCGAAGTCGTTTATAATTGGTCAAGCAGATGGGAAGATGAAGAAATGTATCCAGAAGAAGTACATACAGCTTACGTTTGTATCAAGTAGACAAAACACTGCGCCCTCCACGCCTGCTGCTGCTGGTGTTGGGCTGACCTACTATACAGTATATGATATTACAGAAGATAAAGTCGCAGATGAAATACCAGACGGGATTGGCGGGTTTGTTTCGTTCCCGATCACAGATTTGGGTGACCTGACTTACTGGAAGTCATTACCAAATGTTGGTGGTGTAGCTGGTGCGCTGACCTGGACTCCAAATACGAATGTTCCGTGTCCGACATTTGGGTCTCCATTGAACGATGCGGAGTATAGTCCAGCACGGCTGACGTTTTCGCCGGAAAGTACCTGTAATGAAACGGATAAGACAGGATGTGCGACTGGGGTAATCAATATTGCCGGAACATGGGGAGGAGCGTTTCCTGAAGCCTGTCCTGCCTTTGAATCTGAGTATGGGCTGTCTCCGATAGGAGTATTTGATGAAACAGTATATGCCTGTACTCGGCTTTCGATTGGTGGGCTTGGATTCTGGGAAACGCTGCATGATGAAACCAGAGAGTATTTAAGGAGAGGAGTATTTGGTATAGAAATGTCGAAACCGTCATTTGGGACTACTTTCCTTGCGGTTAGGCATGCAGCAACTCAGTTGGATACAGCCACATACCACAAGATCTGCAATCAGAGTAATCCTGGGGGTGGCGATTCATGGTTCAGGTGTCAGGAGATACAGGTAGCTGAAACTGGATCTGCTGAATTGACGCATTATGAACTTTGGGCACCGATTGCGGGTGGAATCTCATTGGACTTCATGTCCCTGCATTCAAATATTTGGGAGTTTGAGTATACTGGATCTGGATACAGCCCTGATAGAAATAGTCCGTGCTGGCCTCCGACTACGAATAATGGCAATCTGACAAAGGATATCCTACGCTCGAAGAATGCAACGACTTGGTTGCTTTCAGTAGAAAGTGATGCGTGGAATGACCAGAGAGCAGCCAGAGTGTTTATGGGGATGCACATCACACATCGTGAAGAAGTAAATCAGAGTAGGACATACCCGACTGATTCTGAGTTATATAATACTGCACCGCCAGGAGGTACGTTGACAATAATTGAAAGAAACCTGAGCGGAGTGAAGGAAGACGAAGACCTGACTGAAGATCCACGACTGATAACGAGGAGTACAAATTTGGAAGATGCGCTGGATGAGTTATTTGCCTTGTCCTCAGCGCCTTTCGGTCCTGCATATCAACAGTTAACACCCACATGGGTGATTCCGCAAAGAGTTGAGATAGTAATTAACGCTGAGTTGTGGGAGGAAGTGTAATGGCAAATGTGCTCAAGTCTTACGGGACAGCAGCCAGTGATACACTTGCAGATTCCATTAATGGTAACTACTGTCCAGAATGTGGTGGTAGGTTGTTTACGTTTCCTGTGAACACGTCTCCAGGTGATCAGTTATCCGATAAGTCAGTAAACTCGCTGACGAAGTGTTTGAAATATGAAAAGCAGAATGGCTTCTGTGACTTTGAGGTGGAGAATAGAGGACTACGCAGATATGGACAACCCTACACTGATTGAGATATTTAAGCTAAGTCCTGCCATTGCTGCGTTATTAATTGTAATTATTTTGCTGTATCGGATTATAGTTAAAAAGGAAGAGACGATTCAACAACTTACCAAACTTGGAATGGAAGACATGGCAAGACAGTCAAAAATGATTACCCTGTTGGAGATATTAGTTAATAGGGGGAAGTAATCAGTGACTTTCATTAAAAAAATGGTCAATGTCCTAACAAGTCAAGTTGCCACAGATTTGATAGGTGCTGTAGACAAACGCAGAATACTGGATGAACGCCTGGATAACCTTGCAAAAGCCACAATAAACGGAGAGGAGGAGTGGTTCTTGCGGTTAGTTAAAAGAGATCCAAACTGTGCAATTGAAGTTATAAAGGAGTGTGATATAAATGGAACTGATTCTGAAGCTGATAAGTGATCTGACTTTTGTTTCTTATGGAGTAATAGGTGGGATAAGCCTTTATGGGTTTGCACTGTTTTTTTGGTGGTGGCGCAGAATTGGAAAGGCAACCGAAGTGTATTTGTACGTGACGTTTCTGTTCGCTGCTATATTCGTTGTTGCGGGAGGAGTAATTCATGCAAGATACTTACTGCTGATCGGGCAGGAAACAGAGTATCATAGATTAGTGATGGCGTGGTTTTGGCATGTGAGAACAGTTCCGCTTGCAGTGATTTTATTTTTGATTGTGGCCCGGATGACTCAGCGAGTTGTTCGCACTTTGTTATATGAGAAAGGTTTTCGGAAGTGCAGGCGTAAGCACGCATCTGCGCTCGAAAGGAGAGATAATGACAAGGAAAATTCTATTCAGTCATCGGAGGGCTGTGGGTGACAATTTCTTTATAAAGCCATTGAGTATTGACTTAATCCGAGAAATTGGTACAATGACGGACAGGATGGTGACCAGATGAACCACCCTGAGATAATTCATACGGGCAAGCGGATTAGCCGTAATTGCCGATGGAGGAGATGAGATGAGCAGAAAGATAGTATTCAGTCATAGGAGAGCAGTTGGTGACACGTTAATGTTTACCTGTGGGGTACGGGATTTTAAGCTGATGTTCCCAGACTTTGAAATTAACGTAGACAGTAATTTCCCGCAGATGTTCGATAATAACCCTTATCTGACAAGATCTGTGAAGAAGGGTGGGGAAGGAGTAGAGTTCCACAAGGTCGGATATCCGATCATAAATAACGCAAATGCAGCAAGTACTCATTTCACACAAGGATTTTTATTAGACATGATTGCAGCAGCAGACGCTTATAAACCGCTACCAATCAAGCTACACCAATTCGTATCTGCCTTCTCGAACGGGAGAATTGGTGATCCTGATATCAAACACCCCGATACTGCGAGATATAAGTCTCAGAAGGATGGTGGGTTGGAGTTTATGCCGGAGCATCTGAAGAAGTTATTCCTGAAGAGAGAAGCATTTTGTGCTCGGTTCGGACGACTCCGTGCAGACATCTGGATGACGAAAGAAGAGATGAAGAAGAATCTGGTGAAGTCTGCGTATGGTGTAGAAAAGTACTGGTTGATTGCGCCAGGAGGGAAAAGAGACTGCACCACAAAGATTTGGGACTGGAGAAGGTTCCAAGATGTAGTTGATTACTTCGATGGTCAGATTAAATTCGTGTCGATTGGCAGGAGCGACCATCTGGTTGAGAAACTGTCCAACGTAATAGATCTCACAGATAAATTTAACAAGGATCTGCGGGGATTGGTGCCATTAGTATACCACTCAGAAGGATGTGTGTCTGGAGTTACGCTGTTACTGCATCTTGCAGGTGGTGTACCGCCTAAATACGGGGTTGCCAGGAAGCCCTGTGTAGCAATTTACGGTGGAAGGGAGCCAATTACGTTCACCAACTACAATACCCATCAGATTCTACATACAGCAGGGTCGATCACGTGCTGCGATGTTGGTGGATGTTGGCATTCACGTGTGCTTCCGCTTCAGAAAGATCCGAAGAAGAATCGTAGACTGTGCAAGCATCCAGTTGAGTCAAACGGTAAGACGATTCCGAAGTGTATGGATATGATCACGTCAGAAGATGTGATCCGGGCAATAGAGATATACTATGAAGGCAATATTTATAAGCCTATGATGCCTGTTACCAGACCGATTGTAGTTAGACCTCGAAAGGAACGAGTCATTGAGCTGCGGGCCTCACGTGAGATAAATTTACTTGCATCCATGAAGTCTTCAGGTGGTGGAGAACAGAGCGCTGCCCATATAGCAAGGTTGCTCGAAGATGCAGGGTGGAGAGTAAATTTTCATCCGTGGGCATCAGTAGATAATAAGTTCCAGAATAATGGGATTGAGTTTGGCGAGCCTTTTATTAAGAGTAAAGGTAGGGGGTTCAAAGAAGGTCTACCACTGTTGTTTTATGCCAATGATCAGATTGGCGATTTCGTTAAGGAAGCGAAGCCGTTGATTGACCGTAGTTCCGGTGTCATAGTTGGAGTCAATTTTGTAAACGGCCCATTACCTAAGGCTACCTGGATGGGCGATAAATTGAAGGCTGTAGTATTTCAGAATCAGGAGAAAAGGCTTGAATTTGATCGAGACGCAATCGGATTCGACAATACTGAACGTGTAGTATTGTTTGGGGCGATTGACTTGGAGAAATTCATCGAGGTCTGCCCACCACAGAGAAGCGATGGAAAAGCAGAGATGGTTGTTCTGAAGCATTGTACTCCAGACTATAGGAAGTACGTAACCGAGCAGAGTGCGAGAGGTGGGGAGAAAATCCATATCTGGCAGCAGAAGATAATCAAGGAAACAGACGTTAAATTCTACACCAGACTTCTGAAGGATGTAAGCAATGTCCGGTTTGAGTTTATGGCGGCGCATCCTGAATTAGTTAAAGCATTCGCCAACGAGGAAAGAATGACCTTCCACGAATGGGACGTGATGTCTGCTCCTGAGTTTTTAGCAAGAGGTCATGTTTACCTATATAGAACTTCGAATCAGTGGAGAGATCAGTATCCGAGAGTGGTTGCTGAAGCCCTTGCTGCGGGGATTCCGGTACTGACGGAACCCAGAGACGGGACTCTGGATAGAGTTGTTCCTGGGAACACCGGATTTCACTGTGTAGATTATGATCAGTTTAAAGAAGCGCTTCTGAAGTTACGCAGAAAGGAGTCATATCGCCACCAAATGGGCATGTATGCCAAAGACTGGGCGAGAGTAAACCTTGATCCCAGAAGATGGGTGGAGATAATATCGGAGGTATTATGACCAAGAAAGCATGGGGAGTTTTAATCGGGATCATTGGCTTTTTAGCGATGGCAGGTACGCTAACAGGTGGAATTTCATATTGGTACAGTTATTATACGACTGAGATTATCCATGAAACCGTACAGGATGAAGACATTGAGTTGGCAATGAATCAGAGTACCCTCGCTCTTAGTCAACAACGCATGAAATGGCTTGAAATGCGGATATATGAGGTAGAAAAGCAGTACGGCTGTCCGAACTGCACTGGGTCCATAAAGAAAATCTACAACGAATATGTACTGGAGTATAAAGCGCTTCAGGATAAAGTGAACGCATTAATGCGAAAGTAAAGTTATGATATCTATATGCACTATATTCTATCCGTGGTACAGGGCTTATGATCGAACTGAGGAGTTGTTTGACGTACTTTTGCCAAGCCTTTGTGCAGTCCAAAAGGTTTCCCAATTCGAGTTGTCCATAGTTGATGGTGGAGTTAGAGATATTTGGAGAAAGCAAGATAAACGTCACCATGACGGTGAGTCATTTGCAGCCAGGATTAAGCGTTCCTGGGCAGGGCCGTTCAAGTATTCCCTTGATCCTGGTTGCATTACTTTTCACGATGGGATGGATCGGTTCTGGAAAGGATATGCAATTCAGAAAGCAGTTGAGCAATCCGCTGGAGATAAGTTATTCCTGATTGGGATTGACTCCACTATACCGCTTGGGCTGTGTAGCTTATTTGACCAGTTTGTTGACGATGAGTCAGCAATGGTGCTCTATCCCTTTAACATCTTCAGAGGTAAGCCGTACAGTACCCATAAGGACAACGGGTTCTGGAGAAATGCTCGTGGGATTACTGGCTGGACTCGCAAGGGCTACAATTCCATAGGCGGGACGCAATTTGCCAAATTCAAAAAGTCAAAGCAGGATAGTAATCGGTATGACCGTGCGGAGAAGAATTTACAGTTATCTCACTTGAGGATTAAGGGGTGCTACCATGTTGACCACCCTGGAACGAATGAGCACACTTCTGAGTTCAGATATAAAGGTAAAGGTAAGAATAAAGATAAGGAAAAGAAATGAGAATTTGCGTTTCCGGTTGGGATTACAATGAGGACTTCTTGGCTGCACTGCGAGAGATCCACAGTCAGTTTGACGTGACGATAATTAATCATCGTTCTAAGCTCCCTGCCGCTATGTTTAACGGAATTGTGCTGGTTAGCACTCCAAATGTCGGGCTGGAGTTTGGCTGCTATGACTACTTCCTGAAGACTGCCTGGGATAGAAAGTCAGACGTACTATTTTGCCATGATGACATAAGAGTTTCAGATCCGTCAGTATTTGAGAAGATCTCAAAGATCACCGCTGACCAAGCCTACATCTGGAGAGATAAGGCTGAACGTATGGCGAATGGTGGTAAGCATGGCCGTGCAATCTTTTGCTCTGCAAGGTTCCTGAGATTTATTAGGGACTGGGAGTGTAACTGCCCACAAGGTAAGGGAAAGAACGATAGGCAACGTGACGGTCGAAGGTTGAAGGGAACTGGGCCGCATTGTGGGTTCTGGTTTGATCCCATGAATACTGGGCATACAACGGGTACGCCGCCTGAGGGAATGAGACATTACAACGATGCAATCTACCATTTCCATTGGATGCTCGGAAGGATTCGTGATCAGAAAGTGGGGATGAAAAAACTGTGGCCCAACCCAAAAGAGAAAATGTTGGTAGTGCAGCATAAGTACTTTCCAGGGTTTGAAGCAGGAAGGAGAAATACCTGGAATCACAAAAAAAAGGGAGCAGAAAAAATATGGCAGCGAAACTGGGTAAGCGATCCAAAGAAAAGAGAGATACCTGTTGCGTTGAGATGAAGACCATAATTGATTTTGCAATAGGGCTTGATATTATGGACTTCACAGTTGTGGAAGGCCACCGCACAAAGGAAAAGCAGAATAAGTATTTCGATGAAGGCAAGAGTAGAATTAAGTGGCCGGACGGAAAGCATAATACCCTGCCTTCTGATGCAGCAGATATAGCGCCTTATATAAATGGTAAGATATCCTGGGAAAAGATCCACTGTGTCCACCTTGCGGGGATCATTGTTGCAGTAGGAGCAATGCTCGGATACAAGGTTAGGTGGGGCGGGAACTGGGATATGGACTATGAACCTGTGACTGATCAAGATTTCCAGGATTTGGTGCACTTCGAGATAAAGCGATGACGACTGCTTTAACCATAGTAATTGCGGTTCTGGAGAGTTACGAAGCACTTTACCGTCAGTGCCAATATTGGGCTGATATGCGAATTCCCCTCGATGTAGAAATAATCATTGTTGACGATGGGAGCCCGAAACCGCTTAAAGCTATCACTGCTGAATTTGCAAGCGCTTGCAATATACGAGTTATCGAGACAGGTGATAAGAGACCATGGAGTCAACCCTGTGCCAGGAATGTAGGTGCCGGATACGCAACAGCGGAGAAGATATTGTTCACTGACATCGACCATATAATAAGTGTTGAGGCATTGATGGCTGCTCGGTTATTCGATGGTGATAAGATGCAGTTTCCGAGAGAATTTGCTATCCTTGATAAGAATGGTCGGTTGAGCCAAAAGATAGAAACGATGAGGGAGTACGGATTGAAGGGTAAGCTAAAAACCGGACCTCATTATAACACGTTTGTTATCAAAAATGAGTTATTCATAAGATTAGGTGGATATAACGAAAAGTATTGTGGAAAGTATGGAGGTGACGATGTTGACTTTTCACACAGGTATGGGGAGTTGGTCAAGAGACACATAGCAAGCAGAGCAATTAATGGACCGAAGATCTTCGTATTTCCTGACCCACGTAAAGATGTTAAACAAATGTTTCACGGATTAAGGAGGAAGAAATGAAAAAGTTTCTAATTCTCGCAATCTCCTTACTGCTAAGTGTTTCTGTAGCGTATGGTGGAGATAAAAAATTGACGTTTGCCTGGGAGCAGGCCGCAGATGATTTGTCAGTACTCGATCACTGGACGCTGTATAAGTCAGAAGATGGGGCAGCAGCATGGCCGTGGGTGAAGGTTGGAGATGTTCCGTATGCTGGAATAGAGCTGCCAGAGTATGAAGCGCCCTTTACGATTACTGTTCCAGATAATGCAGAAACCAGTTTATGGTTTAAAATGATAGCAGTCGATACTGAGGGGTTGGAGAGTAATCCTTCCGAAGCAGCAATTCCTGCGCCCATAGTAATTGACTTCTTGCCGCCTAAAGCACCTGTTGCATTAGCAAGTTATTCTGCGCAGACGAAGACCGTTACGATTACCTGGACACAGGATGCCGGAGATACTGATGTTGCTGCCCACCGAGTTTATAAGAGTGCTACGTCTGGTGGGCCGTGGGAAGATTTAGGGAATCAGACAACTCCGTTTGCCTATCAGGTACAGCCATCCGATAGTGGGAAGTGGATGTATTTTGTAGTTGTTGCCCACGATGACGATGGGAATTTTTCACCGAGTTCAAATGAGTTGGCGGTGAAATTGGTGATGGGCGTCCCTTTCAACCTAAAAGTTACTGTTTCATCGGAGTAATAAAATAAAATAAAAAGGAGAACAAGAAATGGCTTTAACAGAACTTCAATTACCGATAAAGGATCGCTTCTACAGGGCATTACAAGCAGCGGCTACTGAAATGGATAATCTAATGACTCGTTGGGCTAATTTGGCTGAGTTTGTTACTCTTGTTGAGACAGCCGATCTCGATGCTATGGGAGTCCCATCCGGTCAGATTAGAACTGACATGGTTGAGTTTAGAACTGTATTGGAGGAGATGGTTTCCCTATACAGTGGGAATGCCGTAGACCCCACAATCGCCCCTAATGAAGTAATTGATAAAATCCGGGCACTCTAATGATCACTGTTTTATTGGAGCAGTAAAACAAATCTTAGAATAAAGGCTGAGTAATGGCAATTCGAGAACAAGCTGTATTCTCTGCTATCGCAGCAGACCCAAGCACGATTACTATAGCTGAACCCACAGTTGGTAATTTATTAATTGCGTGGGGGTCTGAAAGAAATGGAAACCCTCATGCCGATTTTGTACTTACTGGAATTACGGGATGGACAAAGGCTTTTGGAGTAGACCATAATTTAGGGAATAGTGCCGAACGCTATTGTTTGGCGGTTTGGTATAAAATATCAGAGGGAAGTGAAGGGACGAGTCTAACCCTTGATAATGGAGATACCTCGGACAAGGTTTTAGGTTTCCAAGAGTTTTCGTTGGAGGCAGGTGAAACCGAATTTACATTTTTAGAGTTTGCTTCAAATTCGGAAGCCGAGCCAAGTTCTCCGGTGCTCACAGGAAATACTCCGTTAATTAGTGGCGACCAATTTTTAATAATTCCCATAGTTGGTTACAAATACGCATCAACTGACTATCCCACGGTTTCTGAATGGGATTATGCTGATAATGATATTTTATCAAGTGTAAGTCAAAATAATGAAATGAGATTGGGGTCGGGTTATACTACTGACACGACCACAGGAGCCGTAGTGATGAAGTAGCTTTTAATGTTGGACTTAGAACTATAATCACAGGGATACTGGCTTTTGATTTAGGTGCGGAGAGTGAAAGCAGTGAATCTTCCGAAAGCAGTGAGTCGGAATCAAGTGAAAGTTCGGATAGCAGCGAGAGTTCGGAGTCGTCACTCAGTAGCCAGTCTTCGGAGAGCAGTGATAGCTCTCAATCTTCGCTGAGTTCTGAGTCATCCCTGTCCAGTGAAAGTGAGTCATCGGATAGTTCACAATCCTCAGAATCCTCAGATTCTTCTGAGTCTTCGGACTCATCGCTGTCATCCGTATCGAGTGAAAGCAGTCAGTCAATTAGCTCTGAATCATCGGAGTCCAGTGAGTCATCTGATAGTTCGGAGTCATCAGAATCGTCTGAGTCATCTGAATCAAGCGTTTCAAGTGAAAGCAGTGAATCCAGTCTGTCCTCAGAATCCTCTGACAGTTCGGATAGTTCGGATTCGTCCGAATCATCGGAGAGTAGCGAATCTTCAGAAAGTTCGGATTCGTCTGAATCGAGTCCAAGTTCTGAATCATCTGAAAGTAGCGAGTCGGAGTCTTCGGAATCTTCAGAGTCATCGGAGTCGAGTGACAGCAGTCAATCGTCAGAGTCCAGTCCAAGTGTTTCAAGTGAATCGTCCGATAGTTCCGAGTCGTCCGATTCGTCTGAATCATCCGAAAGCAGTGAGTCCTCTGAGTCATCTGAATCAAGCCTGTCCTCTGATTCGAGTATCAGCAGTCCGTCAGAAAGTTCGGAGTCATCTGAGAGCAGTGATTCCAGTGAATCTTCTCCCTCTTCGGAGAGTTCTGATAGCTCTGAATCAAGTCCTTCCAGTGAAAGTAGTGATTCGAGTGAGTCCTCTGATTCATCTATATCAAGTGTTTCCAGTCCCAGTGAATCTTCGGAGAGTTCTGAATCATCCGACTCTTCAGTTTCGTCAGAAAGCAGTGAATCCTCTGAAAGTTCAGAGTCCTCTGATAGCTCTGAATCAAGCGAGTCATCTGAATCATCAGATTCGAGTATTAGCTCTGAATCCAGTGTTTCCAGTGAGTCCTCTGAGTCATCTGATTCAAGTGTTTCCAGTCCCTCGTCTGAAAGTAGCGATTCCAGTGTGAGTTCAGAATCTTCGGATTCGAGTGAGTCATCTGCAATTCCGTGGGAAGAACCGTTTGATCATGATTTGATTGTTTGCACTATTGCTTCTGGAGTGCTTGCAAATGTGTACGTGCAGGATGGCACGCACTTTATTTTGAATGAGTGTACTGGCACCCCAGGATTTGAGTCCGATTTTAATTTCCATGATGTAGTGACAGCGCAGGGGTTGTCATTAGATTTTGTCGGGAGGTATCAGGGGAATGTTGGGCATAGAAAAAAGCTGAGAATATGGAATTTTAATCTGGCTCAGTGGGAAGATGTCACTGGAGATGTTGACGATTTCCCGCATGCGACCAGTGATTATTCTGTGACGTTTAACCTGCCGTTCCCAACGACAGATTATATATCTGGTGGAGATCTCAGGCTTAAAATAATCCATACGACAGGTGGCGTTCCGACCCACGATTTTTATATAGATTATTTGAAGTTGGATATTGGGCTGTCATCTGAGTCGTCCGAATTCAGTGAGTCATCAGAAAGTAGCGATAGCAGCGAATCGAGCCTGTCATCTGATTCAAGCCTTAGTTCTGAGTCATCTGAATCAAGCCCTTCCAGTGATTCGTCTGAGTCAAGTGAGTCATCGGAAAGTAGTCCATCGTCGGAGAGTTCAGAGTCATCTGAATCCTCCCCATCTTCTGAATCATCAGAATCGAGCGAAAGCTCAGAAAGCAGTGAATCCAGTGATTCCAGTGAATCATCAGAAAGTAGCGTATCGAGTGTATCAAGCGAGTCCTCACTCAGCAGTGAGTCTTCGGAAAGTTCGCCATCGTCAGATTCATCGGAAAGCTCTGAATCGTCAGAATCAAGTCCCAGTTCTGATAGCTCCCTGTCCAGTGATTCATCTGAAAGTTCAGAGAGTTCGGAATCGTCTGTATCGTCACCGTCTTCAGAAAGCAGCATAAGCTCTGAATCCAGTGAATCGTCACAGTCTTCACCCTCAAGCCTCTCAAGTGAAAGTGAAAGTTCAGAATCGTCCGAAAGTTCTGATAGTTCGGAATCTTCGGACAGCAGTGACTCCTCGGAGAGTAGTGTAAGCAGTGATTCCTCACTGAGCAGCGAGTCATCTGTTTCCTCACTTTCTTCGGGGAGTTCCCAATCGAGTGAGTCATCTGAGTCAAGCGAATCGTCTGATAGCTCTGAATCATCGGATAGCTCAGAGTCATCCGAGTCATCAGATTCAAGCCTGTCATCTGATAGTAGTGATAGCTCTGAGTCATCAGAGTCTTCTGAATCAAGTGAATCCAGCGAGTCATCGCACTCAGCCGCAAGTCATGTATGGGGCCATGATACAGGAGTAACCGAGCCTATTGTGGGCAATTTTTCAGAGTGGGCTGGATCTGCGACAGTGGTTGGATCTGGCGATGACGAGATGGTAGTATTTGACAGCGGCGATGAAAAGGTTAGTCCACCTGCGTTTATAGGGTCAGGGCTGGCGAGGGCTGATTATGATAAGTATCAGCAATGCCAGGGTGAAGTACTGGTGTATTACAGAACAGCAGCGTTAAGCGAACTTTTAGCAATAGAGCCGTGGACGCTTTACAACAGCAATGTCGGGTTTGTCAGCCTGGGTTGGGTGCAGATTCGTCTGGTAGGAGTATAAGATGGCTGTAGAAAATCTGAATAGCTATACAGAAGTGGACTCGCCTGGAGTATTAGCCATAGATGTAAGTGGCAATCCCGTTACAGCTAACCCCATGCAGCGAGGCCATGCTGTATATCTGTATAAAGATTTTGGCGTAGAGTACTTCCACGATTTTGATGTTGAGTTCGATTTCCTGAGTAATGGAATTGTCTCGTCCGGCGAAGCGATAGTAATGGGGCTGTCGAATACGATTGGGACGTATCAAGATTTTGCTACAGCGAATGATGGGATCACTGTCAGACTGTATGGTGTTGGAACGAATATTATTGTTGAGTTGAGAGGCCACAGTACTGACAATGTTGACACTGCTGTAATCTCGCCGCTGTCGCCGACTTTTGCGCAGAAGTATGCTGTACTGAGCAGGCAGTGAGATAGTGTAGTTCTGAAGATCTACGATGAGGAAGCACACATCACATTGCTGCACACGCTGTCTATAACAGGTGCTCTGGACGCCTATAGATATTTGACAGCGATAGCAAGCAGGGAATTGACTGGGACCCAGACAGCGTATGTGATAAATGGGAATATTGAGATCACGCATGTGAGTGAATCGTCTGCGTCATCCAGTGAGTCAAGTTATTCGAGTGATGCCTCACCAAGTTCTGAATCGAGTGAGTCATCCGAAAGTAGCGAGTCCTCTGATTCAAGCGAATCCAGCGAATCCTCTGAAAGTTCTGAAAGTTCGGAGTCGAGTGAACCGTCCGAGTCTTCTTTTTCAAGTGATGCTTCTCCTTCGTCTGAATCCAGTGAATCCTCAGACAGTTCGGAGTCGAGCAATTCGTCTGGAAGTAGAGATTCCGATGGTGACCTTGAACGTGGGTGGCATTCGATTTTTGATGATAGCAAGTGGCAGTTGGAGTCATTCCCTGGGAATTCAGATCCTCCAGATGGGTCTTGGGACGGGAGTAAATGGGTATCTACAAACGCTAATACTAATGATGATAAGCATAGGGTTGAACTTGGTGCTATCGGAACGTGGAATGATGACTGGAGACCAAAAAGGTGTAGGGTAACATTTCGAGGAGACATTGAGGGAGTATTTATTCATCAGGAAGTTGGGTCTCAGGTTGCAGAAGCATGGTATGATTTCAGTGGTAGAAAGCAAGAAACCCGTTGGATAAATTACTATACGGAGTTTGAGGTCGATCATGGAGATGTCGATTGGCTGACGTTTAGAGGGTCAGAATTTGGCGCAGCGTTTGAAGTAATTAATATTGAATTTTGGGAAGATGAAGGGGAGTCTTCAGAAAGTTCAGAAGAAAGTATTACTTTTGATGAATGGTTAGATTATCATGGGCCTGACTTCTGGGAGATAAGAGCACCTGATTCTGGCGTTCCTGGTGACGGGTTTTGGGATGGGAGTGGGCAGAGGTGGACTTCTACCAGTGTCAACAATGGGTCTTCACAAGAAAGAGTAGAGTTAAGGCATGTAGTTGATAGGATAAATCCGTGGAGATTTGGATTTCTCCCAAACAAGTGTCGTGTATCGTTTTCAGGAAACGCTCACTTTGTTAGGCTCCTTGATGATTTTGAAAGTACTCTTGGTCAGGCATTTAATGGTGCGGGCCTTGGGAGTTCTGTAACATTCGATTTAGATTTTGAAACGTGGTCTGGTGGTGCGTTTGAAGATTATTGGAAGCAGAGAGGAATGTCTCCAATTTGGATGCTGACTGCCTTGCGAACTGACGATGCTGAAGTTTTCCACATAACAGGAGTAGAGTTTTTGAGGGAAGAATCGTCAGAGTCATCTGAGTCAAGTGAGTCGTCTGCTTCGAGTAATGAATCTCCGTCTTCTGAGTCATCCGAATCTTCGGAATCGAGTGAATCTTCTGAGAGCAGCGATGCGTCTCCGGCATCAGAGTCTTCTGAATCAAGTCTTTCCGGCGGTGGTGCCTGTGTTGAAGATGTAGCGGTAGGATTGACTGACAGTATTTCCAGTGAAAGTGAATCCAGCGAATCCAGTGATTCGAGTGAGTCATCAGAATCGAGCCAGTCAAGTGAATCCAGTGAATCGTCAGAGAGTTCAGACAGTTCGCAATCGTCTGTGTCCTCACCCTCTATAAGTTCTGAGTCGAGTGAGTCCAGTGAGTCATCAGATTCAAGTGTGTCGAGCCTGTCCTCTGAAAGTTCTGATAGCTCGGAATCGTCCGAAAGCTCTGACAGTTCAGAATCAAGTGAACCTTCGGTGTCAAGTGATTCAAGTATTAGCTCTGATTCATCTGAATCCTCAGATTCGAGTGAGTCATCGGAATCAAGTGAGTCATCTGACAGTAGCGACAGTTCGGAAAGCTCGGAGTCGAGCGCAAGTTCAGAATCGTCTGAGTCCTCGCTGTCGTCACTGTCCTCCGACTCAAGTGAAAGCTCGGAGAGTAGTGATTCCAGTGTCAGCTCTGAGTCTTCCGAAAGCTCTGAGCTTTCCGTTTCAAGCGAATCGTCAGAATCTTCTGAGTCATCTGATAGTAGTGAATCGTCTGAAAGTTCAGAGTCGAGTGAAAGCTCTGACAGCTCTGATTCAAGTGATTCATCCGAGAGTTCATTGTCATCCCTGTCATCTGACAGTTCAGAATCAAGCGAGTCATCTGCTTCGCTGATTTTAAAGGATGCTGTGGCAACCCACGTGGTTGAGCACATTGATCTGCTGAATGTGGTAGAGCACATTAACTTGCTGAAAGTAGTTGAGCATGTGAATATAGTTTCGACAACACAGAGATAAGGAGGTAAAGATGGTAACTCAAGCGTGCGCCATAGCGGAAGAAATATGTAAGCAGCCATGGGAGACATATCTGTTAGGCGCTGATAATTCCCACGTTTTAGAGGAAGGAGAGTTTGTCCTGTTGGGAGCCAGTAATATTACTGCGATAGATAAGAGTGGAAATGATGCATCGGCAGACGTTTTAGACAATACTGACAAAGTTGTTCTGACTGCGGATGAAGAAGATATCACTACTGATCCAATAACCAACGGGATGTTAGCCACACGAATTAAGGCTGGAGTTGAATCGTTGTCGAAGTATAAGATAACCTTTCGGGCTATTACTTCCCTTGACAACCAATACGAAACCGATGTTCGGATGAAGATCAAGGACACTTAAAACCTTGACAATTAAAGATCCCTGTGGTACGTGGTGATGTACTATAAATCATAACGACAGCCCCGTTAGGGGAACTGGAGGTGATCATGAAAGTTGCAATCCTCACCAATTTTAGAGAGATCAATTTAGGCTACTCGCTCACCGGAATCGTCCTCGATCAAATCAAAATGCTCACTCACTTTGGCAATGAAGTACACCTGTTTGTATCCACAAGTTTCTCAGACGTAACCCTCGGACGGATTGGTGAAGCGGTGCTGCATAAGTCCATTCCCGACAGTACGTTGATTGACTACACCACTAAAGAAGATATCACGCCAGAGCACAAACAACTGGCCCATGACACGGATCTGATGTTAAGGACTGAATTGACAGGTTTTGATACGGTCTTTACCCATGACTGGATCTTTACCGGCTGGAATATGCCTTACGCAGCGGCCCTGATGAACGCCACACGAAGCGATGAGTTATTAGGTGTAAAATTCATGCACTGGGTCCATAGCGTCCCGTCAGCGAGCCGTGACTGGTGGAGTATAAGGGAATATGGTCCTGGCAATAAAATAATCTATCCAAATCAGGCGATGCGGTTGCAGGTGGCCGAGCAATTCCAGGGAAAGATGGATGACGTATTAGTCATTCCGCACATAGTTGACCTGCGCTCGCTGTTGTTCTGTGACGCAGCGTGCGAATTCGTGAATACCTATACGCAAGTCATGCAAGCTGACGTTGTGCAGATTTATCCGGCTTCCACTGATAGGCTTGCAGCAAAAAGGGTACGTGAAGTAATTCTGACTTTTGCGAACCTGAAAAAAATGGGGTTCTCAGTTTGCCTTGTTATAGCTAACCAATG
>PVMK01119650.1_pt1 | contig 42717 bp, 33 predicted proteins | sample 1853481 | NCBI WGS metagenome assembly PVMK01 (sample SAMN08533507, study PRJNA380276) | Marine sediment metagenome, whole genome shotgun sequencing project.
CATGACCACCGCTCACAACCCGTAGCTCGCTGCCAGGCCAGTGGTCCGAGAGCGCTTGGACGGCGCGAGCTACGGGTTGTGAGCGGTGGTCATGCAACCGCGATCTGGTACCGCAAGGATCAACTTACGGATGCGATCGTCGACTCGTTCGACCGCCTCGCAATGCGTTCTTGATCTCGAAGGCAGTGAGGATCTCAAGAGCCCCGACAAAGATGGCGAACACGATCCGTCGCCACGCGGCGATCCGTCGGGCATAATCACCCGATGGCGTCAACCGAAACCCACATCGATGCCAACGGTGTCTCCGTGCGGGTCTCTAGTCCCGAGAAGGTCGTGTTCCCAGACCGCGGGTGGACCAAAGGAGTGGCTGGCGAGCCGTGCTACATGAAGCGAGTACCTGACTCGGCGCGGTCAACCGTCGATGTTGTGTTTCCGTCTGCACGACCGGGCCGCATGTTCCTACCCGTTGAGCTGCAGGACATCGTGTGGCTCGTACAGATGAACTGCCTCGACCTGCATCCGTGGAATGCACGGGCATCTGATCTCGACCACCCGGACGAACTTCGCATCGATCTTGATCCCACCGATGGGTACGACTTCGATGCCGTTGTCGACGTCGCCCATACAATGCGCGAGCTACTCGCAGAGATCGGGCTCACAGGGTGGCCGAAAACCTCAGGCAATCGCGGCATCCATATCAACGTCAGACTCGAACCCAATTGGACCTACTACGCCGTCCGCAGGGTCTGTCTGGCGATCGCGCGACAAGCGGAGCGACGCAATCCGCTCGCCACCACCTCGTGGTGGAAGGAGGAGCGCTCAGGCGTATTCATCGACTACAACCAGAACGCACGCGACAAGACAGTTGCATCGGCGTACTCGATCCGACACACAGGGTGGGTGTCAACACCATTCAATTGGTCCGAACTCGATGAGGTCCAGCCTGACCGCTTCGACATGATGTCGTTCAAGGACCGCTGGGCCGATGCGGGCGACCTGACAGACGGAATCGACAAAACGCCTGGACGCCTCGACGACGGAATTCGATGGGTCATGGCGGACGAGGACAACGGAATCGGGGACGCTCCGTGGCCTCCCCACTATCCGAAGATGCCTGGGGAGCCACCAAGGGTGCAGCCGTCGAAACGAAAGAAGACGGACGACTGACACATCACGTCCGCATCCTTCTCCCCTCCGCTCACGATCCCGATGATCGCGGACGGACCTCCCAGCAAGTTGAAACGGAATCCGAGGGACTTCTCGACGAACTGGTCTCTAGTCCCCGAAAGCCAATTAATGGTGCCGCCAACTATCTCGAAACTTGACCCAGCAACGAGAAGCCAAGCAGCAGCGACAGCCCAACCGGTGCCGAGATCGGCAAACCCGATTGCGACGCCAGACCGAGATGGACTGCTCCTTGGATGACCGCCGAGAGGTGCGTCGTGACGAGGCGTTGAGGGGCTCGCGGCGCCTTCATGCGATACGCAGCCAACGCGATGCCCAGCATGAAGCCGTACGCCAATATCACCACTCCATGGACCACGAAGATGCTCTGAGCAGTCGTCACCCGAACCTCCCTGCCTTCCCGTCGAAATGCCGCATGGTCGGTAGCCACTCGAACGTACACGTTCAATCCAGAATGTGCCGCACACATGCGCCATTGATTCAACAACCCCGACACTGGGTGTTCTAGGCTCGCCGCTCATGCCTCAGCACACCAAGACCCGGTCGCGCCTCATCTGGACACTCTTTGCTGGTAACGGGTTCAGCTCGACCGCTTTCATCGGCGTCGTCACGGTTTCGTCCCTGATCGCTGAGCAGGTGACCGGATCGGCAAGTCTTTCTGGGCTACCGAACGCTGTTGGCACGATTGGCACCGCGGCGGGTGCCGCGGCCCTTTCGGCCCTGAGCTTCAGGATCGGACGCCGGAAGACATTCTCCCTTGGGTTTGCCATTGCGGTGGTCGGGGCGATACTCGCCGCAACATCAGTCGGTGTTGGGAGCTTGGCAGTGCTTCTCGTGGCCTCGGCCGTGATCGGCTTCGGACGAAGCGTGAGCCAGCTCGCTCGGTTCGCGGCGGGAGACCTCAGGGAGAAGGAACACAGAGCATCGGCGATCAGCCTCATTGTGTGGGCATCAACGATTGGTGCGGTCGCAGGACCGCTGCTCTTGGGACCCACAAGCGACCTCGCGTCACGGGCTGGGTTCGATCCATTGATCGGACCGATCGCCGTGGGGGTAATCGGTTTCTCCATCGCTTCGGTGTTGATGTTCATCAGGCTTCGCCCCGAACCGCTCACATTGACGATCGCCCCCGAGTCCGAGAGTCCTGGCGACGCATCCACTATTCGCGAGATTCTCTCGATCCCCACGGTGCAGCTTGCGGTTGTCGCGCTCATCACAAGCCAGTTCGTGATGGTGCTCATTATGACCATGACACCGCTCCACATCCGGAACCACGGAGGGAGCCTCGGCACCATCGGCGTCGTGATGATGGCCCACACGCTCGGCATGTTCGCCATTGCCCCCCTGACAGGCAAGCTCGTCGACCGGTACGGGCCGAGGAAGATCATCGTGGTCGCGGTCGCGACACTCCTGGTCTCATCCCTCATAGCTGCAGGAGCCCCGACGGCATCCACCGCAGTGCTCGTGGTCGGGCTGTTCGTGCTTGGCGTGGGCTGGAACTTCGGATTCGTCGCCGCAAGCACCGAACTCCAGATCGGCCTGCCGATCGCTGACCGCCTCAAGATCCAAGGTATTGCGGATTCGATCACGTGGATCAGCGGAGGTGTCGGTGCTGCTGTATCGGGCGTGATTCTGGGTGCGTCGTCCTACGTCGTTCTCGCAGCGATCGGCGTGGTGTTCTCCCTCGCACCTATCCCCTTCATCCGCCGGACACGACCGTCAGTTGTCGAAAAGGCAACCATCAGGTAGGGACGATCTTCGAGAAACCGGGGCCCTCGGGCCGCTCCAACTGGTCGAATGTGCAGTCACTTGGATCCTTGTCCGGGCGCCAACGTTCGAAGCGTGTCGCATGCCGAAAGCGGTCTCCGGTCAACTGGTCATAGGAGATTTCGATAACGACACCGGGCTCGACCGGAACCCACGAGAGGTCCTTGCCGGCCGACCAGCGGCTCTCCCCTCCTGGAGAGCGAACGTCGTCGCCGAATGAGAATTCGTCACGAAGTGCTTCGAATCTTCCGAGCAGTTCGACACGGTCGTGGTTGGTGAACCCTGAACAGTGGCCGATGAACGCGAGTGACCCATTGGCGGCGTAGAGACCCAACAGCAACGATCCGATCTTGTCGCCGTCCTTGTGAATCCGATAGCCGCCCACAACACAGTCGACCGACCGACGGTGTTTGATCTTGACCATCTCCCTCTTGCCCTCGATGTACATTCCGTCGACTTGTTTGGCGACAATGCCGTCACAACCAGCAGCCTCGTACCTGTCAAACCACAGCTCTCCCTCTACCGGATCGATGGTTGATGGAGTGAGATTCCACGCCGGATCGAGATCTGCCCACAACGCCTCAAGCCGAGACCGTCGTTCCGAGAACGGAGTCGAGCGAAGATCCTCTCCTCGGTCCGCCAACAGGTCGAAAGCGATGAGCGTTGCTGGGATCTCCCGTGCGAGCTTCTCGATACGGCTCGCCGCCGGATGGATCCGCGCCTGGAGCATGTCGAAGGCAAGGCGATCATGCTCGACCACAAGCACCTCGCCATCGATGACACATCCGGGAGGGAGGCTCTCGACCACGGAAACAAGTTCGGGGAAGTACCGAAGCAGCGGCTTCTGCTTCCTCGAATCGATTCGTGGTGCCCCGTCGTTGGCGCTGACCGCACGAAAGCCATCCCACTTCGGCTCAAACGCCCAGCCTTCCTTCGGCCACGTCGTGCGCACCTTGGCCTCCATGGGCACGATGGGGAGATCGAACGGAACGTCGGGCATCCGACAAGCCTACTGACCGGTACTCTCGGCCCATGACGACCTTGCTCACAATCAGGCCACCGGACGGCGACGCGTACGATCTCGCTATCGATGGAACTCAGTTCGTCGTCCCGGACAATCGTGTTACGAGGCACATCAACACTGCCCACCTCTTCGCCCTTCCTGGACTCGCCGACGCCCACGCCCATCTCACGATGACATCGCTCACCGATATCGGTGGACTCGATGAGGACACTATGCGAGCGAATATCCCGGTGACGGCTTGGGCTCATGTCGAGCGGGGCATCCTTCTCATCATCGACAAGGGCGGCAATTCGGATGCGACACTCGTATCGCTCGACCACGATGCAGATCTTCGTCCGTACGTGGAGGTCGCCGGGGCGATGATTCATCCTGCTGGTGGATACATGGAGGGCTTCGGCGCCGAGGTCGAACCAGAGGACCTGGTCGAGCACATCCGTACTCGGGCAGCCACAAGAGGCGGATGGGTGAAGATCGTTGCTGACTGGCCGCGGAAGGGCGTCGGGCCGCTCAACAACTATCCGCTCGACGCGCTCACAGAAGCAGTTGACGCGGCTCACGAGGCTGGGGCGCTGGTAGCGGTACACACAATGGCGAACGGCGCCTCCGATGCGGTCGCAGCCGGGGTCGACTCGATCGAGCATGGTCCGTTCCTCACTCAAGAGGACATCCGCACACTTGCGGCCCGCGGCGGTGTGTGGGTCCCCACCGTGGGAAACCAGAAGCATTGGGTCGATGCGCTTGGCGCCGAGTCATCCGGTGGCAAGCTGTTCAAGTCCGGTCTCGATCGCATGTCCGAGAACCTTCCGCTGGCCGAGGAGATCGGCCTCACCGTGCTAGCTGGCAGCGATCTCGCCGTACCTCACGGCGAGATCGCGACCGAGGCCAGACTCCTCAGGGACCACGGGCTTACGGACAGGGCGGCAACGATCGCAACGTCGACAGCTGCCTTTGACTACGTGGGACGGGCCAACTCGCTGAGCCAAGGAAGCACAGCGGACGTGGTCTTTTTCGATGGGAATCCCTACAACGATGTCACCATCTTGGACCGTCCAGAACTCATCATCCGCAGGGGAAAACTGATCGACTGACCACGCGTACGACGTGGCACAATTTGGGACTAGGCAAGAGCCCGATATTGGTATACGATGCCTCTGATCCATGACGACACGCGTCGTTTCTCGATGCCTTGGCTCGACGCCGAGGACAGGAACGCCGGGAACTCTGAAGCTCCCGCAAACGTCTCATAGACATCAAACGCCCAAAGAAGGCCCCTCCTTTGGAACCGCCCGTGAAACAATCACATCGGTGCAATGAGGACCAGGACTATGTGAAGGAATTCACAACATGACAGCAAGAACCGCATATTCACCAACAGAAGTCGGCGACAGTCTCACCACATATCTTGGTGACATCGCCAACCACGAACTCCTTACCGCCGATGACGAGGTCGATCTCGCACAGGCAATCGAATCTGGCCGTGACGCAGAAGAGCGTCTCGAGGCCGGTGGCGTCAAGGGAGCAGAGAAAGTCAAGCTCCAACGTGTCGCCCGCCACGGAAAAGTCGCAAAGGACCGTTTCGCACAGGCGAACCTCCGCCTCGTCGTTTCCCAGGCAAAGCGTTACCGCAGCCAGTACGGCATCGAGTTCGTAGACCTCATCCAGGAGGGCAACCTCGGACTCATCCGTGCCGTCGAGAAGTTCGACTGGCGCAAGGGTTTCAAGTTCTCGACGTATGCCACATGGTGGATCCGTCAGGCCATGCAGCGTGCCGTAGCTGAGAAGTCGCGCACCGTTCGTCTCCCGAACTCACTGCATGACACCCTTCTCACGCTCAACGGCACTCGGAACCGTCTGCTCTCAGAGCTCGGTCGTGAGCCGTCGTCACAAGAGCTCTCCGATGAGTCAGGTCTCAAGCTCGACCAGGTCCTCGAGGCGCAGCTCGTCGCGGACTCTGTCTCGCTCGAATCGCCCGTTGGCGAGGACGGTGCAGTGCTTGGTGACTTCGTTGCACACGATGACGAGGACGACCCTGTTGCTGAGTCTGAGCGTCTCTCAACGATCGACGCTCTGCGCGAGGCAATCGACCGTCTCCCTGACCGCGAGGCGTACATCCTCTCGAAGCGTGTTGGTTTCGAGGATGGACTCCCACGCACCCACGAGGAGATCGGCAAGCACCTTGAGCTCGGCCCGACACGGGTTCGTTCACTCGAGAAGCAGGCGCTGAGTCGCCTCCGCCACCCTGCCTTCGGTCTCCGCCAGGAAGCAGACTTCTAAGCGAAGACTCCAGAACCAACACAGAGGAGCCGCCCTTGGGCGGCTCCTCTGTCGCGACGCCTTTGCTCTCTGCCGTCCCCGCGAGGGAGGACAACCCAGGCAACTGTCGCGCGGTCAGATCGAAGGAGGGATCGGCGATGCGCTAGTTGCGTTTTCCGCGGAGCCAGTTCCCGATTGCCGCGAGATTGGATGCTCTGCCCGTCTTCTCCTCACGACGGTCAGCGGTCTTGGCGAGATGCAAACCGAGGTTGATCCCGATCCATCGCAGTGGCTCCACCTCCCATTTTGGCCAAGTGTGCTGCACCCAGGGAAGCGATGTCCGCTCGGTTTCGTGACCAGCAATCAACTCAGCAAGCGTTCGTCCCGCAAGTTGAGCAGTCGCGACGCCATCGCCGACATATCCACCGGCCCACGCAAGACCCTCGGTTCTATCGACCACCACCGCCGGCCGCCAATCTCGCGAAACGCCTAGGGGGCCACCCCAACGGTGGGTGATGGAGAATGGCTCCAGCTGGGGGAAGAGTTCGAGCAGGACCCGGACGAGTTCCGAGTGCACACCATCGTCGATGTCAAACGCATCCTCGATCCGGGATCCGAAGTGGTAAGGAGCACCACGTCCGCCAAACGCAAGCCGATCGTCCGCAGTGCGCTGCCCGTAGATGATTAGGTGCCGAAAGTCGGAGAACACGGGCCTCGTTGCCAGACCGATCTCTGCCCAGATGTAGTCGGGAAGTGGCTCCGTTGCGATCATGTGTGAATACAGCGGCACGATGTCTCTTGACCTGCGCGGTAGCCGGCTCGTGTATCCCTCGGTCGCGAGAACCACCATGCTGGCGGTTGCGACTCCGCGGTTGGTCACGACTCGACCACTCTCGACGCTCGACACCTTGGTGTCCTCGTAGATGGCCACGCCGCGCCGCGCCACAGCCGCCGCAAGACCGTGTACGAGCTTGGCAGGATGCACTGCCGCTCCGCCCGGATGCCACACAGCACCAACAACATCGGTGGCGTTGAGCATGCTGCGAGCCGCGTCACCATCCAGATACCGGACATGTTGTGCCTGTTGAGCTGCCTCAGCGACGGCCGTTGCGTTCTGAAGTTCGCTCCTGGCGACCGTGAGGACGCCACCCTTCGCATAGTCGCATTCAATCGATTCCGACTCGACGATGCGCCCGACCTCGTCAACGCTGTCGAACAGAGCCTCCATGTGAGCCGTCGCTCGATCCTCGCCGTGATCCCTGACCAACTGGCCGCGACCAAGCGGGTACTCGGCATGACACCATCCACCGTTCCGTCCAGATGCTCCGAACCCGACATGCCTCGCCTCGACGACGGCAATCGTCAGTGCCGGATCGAGCCCGGCGAGGTGATAGGCGCACCAGAGACCGGTGAACCCTGCGCCCACGACTACGACGTCGACATCGATTGGTCCGTGCAAAGCCGGCCGTGTCGGTTCGGTCGGAACCACATCCCACCACAGCGGCGCATTGACGGCATCCTCGATTCTCATGCCCTGTCCTCGGCGGGGGTCTCGAGCATCTCAATTGCGAGGGAGACGGTCCGCCTCTCGGATCGAAGATCGGTCATGCGAAATCTGGATTGAACCACACGATGAACGACGCCCACCCTTCTGTTGTTGCGTCCTCAACGTAGTCGGCGACGACGCCTCGCACTTCGAACCCGTTGGCGATCTGCATCGAGAGTGTCGGGTCGACCAGTTCCCCTGCCGCGACTGCGTCGACATATTCGGCGGCGGTCATCGTGGCCTTGTAGTGCGCGAAGCCAGGGATGACGCCACCAGCAATGAACCCCCTCTTACCCGCGTCACGTATGAGCTGTTTCCGCAGCTCATACAAGCGCCGCCCGATCCCTCGGCCTCGATGGTCAGGGTGAACGGCGATGTCGATGCCGTAGTACCAGTCTCCATCAGGATCATGATTCTCCACACCGGTTGGTCCAACAACTTCCGTCATGTTGTGCTGGGGTTCGGAGATGTCATAGTCGACGAAAATGCCAGACGCCATGGCAACCACCCGGTCACCGTCGAGCACCATGAATGCGCCCTCGGGGAACACTCTCGCCTGAATCTCGACTCCCTCCACGCTGAGCAGGTCAGAGGGATCGATATCAGGGAAGCACAGCAGCTCAAGGTCGACGAGTTCGCGGGCGCGCGCGCCGTCAGCCGTTGTGTATACAAGATCGGTCGTACTCACGCCGTCAGTATGGTTGAAGATTGGCACTTGGACAAGCGAAACCATAGTTGGAGGGCGTATTGTCAATCGAATCGCTGTGCACATGGTCTCCGACCCGTCTATATTGACGACACCCATCCCACCGCAACGATCACCTCAGGAGCGCTCATGAACGATATCCGAAAGACCGCACAGGACCATCTCTGGCTTCACTTCGCCCAAGTCCCGGACGAGGGTCCGGTAGTCATCGACCGCGGCGAAGGATGCTACGTCTGGGACAGCGACGGCAACAAGTATCTGGATGCCCTCGCCGGACTGTTCGTGACCGAGATCGGCCACGGTCGATCCGACATTGCAACCGCAGCAAGCAAACAGGCAGAGACCATGGCTTACTTCCCGGTGTGGGGAATGGCGCATCGTCCCGCTGCGCAACTCGCTCAGAAGCTCGCGCAACTGTCGCCCGGTGATATGGACCGGGTGTTCTTCACCTCGGGAGGGTCCGAGGCTGTCGAGTCGGCATGGAAGCTCGCCCGACAGTACTTCCTAGCGAAGGGCGAACCCGACCGCATGCGAATCGTCGCGCGAAAGTCTGCGTACCACGGAACGACCCTCGGAGCGCTCGCAATCACAAGCATTCCGCCGATCCGAGCACCGTTCGAGCCGATGCTCAACGGGCTCGTCACCCACGTATCGACAACGGATCAGCTTCATTGTGATCGCTGTCATGGGCCGTGCGACCTCCATGCTGCAGACGAGATCGAAGCGGCCATCTTGGAACTCGGACCCGAGACAGTGGCTGCGGTGGTCTTGGAACCCGTGCAGAATTCGGGAGGCTGCTTCGTCCCGATGGAGGGCTACTGGCAGCGGGTCAGGGAGATCTGTGACAAGTACGGGGTGTTGCTGGTCAGCGATGAAGTGATCTGTGCGTTCGGTCGATTGGGAACCTGGTTCGGAGGACAGAAGTTCGACTATGTGCCGGACATGATCACCTTCGCGAAGGGCGTCACATCTGGCTACGCCCCTCTCGGCGGGGTCATCACCCGACCCCACATCGCTGACACGATCCGGAGGGGTGGCGAGATCTTCTGGCACGGAATCACATTCGGGGGACACCCTGTCGCCTGTGCAATGGCGTTGGCGAACATAGCCGCTCTCGAGACCGAGGGCATCATTGAGCATGCTGCCGACAACGAAGCTCTCTTTCGTTCAAGACTCGAGTCGCTGCTCGACCACCCAATCGTCGCAGAGGTTCGCGGCACGGGCTACTTCTACGCGGTTGAACTGATGAAGGACCCAGACAACGCGATCGCATTCACGCCAGAGGAGGCGACCGAGCTCATCGCCACGATCAAGCCAATCCTCCTTGACCTCGGTCTGATCGCAAGGGCAGACGGCAGGGGCGCACCGATCCTCCAATACTCGCCTCCGTTGATCGCCGGCACGGACGAATTCGACATCATCGTCGATGTCTCACGCCAAGCCCTCGATCGGGCATGGGGAGCCATGAACGCATGACGACCGTCGGGATACCGACCGAGACAAAGACGCACGAGAAACGCATTGCCATCACCGTTTCCGGGGTCGAGGAAATGGTCTCGCGCGGCATCACGGTTCTCGTCCAGTCGGGTGCAGGAATCGGGTCCGCTATGAGCGACAACGAGTACTCCGCTGCCGGGGCGACGATCGTTCCCGACGCCGAAACGGCTTGGTCAGCAGATCTCGTCTGTAAGGTCAAGGAACCCCAGAAGCATGAGTTTCGATATCTGCGCGATGACCTGACACTCTTCACGTACCTGCATCTCGCTGCGTACCCCGGAGTTGCCGAACGTCTGCGCACGTCGGGAACTACTGCGATCGCATATGAGACTGTCGAAGTTGATGGTGGGCTCCCACTTCTGGCTCCCATGAGCGAAGTTGCCGGACGACTCGCCGTCCAGGCTGGGGCCACGCACCTAGAGGCGCCAAATGGTGGACGCGGAACGATGCTAGGTGGTGTTCCCGGTGTCGCACCGGCGAACGTCACGATCATCGGCGGTGGCCACGTCGGCTGGAACGCGGCCCGGATCGCAGCAGGCATGGGCGCAGACGTGACCATCCTTGACGTCAACGTTGAACGTCTCCGCCATCTCGATGACCTGCTCACTGGCCGCATGACAGCGATCACGAGCAATCGACGAGCCGTGTCTGATGCCGTCGCGAACTCAGATCTCGTCATCGGAGCTGTGCTGGTTCCCGGAGCCAAGGCCCCTCACGTAATCACAGAGGACCATGTTCGGTCCATGCCCATGGGTTCCGTCATCGTCGACGTTGCAATTGATCAGGGCGGATGTGTCGAGACCAGCCATGAGACGACGCACACGGATCCAACCTACATGCTCCACGATGTCGTGCACTATGCCGTGGGCAACATGCCGGCAGCGGTGCCCCGGACGTCGACATTCGCACTCACCAACGTAACGACTCCATACCTCGTCGCGCTCGCCGAACACGGCCTCGACGGCGCTATCGAACTTCATCCGGAACTGGCCTCGGGCGTGAACGTGCGCGACGGGGCCTATGTCCACCCAGCGGTGAAGCAAGCACTCGCAACGGAAGTGATGGCGGCGACATGAAGCTCGACGAAACCGACAAGGCGATCATCGACCTACTCCAGTCCGACGGGCGTATGCCCTTCTCAAGCCTTGGGCCGAGGGTCGATCTCTCCCCTGCTGCTGTGCGCCAGCGTGTGCTGCACCTGATCGATCAAGGCGTGATGCAGATAGTCGCCGTGACCGATCCAACGACGCTGGGCTTCACCGTTCAAGCACTGGTCGGAATCAACATCGATGGGGCTCTCGACGCCGCTGCGGAAAGAATCGCGCGAATAGAAGAGGTCGACTATGTGGTGATCGTGGGAGGTCGCTTCGATATCCTCATCGAGTTGGTTGCCGGCGATCACGACCACCTGTTGGAGATCATGAACGAGATCCGCTCGTTCGACTCGGTCCGCTCGACAGAGCTCTTCACTTACCTCAGGCTAGAGAAGCAGACTTATAACTGGGGCACCAGATAGACGATCGATGCACACACATCCGCCAGAATGGAGAACCTGATCATGGACCACGAGTGGACGCCGGTTGGTGCCATCACGCTGCTCCAGATCCAGCTCCATGTCATGACCGACAACGGTGGTTACGAAACCGACGCCCTCGTCGAGTGCGATCGATTGAAGCTCACTCCCGATGGTGTGTACGGATTCACGGATGGAGCCTGGGTGGTCGACAGGCACCATCGTCACCATCCTGACGCGAAGTACTGGCACGCAGACGAAACGCTTTCGTTCGGTTTCAGCTCACACTACGAACACATGTGGAGCATCTTCCGCCGGACCGCACTCGGCAGAGGAGGTGAGAACGTCATTGTGGATTCGACACAGATGAGGACCCTCGGTTCGATTTCCGGAGGCCTCAGGATTGAAACAACACACGGCGCGGTCGAGTTCCTATCTCCTGAGATCGCGGAGCCGTGCGTGGAGTTCACACGATTCATGACGGATCGTCCCGACGCTGACGCGCGGGAGCTCAAACCATGGCGCGAGAAACTGCGCAACGGCGTGCGCGGATTCGTTGTCGGGGTGAATGTTTCTGAGCCATTCGACATCGCAACCGGGGACCAACTGCTGGCGAGATCCACGTGATCGCGATCTGGTACAGCAAGCCGCATTATCGGACGATCAGGCGCATCGGTCGGCGAAGGACCGAGACCTATCCGTAGATCGTCCTCAAGACGGCCATGGCCTCGGTCACAATCTCGTCATCGGATAGTGACTCGATTCTATCCGCCACAGAGGCGGCGTTGAGACACACGACAATTGGCTTCCCCGTGACCGGTTCAAGGTCGTACCACTGCGCCCACTCGCCGCGATCGTCCGCCACGTATCCGAACGTGTCGAAGTCTTGATCCCAGAATGCGTAGGGAAACTCAAGTACGACCTTGTTCAGCAGGCCCATACCAAAACGATCGATTGCTCCCTGCTTGTCTTCCGGGAGCGGTGGCGAGAAAACCACCCCCTTCGCCTTCAGCACACCGAGCGGCAATGTTATGACCACATGATCGGCCACATGCTCCTGGCCAGCGATGTGGAGCACCACTTCGTCGTTTCTCCACGCCACCTTGTCGACCGGGCTGGAGAGCCGAAAGTCGAGATTGTCGGTGAGGGTCTCGAGGAGTTCAAGGTAGCCATTGGGCATCTGGACATCGCCACCACCGAAGTAGTCGCCCTCATGTGGAGCGTCGCTCGACAGATCCTCCACATCCGCGGCGTACTCGTGTTCGAATGTGGCGACTACAGCGAAGTTGAACTTGTCCGAATACGCCTGCGTGCGATTCGCGAGGGCATCGTCAATGGCCTCCTGGATCTCCAGTCCCCTGCGCGCGGCACCATTCACAGTTCGAGTCGGGGCGCCCCAGAACGTGTCAGGAATGCGGCGGCCCGCTGCGTCATATGTGACAGTTGAGTCGTAGTCCGTAGGGATCCTGGGCGCGCCCACCTGATCGGCGATCGCAGTCATCGGATTGCCGTCGACACCGTGGATCCACGATCCACCAAGGTCCACAGGAACCCCGAGAGACGTATCGGTGCGCACGCGACCTCCGATCCGATCCCTTGCCTCATAGACGACGACTTCGAGGCCAGCATCAACCAGTTGCCTAGCCGCACCGATTCCTGCAGCACCCGCACCGATGACAGCGATCGATGCCAGGGGATCAGCAGCTTCCAGAACAGCCAGTGCTGCATCGCGTCCAGACATCAGGGCACCATGAACCGTTGCCGGATTCGAGCTCGAAGTCGCCTCGCCAGCGAAGAACAACGTATCGCCGACCGGAGCCGCCAGAAGTTCCCGGTCGCCAAGACGATTGTCGATCGACAGGTACGAATAGCTTCCCCGCGCAAACTCGTCGGCTCGCCACCGTGTGATCAAGGCGTTTGTCGGGTCAGGAATGGTCGCTACTGGCATGAGCCGAGGGACCGTTCTCACGCAGCCCGCCAGCACTGCAGTTGATCCGATAGCCAGAAGCTGAAGGAAACGCCGACGGTCAAGCTCGTTCATATTCTCCGTGAATGAGCCGGTGTGTGACATGGCCGCCAACCGTTACGCAGTGCTCGCCTCCAATTGCACCGTCTGCGGGGTCGGGTCCGTAGCTGGGCCGCTCTACATCTCTTTCGGCCATTCGGATGATGCCAGAACTCAAGGTGCCCTCCTCTTCGAGTGATCGGCACGACGAATTTACATGCGCCCGCTGCCATCGGCGGGTGTGCAATCAACCCTACTTCGTATGCCTATCGGTGCGCCGACGGTGCTTCCCTGCAGAGTCCATGGGACCTCCACGCCAGCGTGAGTATCCTCGAAGAACGAACTCGCATCCAAATGGAAGACCGGAGGAAGACGGTGGGCAAAACGTACGACGCAATAGTCGTGGGTGCTGGTCACAACGGTCTAACGGCTGCCGGATACCTCGGGAAGGCTGGTCTCAGGACCCTGGTGGTCGAAAAGAGGCACATCGTAGGCGGCGCTGCGGTGACCGAGGAGATACACCCCGGCTTCCGCGTCTCCACTGTCTCGTACGTGGTCAGTCTCCTGCAAGCCAAGGTCGTCCAGGACCTCCAACTGAAAGAGCACGGATACGAGATGCTTCCGCTGGACAGTGCTTTGGCGGTGTGCGGAGATGACTACATATTCCTGACAGGCGATGAGGAGCATGACCGTCGCGAAGTCGAGCGCTTCTCGACATCCGATTTCGACTCCATGGCACATTTCGATTCGATGGTCCAGGAGATCGGTGCCGTTCTTCGCAATCAGATGTTACGCGAACCCCCAAGGCTCGATGCGCGACTGCGTGACATTACCGCGCTCGCTGGCATGGGGTTGGATATCCGCAAATTGTCGCCCGATCAACGCCATCGCTTGATGCAGATGCTGACAAGCAGTGCCCGAAGCATCATCGAGCGGTGGTTCGAGAGCCCCATGGTCAGAAGCATGTATGCGTCGGATTGCTTTTCTGGGAACTTCGCCAGTCTCGATCAACCCGGGTCCGCGATTCCCTTCTTTCACATGGCCATCGGCGAACTCGATGGTGAAGTGGGCGCTTGGGGATTGGTGAAGGGAGGGATGGGAGGCATCACCCAGGCAATGGCGTCTTTCGCCCGGTCGAAAGGCGTGGAGATCCGTACGGACGCCCCCGTCGAGAGAATTCGTGTTGAGAATGGGCGATCGGTCGGCGTCCGACTGAAGAACGGTGAGCTGCTCAGCAGTCGATGCGTCCTGGCAAACACCGATCCAAAGCGAACGTTCCTCAAGCTCGTCGATCGCAGCGATTTGGATGAAGACTTCGCCAGGGATATAGAGCACCTCCGCATGGGTCATGCGTCGATGAAGGTCAACCTGGCTCTCAGCGGCCTTCCCGACATTCGGTTCCCGGAATTGCGCGAAGGAGGTCAATGGAGTCGATCGGATATAGCCATGTTTCCGGGTATCAAGGGCCTTGAGGAGAACTATGCCGCGGCCGCAGCCGGACGACTACCACGTGAGCCACGTCTCGAGATCACGATCCCTTCCACCGTCGATGACAGCCTGGCACCAACGGGACAACACGTTGTGAGCGTCCTTGCCAAGTACTACCCGTACGAGTTGGCTGATGGCCTGCACTGGGATGACATCAAAGAGGACGTTGCCGACAGGATCGTTGCGTACATGGCGCGTGCGATGCCAAATCTCGAGGAACTGATCGTCGCACGACAGACCATCAGTCCCCTCGATCTCGAAACGATCTACGGACTGACCGAGTCCGACATCTTCCATGGTCGCCACGACCTGGACCAACTGTTCAGCTTCCGCCCCCACCCCAGGGCAGCTCAGTACGAAACACCGATCGAGAACCTCTACCTCTGCGGTTCGGGAGCGCATCCCGGTGGAGGTGTCACCGGCGCACCAGGGCACAATGCCGCTCGGCGGGTCATCTCCGATCTGAAGAGGCGACGATGACCCCGTGCGATTGACGACTCAAACTCGGCTCAGCCGATGCCGGGGTACAGGGTCACAACGGTCGTTGCTCAACGGGTTGACCGTGCGCTCGCCATGCGTCCATGCCACCACCGAGGTGAGCCACGTTCGTGAGGCCCATGTCCTGAAGGGCCTTGGCCGCGAGCGCCGACCGCCAACCCAGGTTGCAGTACAGCACGAGCCGGTCTGCAGATGAGAGTGCCTCGTGGTGGTACGGGCTCTCGGGATCGATCCAGAACTCCAGCATCCCGCGAGGTGCGTGGTACGAATCCGGAATCCGCCCCTCTCGTTTCACCTCCCTGACGTCTCTCAGGTCCACAAGGAGAGCTCCGGACGCCTGCGCCTCGATGGCCTCGTCTACGGTGAGAGTCGTGACTTCCGACTCAGCCACGGCGACGAGATGCTTCGACCCGGTCGTGAGATCGCTCACTTCGGATATCCCAACGCCGAGAGCGCATCAGCGATCTCATCGAAGATGACCGGATCATCGACGGTGGCTGGCATCGTCCAAGGAGTGCCATCGGCAATGTGGGCGATAGTGCCGCGGAGTATCTTGCCCGATCTGGTTTTTGGGAGGCGGTCGACGACCGCAGCAGACTTGAATGCCGCCACCGGGCCGATGCTCTCCCTGATCGAGGCGACGACCTCGCTGACGATCACGTCATTGCCGGCCTCGGCACCCACCTTGAGGACGAGAAAGCCGACCGGAAGCTGACCCTTGAGGTCGTCGGCGACCCCAACAACCGCACATTCGGCGACATCAGGGTGCGACGTCAGAACCTCTTCGAGCGCACCCGTGGATAAACGATGACCTGCCACATTGATGATGTCATCGGTGCGAGCCATCACGTAGACGTACCCGTCCTCGTCGATGAATCCAGCATCCGCCGTCTCGTAGAATCCCGGGAAGCCGGTCAGATAGGCCTTGACGAATCGCTCTTCCGCGTTCCATAGAGACGGTGTTGCTGAGGGAGGCATCGGCAATCTCACGCAGAGGGCACCCACCTCGCCCGATGCCATCTCGTTCCCATCAGGATCCAGGGCCACCAGATCCCAGCCCGGGGCGGGCTTGCCTGGCGAGCCAGGGATCACTGTCGGTGAATCAATGCCCAGGCAGCTGGATGCGATCGCCCATCCAGTCTCAGTCTGCCACCAGTGATCGATGACCGGCACTCCCAGCTTCTCCTGCGCCCATGCCAGTGTGTCCGGATCGCATCGCTCGCCAGCCAGAAACAGCGAACGAAAGTTACTGAGGTCATGGCGAGCAATCAGTTCTCCTTCTGGATCCTGCTGCCTGATCGCTCGTATCGCGGTCGGTGCGGTGAACATCGACGAAACACCGTGATCGGCTATGACGCGCCAGAACGCACCCGCGTCTGGTGTCCCAACCGGCTTCCCCTCATACAGCACAGTCGTGCACCCGAATAGCAGTGGCCCATAGACAATGTACGAATGACCTACCACCCACCCGACATCAGACGCGGCCCAATAGACGTCGCCAGGTTTCACATCGTATATGGCGCCCATGGTCCAGTTCAGAGCTACCGCGTGACCGCCGTTGTCGCGAATGATCCCCTTTGGCTGCCCGGTGGTACCTGACGTGTACAGGATGTACAACGGATCGGTTGCGAGCACCGGCACGCAGGGGTGCGGTTCCGCTCTGGCCATCTCGTCGTCCCAGTCGCGATCCCTTCCGGTCTGCATGCTGGCTGTAGCCATGGGGCGTTGAAAGACGATGCAATGCTTGGGTTTGACGTTGGCCATCCCAAGCGCGGCGTCAAGCAGAGGCTTGTACTCGATGATGCGGTCAACCTCGATGCCGCACGAGGCTGACACCACAACTTTTGCGCCGCAGTCATCGATGCGGTTCGCCAATTCCTTTGCCGCGAACCCACCGAATACCACGGAGTGGACAGCTCCAATGCGCGCGCACGCAAGCATGGCGATAACGGCCTGAGGAATCATCGGCATGTAGACGACAACACGATCCCCCTTGCCAACACCGGCTCTCGCGAGCACTCCCGCGAACCGAGCCACCTCGTCAAGCAACTCCCGATATGTATATGTGACCACCGTATCGGTCACCGCGCTGTCGTAGATGAGCGCCGACTGGTCGCCACGACCATTCACCACATGGCGATCCAGCGCGTTGTAGCACGTGTTTAGGGAGCCGCCCGAGAACCATCGAGCTACAGGCTTTGCTGATGTGTCGATCACGGTGTCCCACTTCGTGTACCAGTCGATGCCCTCAGCAATCTCCCCCCACCATCCCGATGGATCATCGAGAGAGCGCCGGTACATATGTGCGAAATCTGAACGCGTCATGAGACGAATCTACTGCTTCATTCGCTCGGCTGCATGAACACCTGCACGTGGAGCACGCAACGCTCGATGTGTCGGCGTATCGAGTTGAATCCTGGACCACCACAACCCTCAGCTATTGGCATCGACAACGATTCTGCCCCTCGTGTTGCCAGCCAGCCGCGGGCCAGATTGCGGCGTTTATCACCGAACAGTCGGGTCACCCCGAGTGACCCCTAGGTCGGGATGTCGCTCGCCCCGAAGCCTCGCCAGTCGCCGTCAAGCATTCGGAGCGACGTCCAGACCCGGGATGGTGCCATTCAGCTCTGACCGAGTCCGGGTTCGGGGGCACCGATGAGCACGGCCGTGTTGCCAGGCGGGAGCTTGCCGAGGTCCATGTCGTAGTGGACCTCACCAATCTCTTCGAACCGGGCGACCCGGCCGAGGCAGGGATCGATCTCCCCGTCGACGACGAGCTGGTTGTAGGCGTACGCCTGCTCGTCGTTGGTCCCATGGGATCCCTGCAGTCGCTTCTGTCTGGTCCAGTGGTAGCGAAGGTCGACGACCGCCGTGTATCCCGTCGTTCCGGCGCAGATGACCACCATCCCTCCGGGATCACATACGAAGATCGACGTTGGGATCGTGTCCTCGCCGGGATGCTCAAAGACGATGTTCGGGTTGCGGCGCTCGCCCAGGATGTCCCACATCGCCTTTCCGAATGCACGGGCCTCACCGGTCCACTCCCTCTGGCCTTCGTTGTCGGTCCAATGCGGGGGTACGCCCCAATGGGAGAACTCCTTGCGGTTGATGTAGCCGACGGCGCCGAGGTCCACGCAGTATTGTCCACGTTCAGCGCTCGAAACCACCGCGATCGCCTTCGCCCCAGCGAGCGTTGCAAGCTGGATCGCCTGACCCCCCAGACCGCCAGATCCTCCCCACACGAGAACGACATCATCCTCGCTGACGGTATTGCCTGCCCAGCCGTGGAGCATCCTGTATGCCGTCGTGCCGACCAGGGTCGGTACTGCAGCTTCCTCCCACGTGAGACGTGGAGCCTTTGGCATGACCTGGTGCGCCTGTGCAAGACAGAACTGGGCGAACGAACCGTCATTGGTCTCGTATCCCCAGATCCGTGAGGAAGAAGCGATGATCGGATCCTTACCCGCCGCTATCCATGGATCGTCCTCATCCCACACGCCGTGGTGCACGACAACCTCATCGCCGACATTGACGCTGGTCACCTCGTCGCCTGTCGCCCATACGATCCCTGAAGCGTCGGAGCCGCCGATGTGATAGTCGCGGGCGTCGCCCCCTCTCTGGCGACCCTTGATCACATCGATCGGTACGCCTTTGGCAGCCCACACATTGTTGAAGTTGATGCCCGCGGCCATGACCGCGATAAGCACGTCGTGTGGCCCCGGCACCGGGCACGGCTATCTCTTCGACAACGAACGCGTCCCTCGGATCGCCCATGCGCTCCGATCGGATAACCTGTGCGAACATTGACTTCGGAACGTCTCCCAAGTCGGGCAAGGCTCCAACGGGGACTGTCGGGTTACTCATGCGGTCTCCTCATTTGTCACGGTGTGCTGCCAATCGAGCGTACACGGTCCTCACTACCGGCATGGCGAGCGCCTCCACGCCTGATTCCCTCATGCGTAGAGAAGGGGGACCCGGTACGGTTGCCGGATCCCCCTCTCGGTCACTCACTCAGTTGCTTGTTTCTTCCTCAACCCTTTGCGATCACAAATGCATCTGCGTAGTAGTTGTTGAAGTCGCCCAGATCCTCGAAGAACTCGAGAATCGCCATTGTCTCGGGTACCGGATAGATGGATGGGTCCTCAAGGATCTCCGGGTAGATGAACTCCTCGGAAGCCGCATTCGGGCTGGCGTAGTAGTTGTAGTTCGTCAGCGCAGCGCCGTTCTCGGCGTCGAGCATGTAGTTGACGAACGTCTGTGCCGTGCACGGGTGTTCGGTGGTCATCGGTATGGCCATCGTGTCAACCCAGGCCGCAGAACCTTCCTTCGGAATGGCATAGCCAAAGTCCTCGTATGCGTCATAGTCATCCGTCGAGATGCTGTCGTACTCGGCGAGGAAGTCACCGTTCCATCCCTGGGCGATCACCGTCTCCCCGCTGGTCAGGAGCGTCCAGTACGAGGACGAGTTGAACGCTGCGAGCCGCGCCTTCGTGTCAGAGATCAACTGTGCCGCCTCGTCGACCTCAGCCTCGACAGTCGTGTTCAGCGAGTACCCGAGGTACTTCAGCGCAGATCCGAGCGTCTCACGCGTGTCGTCGAGCAGCGAGATGAACCCGGCGTTGGCTTCGCTTACATCTTCGTCGAAGATCACGGCCCACGAGACGCCGTCTTCATCATCGATCGATCCGTACAGATAGCCGATGCCGGTGGTTCCCCACTGATACGGAGCCGAATACTCGTTCCCGGGGTCGTACGCCGCTTCCTTGAAGAGAGGTGCGATGTTCGCGTCGAGATTCGGTATTGCAGCCTGATTCAGCTTCACGAGCAGATCACCACCCTTCATGATCGACACCATGTAGTCAGACGGCACGACGACATCGTAGGCGACACCTGCGCTGACCTGTGCGAGCATCGTCTCGTTGTCGGCATACTCGGTGAGAGTTACATTCACGCCGAATTCTTCTTCAAAGCCGGCCAAGAGGTCCTTGACCTCTGCATCCTCAGCCAACACACCGGTCGGGGTGTACTCCGTCCAGTTGGCGAAGTTCAAATCGCCATCGGTTTCGCCCAGGGTGCACGCATCTGCGTCCGCCTGCACACCCGTCGGCGCAGCCTCCGTGGTCTCCGTGGTACCCGCGGTTGTGTCCGTGCTCGCGTCGTCGCCGCCCGCGCAGGCGGCGGCCACGAGCGCCACAATCGCCAGCAAGATCGTTAGTCGTCTCATCGTTGGTCCTCCTTGGATCGGTTCGTGTTGGTTGGTCGGGATGTCTCTTTCGGGTCAATTCCTTCGTTCGGCGCGCTGCTGGATCGCCAGTGAGCCCAGGACCAGCACCATGGAAATGGCGATCATGAGGGTGGATACGGCGTTGATCTCGGGAGTTATCGACTTTCGGATGAGTCCGAACACATACACAGGGAGCGTCGTAGCTCCGGCGCCCTGCACGAAGCTTGTGATGACCACGTCGTCGAGCGACAGTGTCAGGGCAAGGAGTGCTCCGCCAAGAACTCCGGGAAGTATCAGCGGCAATGTCACCTTGATGAACGTCTTCCATCTGCTGGCGTACAGGTCGGAGGCGGCATCCTCCATTGCAGGGTCCATGTTCGCGAGTCGTGCGCGAACGATGATCGCGACGAACGAGATGCTGAAGGCGATGTGTGCAAGGGTGATTGAAATGCGACCGAACGGCACGAGGCCAGTCTGTGTGAACCAGATGAGGAGCATGACAGCCATCGCCACATCGGGAATGATGATGGGCAGATAGAGCAATCCATCGAATCCCGCGCGACCGATCCATCGCCGATAGCGATCCAGTGAGAGCGCCGCTGCTGTACCGAGCACCGTGGCGACAATGGTCGATATGACTGCAACGACGATCGAATTCTCGACGGCATTCAACAGTTGCTCGTTGGCAAACATCCTCTCGTACCAGCGCAGCGAAAAGCCGCCCCATATGCCGACATTCGCGGACGCTGAGAACGAGAACACCACGACCATGATGATGGGCATGTAGAGGAACGCGAACACCAACCAACCATTGATGGACAGGAGCCGGTCCGTCCAGCGAGAGGTCGCGGCGCTACGGGACGTCATATGGTCCTACCGCCTTTTCGGAAGTAGAAGATCGTCGCGCCCAGCATCACGATGAGGATCGTAGAAGAGAGGGCAGATCCGAATGGCCAGTTCGCTGCGGCACCGAATTGGAGCACGATGAAGTTACCGAGGAGATTTGTCTTGCCACCGCCGAGGATGTCGGGTGTCACGTAGGCGCCAAGGCTCGGGATGAACACCAGAATCGATCCAGCGATGATTCCGGGCTTCGACAATGGGAGCGTGATCTTCTGGAATGCCTATGGACCGGAGGCGAAGAGATCCCTTCCGGCCTCAACCAGATCCCAGTCCATCCTCTCGAGCGCGGCGTAGAGCGGGAGCACCATGAACGGCAGATATCCGTAGACCAGTCCTATGAACACGGCTGGTGCCGTGAAGAGCAGCCGGTCCCAGAGTCCCAGAGCCTGTCCGATCTGGGTGACGTACCCATCGGAGTCGAGCAGCATCCGCCACGCATAGGTGCGAACGAGGAAGTTCGACCAGAACGGAACGAGTACGGCGATGAGGAGAATCGTTCGTGTGAACTGGCTCCTGCGGGTAGCGATCCAATACGCAAACGGATACGCGATGACGAGGCACAGTACGGTGTTGGAAAAGGCCATCCAGAACGACCGTATGGCGATAGTTCTCACGAGTGGGTGGGCGAGCCGCGTCCATGAGTCGAAATTCCAGTCCGAGAGAACCGGAAGACCTATGTTCGATCGAGTCGCAAACGAAAACAGGAACACGATGATCAGGGGCAGCGTGAAGAAGAAGGTCAGGTAGACATATGCCGGAGCGGCATGCATGAATCCGCGCCACGAGCTCCTACGCTTCGCCCTCCGTTCGAGCTTCGGACTCGCCACCTCGTCCTGGACGCGCTCGCGTTCCTGTAAAGCAGTCATTCGGTCAACGCACTCGCGGCTTCTCGATGAAAGTCCACGACGACCGGGTCTCCGACGTCCCATCGGCGCATGCTCGGGATGTTCTCGACGCGCACATCCATGGTCTCATCTGATCCTATGTGCACGCCGTAGACGATCGAATCCCCGAAGAACACCGTTCTCGCTATGGAACCCTCAATGGAGTTGCGGCCGCTCGGTGCTTCCGAGGCGTGCGCATAGAGGTGGAGCATCTCGGGTCGGACGGCCAATGTGACAGCCGTGTCCGCACCTGTCGATGTGGAAGCTGCCACCACCGTCCCGTTCGCGAGCCGCACCGATCCCTGCTGCACGACCTCCGCCTTGAGAAAGCACATCTCGCCGACGAACCCTGCAACGAACAAGTTATTCGGGGATTCGTAGATGTCTTCCGGCCTTCCGACCTGAGCGAGTTGACCCTCGTTCATGACGGCGATCCTGTCGGACATCGTCAATGCCTCTTCCTGGTCGTGGGTCACGTAGATGAAGGTGATACCCACCTCATGCTGGATGTCCTTCAACTCCAGTTGCATGGTCTGCCGGAGTTTGAGGTCCAATGCGCCAAGGGGTTCGTCCAGCAGGAGGACCTTGGGTCGGTTGACCAGTGCACGTGCCAGCGCGACGCGTTGCGCCTGACCTCCGGACAGTTCGTTCGGCTTCCGCTTCTCCATGCCCGAGAGTCGAACAAGTTCAATCGCTTCTCCGACTCGACGTTGAATGTCAGACCTGTCGACCTTTTTCATGCGCAGTCCGAACGCGACGTTGTCCTCGACGTTCATGTGGGGGAAGAGCGCATACGATTGGAAGACGGTATTGACCGGTCGCTTGTTCGGGGGTCTGATCCCCATCTCTTCGCCATTGATCCTGACGCTTCCCTCGGTGGGGAACTCAAGGCCTGCGACCATCCTCAGGGTGGTGGTCTTTCCGCAGCCGGAAGGACCGAGAAGCGAGAAGAACTCGCCCTCGACGATGTCGAGATCGATATCGTCGACGGCAAGGACGTCACCGAACATCTTTGTGACGCCGTGCAAGCCGACGGCTATCTCGCTCGCGATTACGTCTCCGTCCTCGGCCGCTGTCGAATCGTGCGCCGGCTCAAGAGCCATGTCCAGTGGGATCCGTTCGGTTGGTGCCTTCGCCATGAAGGCGAGCATAGCCCACACACCTACCGCTCGCATGTTCCCCATTTTCCACATGATTCGACGGTCCGTTCGATATTCGGAACCCCATTCAATCGTGGACGGTCCTCTGTACGATTGTTTCGCAAGCCCACCAGCACCCGATGACGCTATCGTGTGGCCCAATGTCACATCGCACACGCTCGACGCCAGACGCACGCACATCGGCGTGTGCATCAGGCGGGTCGCATGGCTTCTAGCGCCAACCGCACCCCTCAGGTACCCGATAGGGCGCAGGTGGTCATCGTCGGTGGTGGTGTCATCGGTGTGAGCGTCGCATATCACCTCACGAGACTCGGTTGGACCGATGTCGTGGTCCTTGAGCAGAGTCAGCTGACATCGGGTACGACATGGCATGCAGCTGGACTCGTCGTCTCCGGCGGCATGACGACTGACACTCTCGCCTGGATGGCAAAGTACTCAAGGGATCTATTCGAGGTACTTGAACAGGAGACAGGCCTGTCGACAGGATTCCGGCCCGTCGGCTATCTGCAAACGGCCAGCAACCCCGAGCGTCTCCACAAGTTGGCTCGTGAGGCAGACTTCCTTCGGTTGATGGGCATTGACCGCGAAGAGGTGTCTGCGACGGAAGTCGCCTCCATGTGGCCCCAGCTCGATGCGAGTGCCGTGGTTGGCGGATACTTCACGGCCAATGAGGGCAGAGCCGACCCCGCAAACGTGTGCATGTCACTTGCCAAGGGCGCCAGGATGGGCGGCGCGCAGATCCTCGAAGGTGTCAAGGTCACGGGCGTAACCCAGCAAGGCGGGAGAGTTACCGGCGTCGTCACGGACCAGGGTCCGGTCGAAGCGGACTACGTCGTCAACTGCGCAGGGATGTGGGCCAAGGAGTTCGGTGCGATGGCGGGCGTCTCTGTTCCGCTCCAGGCGTGCGAACACGCATACCTGATCACGGAACCGTTTGATGGCGTGTCGACGAATCTGCCGATCTTCGAGGATCCCGACCGTTTTGCGTACTACAGGGAGGAGGTCGGTGGCCTGATGGTCGGTCTGTTCGAGCCGGTGTCAGCACCTTGGTCCCTCGACAAGATCCCAGACGATTTCAGTTTCGGAGAGATCACGTCCGACTGGGATCGCCTTGCGCCGTTCCTCGAGTTCGCTATGGAGATCCTCCCAGATCTTGAAAACGTAGGCATCAAGAAACTCTTCACTGGTCCCGAAAGTTTCACGCCTGACAACGGTTTCCTGATCGGCGAAGCTCCCGAGCTCAAGAATTTCTTCATCGCTGCCGGAATGAACTCGCTCGGCATCCTCACGGGTGGTGGCGTAGGCTCGATCATCGCGAGTTGGATCGTCGACGGCATCCCACCCGTCGACGTCACCGATATCGACCCGGCCAGACTGCACCCGTTCCAGACGACCAGGCCCTACTTGGCCGAGCGCAGCGTCGAATTACTTGGCCGGCTCCACTCGACAGGATCGTGGCCCCACAGCAGTCCGAAGACCGCCCGAAATGTTCGACGCTCGCCTGTCCACCATCGCCTGGAGTCAGCGGGAGCTCACTTCGTGGAGTCGTCCGGCTGGGAGAACGTCGGCTGGTTCGAGCCACAGGGCTTCGTGCATGAACCAAAATTCACATACGCCCGCCAGGACTGGTTCGACTTCCATGCGGCAGAGCACAGCGCTGTACGCAATGGAGTGGTCCTCATCGATCTTTCGGCGATGTCGAAATTTGTCGTCAAGGGTCGTGGGGCGGAGAAAGCGCTGAACCAGATTGCGGGCAACAATCTTGCCGTGCCGGTTGGCCAGTGCGTGTACACACAGTTCATGGACGAAGGTGGCTTCATCCAGTCTGATCTGACGATCACGCGCATCGGAGAGGATACTTTCTTCCTTGTCGTTGCGGAGTTCTTCCACCGGCGGACGGAGGCGATCCTCCGGCGAGGAACGGCGCACGACGAATCGATCTCGGTCACCGATGTTACGTCCGGCTATGCCCTCCTCTCCGTGCAGGGTCCGGAGTCTCGGAGACTCCTCTCGCAAGTCACGACGACGAGCCTGAGCAACGAAGATTTCCCTTACTTCACAGCTCAGCAGCTCGACCTGCACCAAACGAAGGGGTATGCGTTCCGCATGAGCTTCGTCGGCGAGCTTGGGTGGGAGCTGTATGTTCCAACAGAGTTCGCTGTTGGTGTGTACGACCGGATCGTGGAGGTTGGATCGGAGATCGGGATGAAGCACGCAGGTATGGAGACGCTTGAGAGCACACGAACCGAGGCCGGCCGCAGGGACTATGGACTTGACATGGAGAACACCGACACTCCGCTTGAAGCCGGGGTCGGTTTCGCCGTCGACTTCGACAAACCCGATGGGTTCGTCGGCATGGACGCACTCGTCAAACAGAAGGAGAACAGGCCATACAACGCGAGGCTCGTCCAGTTCCTCCTCGATGATCCTGAGCCGCTGCTCTACGGGGAGGAACCGATCCTACGCGACGGCAAACCCGTTGGCTACTTGAGGTCCGGCGCCTACGGCCACACCCTCGGTGGGGCGATGGGCATGGGTTATGTCGAGGATGAGGACGGCGTCACGCTTGACATGATCAGATCCTCATCCTTCGCGATCCAGATCGCGGGCGAGCGGTACACAGCGTCTGCATCGCTCCGCCCGATGTACGACCCGAAGGGTGAAAGGGTGCGAATGTGAGACCCGACCGGCAGACATCATCAGAACATCGTCCGGATCACACGACCAAGGAGGCCACGCATGCTGACTGAGAACCACATCGGAGGAACGTGGGTCAAGGCTCAGAACGACCAACGAGACAAGGTCATCAACCCTGCGACCGGTGAGGTGATCGCCGAGGTGGCGTCGAGTGGCGCGGCAGACGTAGCGGCGGCGGTGGACGCCGCCAGCGCCGCCTTTCCCGGTTGGTCCGCGCTCACACCTCGAGCCAGGAGCGAGACGCTCCACAAGGTGGCGGACATCATCGAGGAGAACATCGATGAGCTGTCGAGCATAGAGAGCCAGAATGTCGGGAAACCGATATCCATCATGGAATTCGAGATGGATCTCACGCTCGACAACTGGCGCTTTTTTGCGTCGGCGGGTCGATTCCTTGAAGGAAGACCCGCGGGCGAGTACCTCGAGGGATACACCTCGATGGTCCGTAGGGACCCGATCGGGGTCATCGGATCCATCGCGCCATGGAACTACCCGCTCAACATGGCGACATGGAAACTCGGGCCGGCGCTTGCAGCGGGGAACACGGTCGTGCTCAAACCGTCTGAGTTGACGCCGTTCACAGTGCTCAGGCTCGCGGAGCTGTTGGAGGGCGTCCTACCGCCCGGTGTGCTCAATGTCGTGCTCGGGCAGGGCGAAACGGCGGGTGTCGCATTGGTCGAGCATCCGGATGTCGCGATGGTGTCACTCACAGGATCGGTCGGTGCAGGGAAGGCCGTCGCCAGAGCGGCGTCGGATTCGTTGAAGAGGGTACACCTGGAGCTCGGGGGCAAGGCGCCCGTAATCGTGTTCGACGACGCCGATGTCGCAGCGCTGGTCGCGACGCTGAAGGAGACGGGATTCTACAACTCCGGACAGGACTGCACCGCTCCGTGCAGGGTCATCACCGGGCCGCGAGTCCGCGACGATGTCATCGCTGGTCTGACTGAAGCGGCAGGCGAGGTCGTTACGGGAGACCCCACCGACGAGGGAACCGAGATGGGTCCCCTCGTGTCGGCTGAGCAACTGTCGCGGGTGTCCGGCTTCGTCGAACGCGCCAAGGAGGCAGGCGCCGAGGTGACCGTCGGCGGCGAAGCGAGGGATGGCTCTGGGTTCTTCTACGAGCCATCAATCGTGATCGGTGTCGAACAGGACTCCGAGATCGTTCAGCGAGAGGTCTTTGGCCCGGTCATCACCGTGCAATCCGCCGATGACGAGGAGACGGCTGTGGCGTGGGCGAACGATGTCGATTACGGACTCGCTGCAAGTGTCTGGACGCAGGATGTCGGAAGGGCCATGCGCATGGCGAAGGACCTCCAGTTCGGTGCCGTGTGGGTCAACGATCACATCCCGGTGATATCCGAGATGCCCCACGGTGGCTTCAAACAGTCCGGCTACGGCAAGGACATGTCCATGTACGCGGTTGAGCACTACACCGAGCTCAAGCACGTGATGATCAAACACTGACTGGAGCACCCGTGCCGACATGCGAAAGCGCCTCGCCGACGTGGTCGGGTCAATGACCGTGCAATGGGCGGCCGCAGCACTCGAACAAAGCATTCCGGCGGTCTTCTGGTCCGATACCGGCGATGCCCCAGCTGCTGCGCCGGTCCTCGAGGACAGCATCGTTGCGGACCTCACAATCGTCGGTGGCGGTTTCACAGGTTTGTGGACCGCCCTCCAGGCGCTCGAAGAGCAGCCTGGCCTCAACGTCGTGCTGCTGGAGGGAGAGAGATGCGGCTTTGGTGCCTCCTCGCGCAATGGCGGATTCTGTGACGGGTCCCTGACCCACGGACTGGACAACGGGGTACTCCATTGGCCGAACGAAGTCCCAATGCTCGTCCGGATGGGGAGAGAGAACCTCGACGGCATTGAGGCGACCATCCACCGATATGGGATCGATGCCGACTTCAGACGAGCTGCAGAGATCGCCGTCGGCACCGCTGAATGGCATCTCAGTTCAATCGAGGAGAGCCTGAAAACTCATGAGCGGCTGGGTGATGACGTTGAGATCCTCGACGCCAAAGAGATGCAATCCAAGGTGCACTCACCCACGTACACGGGCGGACTCATCCGTCACAACGACATGTCGCTCGTCGACCCTGCGCGCCTGTGCTGGGGTCTGCGGAGCGCGGTGGAGTCTGTCGGTGCAAGGGTGTTCGAGCAGACGAGGGTCACCGAGATCGCGCGGGCCGGATCAAGACTCAGCGTCGCCACGACAAAGGGAGAGGTTCTCTCCGACAGGGTGGTTGTGGCAACGAATGCCTATGGAGGGCTGTCGAGGAGCCAGAGACGCCACGTGATACCGGTCTATGACCACGTTCTCATGACCGAGCCACTCAGCCGTGACCAGATGGCCGACATCGGTTGGAAGGACCGCGAAGGGCTCGGTGATGTCTCGAACCAGTTCCACTACTACCGGCTGACGCACGACAACCGCATCCTGTGGGGTGGCTACGACGCGACCTATCACTTCGGAAACGGTGTTGACCCGGCACATGACCAGAGTGACCTCACGCACGGAATGCTCGCGCATCACTTCTTTACGACGTTTCCACAGCTCGAGGGCCTGCTGTTCTCGCACCGATGGGGTGGACCTATTGCCACTACCACCCGGTTCACCGCTGGCTGGGGCCTGGCGCACGATGACAAACTCGTCTGGGCAGCCGGCTATACGGGCCTCGGCGTTGGGGCATCACGCTTTGGAGCGCGAGTCGCGCTTGATCTTGTCTTCGGCCAAACCACCGAACGAACGGAACTCGAGATGGTCAGGAAAAAGCCCATGCCGTTTCCGGCGGAACCGTTCCGCTGGGCAGGGGTACAGCTCACGCGTCGGGCGATCCAGCGTGCCGACCGAAGGGAGGGCAGGCGCGGTCCGTGGCTGAAGCTCCTGGATCGATTCGGTGTGGGGTTCGACTCGTGAGCACCACTCACATCGAACCAACTCGGGACGTCACGAAAGAGACACCACAGAGAGGAACACGCGACACATGACCGCAAACGCCGCTCGTGATAGCACCCAGATCCCGAGCAGCACACAGGTGCTGGTTATCGGTGGTGGGATCATCGGATGCAGCATCGCATATCACCTGACGCGTCGAGGAATCACCGATGTCACGGTAATCGAGCAGGGCGCGCTCACCGGTGGGACAACCTGGCATGCTGCTGGGCTCGTCTCGCAGCTCAAGTCGACCCACAGCCTGACGAAGATCGCAACGTACACAGCGCGCCTGTTCGAGGACCTCGAGGAAGAGACGGGTCAAGCGACCGGATACCGCACACCGGGATCGATCTCGGTTGCATCTGATGATGAGCGCTGGGAAGAGATCCTGCGGGGGGCATCGATGGCGGCCGCGTCGGACGTCGTTACCGAGATCATCGATCTCGATCGCGCGAAGGAGATGTTTCCGCTCCTCCACATTGACGATCTCGTCGGCGCCTTGTATCTCCCGAGAGACGGAGTGGCGTCCCCTGTTGATACCACCCTGTCGCTCGCCAAGGGTGCAAGGATGCGCGGCGCGCACATCATCGAAGGCGTGTCCGTGCAAGAACTCAAGATTCGCAACGGCCGGGTCGTGGGAGCACAGACGGAGCAGGGCTACATCGAAGCAGAGACAGTCGTGCTTGCAACCGGCATCTGGACCCGTCAGCTCGCCGCGACGATCGGTGTCAATGTACCCCTTCAGGCCTGTGAGCACTTCTATATCGTCACGGAGCCGATGGACGGTATCGAGCGCGGAATGCCGACGGTCCGAGACCCAGCAAACTACACCTACTTCAAGGAAGAGACTGGCAAGATCATGGCCGGGTTCTTCGAACCACGCGGCAAAGTGTGGAACATCGAAGGTATCCCGCGGGACTTCTCATTCGGGACATTGCCAGAGGACTGGGGGCACATTGGCCCCATCTTCGAGCGCGCGATGCGCCGCGTGCCAGCCCTCGCCGATGCCGGTATCCAGCTCTTTTTCAACGGACCTGAGGCGTTCACGCCCGACGGTGTCTATTACCTCGGCGAGGCTCCAGAAGTCAGGGGGTGCTTCGTGGCTGCAGGATTCAACTCGGTAGGGCTCCAATCGGCCGGCGGCGTCGGATGGGTGATGGCCGACTGGATCGCTGATGGACGGGCTCCCATGGATCTGTCGTCAGTGGACATCCGCCGTGCGTTCCCCTATCAGGCTGCCACCGAGTTCTTGGAGGAGAGGATCTCGGAGAGCCTCGGGCTGCTCTACGCGATGCATTGGCCATTCCGTCAGTACGAGAGTGCACGCGATCAATTCCTCTCACCGGTCCACGACCGAATCGAGGCTGCGGGTGGAGTGTTTGGTGAGGTCGCCGGTTGGGAGCGGCCGAACTGGTTCGCAGCCGAAGGCCAGGATCGTGTCTATGAGTACAGCTTCGGTAAGCAGAACTGGTTCGAGGCATCCCGCAAGGAGTGCGCTGCGGTACGAAACGATGTCGGCCTGTTCGATCAGACCTGTTTCGTGAAGCTCGCGGTTGAAGGGCCAGACGCAATGTCAGCACTCAACGAGATATGCGCAAACGACATCGATGTGCCGATTGGCAAGGCCGTCTACACACAGTGGTGCAACGAGGCAGGCGGGATTGAGGCAGATCTCACCGTTACGCGTGTTGGAATCGACGAGTTCTTCGTCGTCACAGCAGCCGCGTCGGGAACCAGGGACATCGCGTGGCTGCGCGAGGGGTGTCGGGATCGGCAGGTCTCGATAAGCGATGTCACGATGGACTTCGGAATGTTCGGACTGATGGGTCCCAAGTCGCGAGCGGTCCTCTCCGAACTGACGTCGGCGAGCCTTTCGAACGACGACTTTCCATTCGGAACCGCGCGCGACATCGTGGTAGCCGGGCACGAAGTGAGGGCACTTCGCATGACATACGTCGGCGAACTCGGTTGGGAACTTTACGTGCCGTGGGACGAATCCGAGAGCCTATTCGATGCGCTCGTGGCCGCAGGGGAGCCGTACGGTCTCAAGCTTGCCGGTTACCACGCCATGAACACGCTGCGTCTCGAAGCGGGATACCGACACTGGGGTCATGACATCACGGGAGAAGACACGCCGCTCGAAGCTGGTCTGAGCTTTGCGGTGGGGTGGGACAAGCCGTCATTCAAGGGCAGGGACGCTCTCGTGGCGCAGCGTGGTGCACACAGACCCAAGCGGCTGATCCAATTCCGATTGGAGGACCAGGACCGGCTGGTGTACCACGATGAACCGATATTCCGCGACGGAGTCCTCGTTGGCAGAACCAGTTCCGGAATGTGGAGCTTCGTGGAAGATCGCTGTCTGGCAATGGGATATGTCAACAACGACGCGGGCGTGACCAAGGAGTGGCTCGCGGATGGTGGCTTCGAGATCGAGATCGCAACAGAGAGAATTTCTGCGACACCATCGATTCGCTCGTTCTACGATCCGACCAACGCCCGCGTTCGAATGTAGGTCTGGAATGTCAGCGTTCTCGGAGGAACGGGAGCCCTACAACTTCGCCCGCATCCATCTCTCTGGCGTACCGATGACCCGAGTAGACCGACGTAGCGATGGTCCCAGGCGCAAGACAGTCACCGATCCTCTCGATGTCGATGTCCTCCCGAAGTGAGTGAAAGAGCTCATCGACGGGGATTCGGGAAGTAACCAGCACCACGGTTGATGCGGCGATCTCAGTCTGTCTCCCCGTGAAAACGCACTCGGTTGTAACGGCGTCATCGGCAATTCCGGCAAGAGAAGTGCCGGTGCGCACCCGGATGCCAAGTGTGAGGATGCGTTGTTGGATCCGATGCTGTTCCTCTGTGTGTGTCGTCCATGTGGAGACCTCGTTGGCAGGGGTGACAAGGGTGACCTCATGGCCCTCGGCACGCAGTTTCTCAGCGATCACTCCACCCAGGTAGTAGTGGTCATCGTCGTAGACAACCACGGGACCGTCGGGCACCGTATCTCTGAAGACATCGTCGGGGGTGAGCACCGACGTGGACTCCCACCCCGGAATCTGCGAATCGTGCCATCGACCCATGCCGTCGCGTCTCCACTTCGCACCCGTCGCGAGAACGACTCGGTCTGCGGAGAACTCGAGGACCTGTTCCGTGTCGACAACACTCTCGAGGTAGTAGTCAACGTTCGAGAGCTTCGAGATCTGGTTGAGACGCCAGTCGCGAACGCGAGCCCACTGTCGCAACCCTGGTAACTCCGATTCGAGCGTCACACGACCGCCGAGTTCCCTTCGAGCCTCGGCCAGCGTTACTTCGTACCCGCGCTTGCCAAGGGCAACCGCGGCTTCGAGACCGGCAGGACCGCCGCCAACGATGAGCACTCGCGAGTCAGATCCCTTCGGATCAATGTGCTCCGGATGCCATCCCTTGCGCCACTCCTCGCCCATGGTGGGATTCTGTGTGCATCGGATCGGCGTCCCCGTCTGGTCACCCGTGTAGCAAATGTTGCAGCCGATGCACTCCCGGATCTCGTCCTCGATGCCATGGTCGATCTTGTAGGGAATGAACGGATCCGCTATCGAGGGCCTTGCAGAACCAACCAGATCGATGACTCCCTGGCGCACGAGCCGAAGCATCGTGTCGGGGGATGTAAAGCGGCCGACGCTGACCACGGGCTTGGTCGTGACACTCTTCACCCAGGACATCGTGTCCTCGAGGGCAGCCTCTGGAACAAACCGCGATGTCCCCATCTCGTAGGAGTAGTCGTGCACCGTGATGTCCCACAGATCCGGGAGCTCCGCCAGCATCTCGATCATCTCTCTGGGTTCGGCAGTGTCCTGATCCTCGTCTGGACCTCCCGAACTCGCCGAGAACCGGACCGCGACGGCACAGCTGTCGCCAACAGCCTCCTTCGTCTCAACGATCAGCTCCTTCAGGAGCCTCGCCCGGTTCTCGAGGGAACCGCCGTATTCGTCGGACCGTTGATTCGACGGCATCAGGAATTGGCGGATGAGGTACCAGTGGGCCGCGTACACATAGATGATGTCGAAGCCTGCCTGCTCTGCCCGCTTCGCCGCTTCGAGGTGCCACCGCTTCATGTCTCTGATGTCGCTCTTGTCCATCGCCTTTGTCTGTACCGGATCCCATACTCCGGCAGGAGTGCTTGACGGACCAAGTGGTGCTTCACGGGAGTAGAAGTTCGCGCTGCCCGCGCCGCCGTGCCATAGCTCGACGCCTGCCAGCGCACCATGCTCGTGAACCTGTTCGACGGTTAGGGCGAGGGCAGAGACATCGTTGTCATCCCACAACGAGGCCGATGGAAACGGTTCGTCGTCCGACGACGGATGAATCGAGCAATACTCAGTGCAAACCGTGCCCCAACCTCCTTCGGCCTTCACGCCTCTCAGCGCGGCGAGAGATTGCGGCCGTCGGTAGCCCATTCCCGTGCAGTGGGGGACTTGATAGAACCGGTTCGGTGCTGTGACAGGACCGATGCGGACCGGTTCGAACAAGACATCAAATCGCGGATCGCGTGGCATGTACTCCTCCGAATGGAAGCTCGGGATCAGGTTTCGATGGCACGGCGAACAGCCCGCTACATCGCGCGTCTGGCTCGCAGCAGTATGGCGTGTGACAGACGTTCTCGCAAGTGATACGCTCTGCCAGACACGATCGGTCAATCGGATTAGTGGCGTTTGCCGGTCGTGTACGATCGATTCGCTCGCGACGATAGTGGCAAGCCAAATGTCAGTCAGCCAACAACTCATCAACGGCGACTGGGTCGATGCCGTGGACGGCGCGACCCGAGACCTGGTGAATCCAGCAAACGAACGCGTCATTGGAGCCATGCCATCAGGTGGGGCTGCAGACGTCCGGATAGCGGTTGACGCCGCCAGCAAAGCCTTCGGTTCGTGGAGAGCCGCAGGACCATACGTCCGTGCCGACATCCTCCATCGAGCGGCACAGCTGATCGGTGAGCGGGCGGACGAGTATGCGCAGCTGACGACGGAAGAATCCGGCAAGCCCATCTCGGAGGCTCGCGCAGAGTGGGGCTCCGCTGTGAACTACCTCACCTACGCAGCGGAGGAAGCGAAGCGCATCTGCGGCCGGATCATCCCGTCGCGCCTCGCTGGCCGTCGCATCGAAGTCACCCACGAGTCACTTGGTGTTGTGGGCGTCATTGCTGCGTGGAATTTCCCAATCTACAACGTCAACAGGGCGGTCTCCTCGGCCCTCGCAGCAGGTTGCACGGTAGTTGTTCGTCCGAGTGAATACACGCCGCGGTCCGCGTTTGCCTATGCCGAGGCGCTCGTCGACGCCGGCGTGCCCCGAGGCGTCGTCAATGTCGTCAGCGGTGCTGCACACGAAATGGCTCAAGAGATGCTCGACGACGTTCGTGTCCGCAAGATCCAATTCACCGGATCAACGCGCGTCGGCAAGATCCTGATGGACGGCGCTTCGCGTACAATCACGCGGCTGTCGCTCGAACTCGGAGGAAACGCACCGGTCCTTGTCCTTCCTGATGTTCCGAACCTCGAAGACATCGCAATCGAGGGCGTCAGAGCAAAGTACCGGAACGCTGGCCAGGCATGCATTGCACCCCAGCGGTTCATCGTCCACGAGTCACTCGCCAACGAATTCGTCAATGCCGCGACGCGGGCAACCAAGGCCCTAAGCGTTGGGGACCCATCGGACGAGAGAACCGACATCGGGCCGCTTGTCAACGCACGTCAACGTGACCAGATCGAAGAGATCGTGAACGCGACCGCCGACGCCGGAGCCACAGTTTCCACCGGAGGCCGGAGGGTCGCTGGCACAGGCTTCTTCTTCGAGCCAACAGTCTTGTCAGGCGACCTCGGAGGCACACCGGCAATGACTGAAGAGATCTTCGGACCCATCCTACCGATCACTTCTTACTCCTCATTGACCGACGCGGTCTCCCTCTCCAACGACACCGAGCACGGTCTGTCGGCGTATGTGTGGACCAGCGACCTCGACGCCGCCATGGACATCTCCGAGCGACTCGAGTTCGGAATGATCGGTGTCAACGATTGGTACCCCGTCACCGCGGAAGCGCCATTCGGGGGTGTCAAGGGCTCTGGTCTCGGTCGAGAGTCAGGCACCGAAGGCATCATGGAGTATCTCGAAACCAAAACTCGCTACTTCAGAAGTCTCCGCACGTGAGCCAAATGCGGGTCTTGTCGGTCGCGGGCGATGCCGAACAGATCGGGCACACGCACGGCACTGCTTTCGCCGACGAAATTCGCTCTTACGCGGAGGACCGAATCGAGCTCTCCCGGGCAGGAACCGGTCTCGATCGATCAGAAGTCGTCCAGATAGCCGCAGAGATGCTCGCCGCTCACGAAGCGTATGACGCCGATCTGTATGTGGAGATGGCCGCGATGGCGTCGGCCGCAGGAATCACACCACAAGAGGCAATCATCGTCGGGGGATATACGGACTTCATCGACACCGTGCGCGCCGTTGCACACGGAACTGCGTTCGAAGACACATGTACAGCTGTGATAACGCCGGACGCGCTGTCGGAGGGTGCGGGCTTCATCGCCCAGACATGGGATATGCATGCCACAGCAACGCCTCACGTATTCATGCTTCGGCTTGCGCCGGACGGCGCACCGAACGCGCTCGTCTTCACCACACACGGAACGCTCGGGCAGATCGGGATGAACGACGCGGGAATCGCCGTCGGCATCAACAACTTGACAATGACCGACGGGAGCATCGGTGTCACATGGCCCTTCGTCGTGCGGAAGGTGCTTAAACAGACGACGTTTGCGGATGCCATGACTTGCATATTGGACGCGGATCTCGCCGGAGGCCACAACTTCCTGATCTTTGACCGCGAGGGGAACGGGGCATCGATCGAGGCAACCTCGACGACCACTTCTGTAATGCATCTCGAGGATGTTCCGATTACCCACACGAACCACTGTGTGACCGACGCAACGCGCGCAGTCGAGGCGCAGCGTCCTGAGAGTCTGATGGAATCGTCGACTTCCCGACTCAGACATGCCTCTGAGTGGATGTCGGGAAGCCCGCACACTCCTCAGTCGCTCATCGAGATGCTCAAGGACGAACGCTCCATCTGCCGGAGACCCGATCCCGTCTTCAGCTATGAAAGCTCGGGAGCCGTTGTCATGCGCCCGGCCACGCATGATTTATGGGCGTGTTGGGGAATCCCCGCTGACAACGCGTTCGAACACTTCACTGTGGAAGGTCCTCAACCGTGAGCGAGCTTCGCTACGGCAACCTCACAGCGGATCTAGCGGCGCAGTGCGCTACCGTCGAACTCGCCGCCTTCCCAACTGCCGATCCGGACGAATTGCTGTCCGAGGAGGACTTCACGGCCTACGCCAGGGTTTTTCCCGAGGGCTGTTTTGTCTGCATCGACGGCGACAGAGTCGTGGGGCAGGGTGCTGGCATCCTTCTCGACTTCGACTTCGACGCCTATCAGCACTCGATAGTTGAGATCACCGGTGAGAACCAATGCGGAAACCACAACCCCAAAGGAGCGTGGTACTACGTCACCGATATTGCGGTTCACCCCGACGATCGCAGACAGGGCATCGGTGCAACGCTGTACGACCTGCGCAAGGGGTATGTCAGAGACCACGACAAGTCAGGAATTGTTGCTGGCGGTCACCTCCACGGGTTCGGAAAGCACAAACATCAGATGTCAGCACACGAGTACATCGCCGCTGTAGAAGCAGGCGAGATCTACGATCCAACACTGACCTTCCAACTACACCAGGGGTTCGAGATCGTTGGAGCGCTCGAGAACTACCTGGTCGACGAGGCGACCGACGGATGGTCAGCCCTGATTGTCTGGCGAAACACCGATGCCAGCGCCATGCACTCGCTCCGGCTGCATCAAGGACCGCGGGCCTGAGCCTTCCTCCAGCGTCCTCCTTTCGAGAGAACACTCAGCACTCGGTGCCGCCCTACAATCTTGAGTGAACGCTCAAGAACTGAGGCAGCTGATGTCACCCCGCAAGAAGCCACGACGCGTCGCGATCGTCGACGGTCTGCGAACACCATTCGTCAAATCGGGATCGGTCTTCCGCAAGGAATCAACACTCGACCTGGCAAGCCGTGTCGTCGCTGAGCTCGTTGCGAGAACAGGAATCGACGCCAACACCGTTGACCAGGTTGTCTACGGAGCAGTTGTCGCTGACGTCGGTGCACCAAACATCGCTCGCGAGATCGTTCTCGCCGGACCCTTCCTCAAACGGTCGATGCCTATTCAGTGTCACGGGCATGTGCGACATCGACGCAGTCCTTCGCTGACGGTGCCAAGTCAATTCTTCTCGGCGACGCTGACATCGTCATAGCGGGTGGAGCCGATTCTCTCTCGATGCCGCCCATCACGTACTCGGACCGCTTCGTCGAGATCCTGATGCAGGCGAACGCCGCAAAGGACACTCCGTCCAAGGTGAAGGCCCTGTCGCAACTGAGACCCAAGGACCTCGCTCCAAACCCGCCAGCGATTGCTGAGCGTTCGACCGGAAAGACGATGGGACACAGTGCCGAGGACATGGCCAAGCAGAACGGGATCACCCGCGAGGATCAAGATGCGTTTGCGGTCCGCTCACACACCAAGGCGATCGAGGCGTGGGAAGCCGGAGTGTTCGACCAAGAGGTGATGCCATACGGCGTACCGCCGAAGTACACAGACACTGTCGTGCGCGACAACATCCCCCGTACAGACTCGACGCTCGAGAAGCTCTCAGGGCTGAGACCCGTCTTCGACAAGAAGTACGGATCTGTCACGGCAGCAAACGCATCTCCCCTCACTGACGGTGCCTCAGCCCTTCTCCTGATGGACGAGTCGCTGGCGCAAGCGCTCGGGTACGAGCCGAAGGCGTACCTGAAGTCCTACGCGTTCGCAGCGATCGACCCGAACTGGCAACTCCTCATGGCACCAGCATTCGCTACACCATTGGCTTTGGACGAGGCTGGCATGACACTCGATGACATCGATGTCATCGACATGCACGAAGCGTTCGCGGCCCAGGTCCTCTCGAACGTCCAAGCGTTCGAATCTGATGAATTCGCCAAGGAGCGCCTCGGCCGTAAGAAGGCGATCGGTCAGATCGATATGGACAACTTCAATATCTACGGGGGGTCGATATCGCTCGGTCATCCATTCGCGGCAACCGGCGCTCGCCAGATCCTGACCATGGCAAATGAACTCGAAAGGCGAGGCGGAGGCACCGCACTCGTCACTCAGTGCGCGGCTGGCGGCCTCGGTGCGGCCGTCATCCTGGAGAGGTGACCCGATGACCTACGAGAACTTCCACTTCGATCTCAATGACAACGGCGTCGCAACGATTCTCATCGACCGCAAGGACGAGTCGATGAACACCCTCGGCGAAGATCTGATCACCGAGTTCTTCGCCGTCGTCACTCGGCTGGAGCAGGACGACGTCAAGGCGGTCGTAATCGGATCGGCAAAGCGCGATTTCCTCGCCGGGGCAGACATCCGCATGTTCGCCGATATGACGACGACTGAAGCAGCGGTCGAAGGCCTGACCGCGCTCCACGGTGTGTTTGACAGGATTGAGGCCCTGCACGCAGTCCACGAAAAGCCCGTCATCGCCGCCATCGATGGCGCATGCCTCGGTGGTGGTCTCGAACTCGCGCTGTCCTGCTCATCGAGGATCTGTTCGAAGAGCGACAGAACCCAGCTCGGTCAGCCTGAGGTCCAACTCGGATTGATCCCGGGCGCGGGCGGGACGCAGAGGCTTCCCGAACTCATCGGCCTCGCGGCTGGTCTTGAGATGATCATGGGTGGCAGACCTGTGCGTCACTTCAAGGCAAAGAAGTTGGGCCTCGTCGACGAGGTCGCTCCACCCGAGGTACTGCTCGAAGTTGCCCAGAAGCGGGCGTCTGAGGCAATCGACGCTGAACCCCAAGAACGTGTGATCGCACTGAACGTGTCATCGAATAACCTCCAAAGGCTTGCACTCGAGAAGAACCCCGCTGGACGCAAGGTATTGTGGAAGAAGGCGTACGACACGATGATGGCCAAGACGAAGGGCCACTATCCCGCACCGAGACGAGCCTTCGAGGCCGTCAAGATCGGTTCGGAACAGGGTCGAGCCGCCGGGGTTGCGGCAGAGATCCGGTTCTTCGCCGAGTTGGTATTGACCCCCGAATCCAAGGCGCTCCAGTCCATATTCTTCGCGACAACAGAGCTCAAGACCGACACAGGGATCGAGTCGGACGCCGAACCAGTTGACGTCAAGAATGTAGCTGTTCTCGGTGGGGGGCTCATGGGTGGCGGCATTGCTGGGGTGTCCACGCTCAAGGCGAACAAGAACGTGCGCATCAAGGAGATCGACAACGACGGCGTTGGCCGGGGATTGGCGTATGTGAACCGGTACGTCACGAAACAAGCGAAACGACGACGAATGACAACGTTCGAGGTGGATCAGGTGCTCAACCGCGTGACTGGATCGGCCACCTGGGATGGCTTTGCAAACACAGACTTGATCATCGAAGCGGTCTTTGAGGACCTTGACCTCAAGAAGCGGATCATCGCAGAGACCGAGACCGTCATCTCAGACACCACCATCTTCGCATCGAATACCTCAACACTCCCGATCTCCAAGATCGCCGAGGCTTCGGCTCGTCCAGAGAATGTCGTCGGGATGCACTACTTCTCCCCGGTGGAGAAGATGCCGCTCCTTGAGGTAGTCACAACGGATAAGACCGCAGACTGGGTGACAGCAACAGCGGTCCAGGTTGGCAAGGAGCAGGGCAAGACCGTCATCGTGGTCAACGACGGGACGGGTTTCTACACATCACGACTTCTCGGCCCTTACCTCAACGAAGCAGCGTTCCTTCTCCAGGAGGGTGCATCGGTTGAAGCGATCGACATCGCGATGGAGGATTGGGGATTCCCCGTCGGACCGCTGCTTCTCACCGACGAGGTGGGCATCGACATCGGTTCCCATGTCGCGATCATCCTCCATGAGGCGTTCGGCGACCGCATGAAGGGACCTGACATGATGGCTGGTTTGATCGACGACGATCGGAAGGGTCGCAAGAACGGGTGGGGCTTCTACAAGTACACGGACGGGAAGCGCGGAGGCGTGGACCGAACGGTCTACGACGCTCTCGGGCTTGGTGATCGCGTACCCGTTTCCAAGAAGGACGTCACCGAACGACTCACTATGGCGTTCATCAACGAAGCCGCACTGTGTCTCCAAGAGGGCATCCTGAGATCCGCTCGCGACGGAGACATCGGGGCGGTCTTCGGCCTCGGCTATCCGCCGTTCCGCGGCGGGCCGTTCTGGACGATCGATCAGATGGGGGCCGAGGTCGTTCTCGACCGACTCGAGGCGCTTGAGCAGCGATTTGGCGAACGTTTCGCACCCGCACAGATCATCAGGGACGCGGCGGCCGAGGGCACCGAGTTCCGCAGGTAGACAAGACGCGAGAGAGCCGACGACCGCTCGGCCGCCGGCTCTGCCGTGTCTGGGCTCCGTTAGCCCCGTGGACCTGAGTCGACCACGGATTGGCCAACGCCGGCTGAGTACTGCTTGAAGTTCTCCTTGAACATGCCCGCGAGCTTCTTCGCCTGAACATCGTACGCGTCCTTGTCGTCCCAAGTACCGCGCGGTATCAAGAGCTCCGACGGAACCCCAGGCACCTCGGTGGGCACCGAGAGACCGAAGATCGGATCCTCAACGAACTCGACATTGTCGAGGTCACCGGCGAGCGCTGAATTCATCATGCCTCGCGAATGCGGGATCCTGATCCGGTACCCAACACCGTGCGGACCGCTGGTCCAGCCAGTGTTGATCATCCACACTTCCGGATCGAACTCGTCGATCTTCTCCGCGAGCACTTCGGCATAGTACGAGGGCGGCAGGGGCAGGAATGGAGCACCAAAGCACGGCGAGAACGTTGCCAAGGGCTCGTTTACTCCACGTTCGGTGCCAGCAAGCTTCGCCGTGTAGCCGGAGACGAAGTAGTACATCGCCTGCTCCTTGGAAAGGCGGGAGATCGGAGGCAGCACACCGAACGCATCAGCGGACAGAAACACGATGTTCTTCGGATGTCCAGCGACTCCACTCTTCACCACATTGGGCAGGTGAACCAGCGGATACGCGCAGCGCGTGTTCTCGGTCTTCGACCCATCCTCCCACTCGACCATTCGGCTCTCGGGATTCAGAACAACGTTCTCAAGAAGTGTCTCGAACTTGTTCGCCGCCTCGTATATGAGCGGCTCATCCTCTTTAGAGAGACTGATGGTCTTTGCGTAGGAGCCACCTTCAATGTTGAAGATGCCGTCGTCCCCCCAACCGATCTCATCATCGCCGATCATCTTGCGGGACGGATCGGTCGCCAACGTTGTCTTGCCTGTTCCGGAGAGTCCGAAGATCACGGCAGAATCGCCAGCCTTGCCAACATTGGCGGAGGCATGCATCGAGAGCGCCCCCGACTTCGGCAGAAGGTAGTTCATGACAGAGAACACCGACTTCTTCATCTCACCCATGTAGCTCGACCCGCCGATGAGCAGCACCTTGTGGACGAAGCTGATCATGATGAACACTTCGCTGCGGGTCCCGTCACGTTCTGGGATCGCCTTGAAGTTCGGGGCATGAACAATCGTGAAGTCCGGCATGAACGGGTCGATGGTGTCATCGTGCTCGAACGTGCGGGGAAGACGGAACATGTTCCGCACGAAGTGTGCGTGCCATGGGCTCTCGGTGATGGCACGAACGGCTAGCTGGTGCGCAGGATCTGCAGCGGCGTACACATCCTGGACATAGAGATCCTTCTGGCCGAGATGCTCGGTCACACGGTTGTACAGGGCGTCGTACACCTCTGGCTCGACCGGATGGTTGACATCGCCCCACCAGATGTCGGCCTCAGTGGTCTCCTCTCGGACAATGAACTTGTCCTTCGGACTCCGGCCGGTGTACGGAACAGTGTCAACGACGAGCGGGCCCCTATGCGCAAGAATCCCCTCCTTGCGTCTGAGGGTGTGCTCCACGAGGACGGGTGTGGCGAGATCCCAATAGACCTCAGCCTCGGGGGTGATTCCGTGCATGGAAAGATCGCGCATGGTTCCTCTCTTGGGTGCGTTTGTAGAGGATACGGCGGTCGCGAATCTTCCACGCAAATTGGCCTAGGCGCCAGTATTCTTGCTGGCAATGTCACACGAGTTTCGCATGCCAGACATCGGCGAAGGTCTCACAGAAGCGGAGATCCTCAAGTGGTTCGTCAATGTCGGTGATGCTGTTGAAATCGATCAGCTCCTTGTAGAAGTGGAGACTGCCAAGACCGTTGTTGAGATCCCATCCCCCTTTGCGGGAACGATCACATCGATCAACGCTACCGAAGGTGAGACCGTCGAGGTTGGGGCCGTACTTTTCATCGTCGACGGCGAAGAAACGAA
>PVMK01115917.1_pt1 | contig 42710 bp, 34 predicted proteins | sample 1853481 | NCBI WGS metagenome assembly PVMK01 (sample SAMN08533507, study PRJNA380276) | Marine sediment metagenome, whole genome shotgun sequencing project.
TCTTGCCGCGCACTATGTAGTTGGCGATATCGTGCACCCGATCGTCACCTAACTGTGAGTCACGCAATCTGGCAACAGCATCGTAATCATAAAGACCCTGCTGTGCCTTGGTGGTCGATTTGATATGCCATTCGTGCAGGGGACGATCGAGCGCCCGCGCGACTTCCATCGCGAGTTGTGTCTTGCCGGTGCCGGGTTCGCCCTTGATCAGGATCGGTCGCTCCAGCGTTACCGCAGCATTTACGGCCATCATCAGGTCGTCCGTTGCGATATACGAGCTGGTGCCCTTGAATTTCTTGTCAGCCATCGTGGATTCCATACATATTGCAGTGCAGCGCCAAGTATCCCCGCTCCTCCAATCCGGCACAAGCCGGTACTTGCCATAAGAACAATTAGTAGTTAGAAGGGGTCGAACCGCGGTTCGACCCCTTACTAATTACTCCGCTTACTCCTGAGCAGTCAGTGTCAGCACATGCTGCGTGGCACCCGGCAGGAAATCCATCGGGCGGCCCTGCACCCAGTATTCGTGGCCAGCCCTGTAAAATTCCGATAACGGATGACCGCTTTGCCCGGTGGGCATGTGCAAATAACCGTTCGCTTCGTTGCCGGGCGATACGGCGAAGCGTTCGGACGCGCCCCATCCCGGCCCCTGCGCCTTTGGCAGGTTGGAATCGCCGCTTAAGGGTTCGCGCGGCATATCGAGCCAGCGCGACAAGAACGGCAGCGCCTGGCTCAGCGGGTGACGAATCGTCGCCGTGTTGCGCTCGCCCCAGCTGCGCTGTGCCAGCCCGCCAGCAAAATTATTGGCAAAACACTCCAGGTTCCGATCCACGGCCTGCAACATCAGATCCTGCCAGCTGTCATACTCGGGAGGCAGCAAATGCAGTGGCTGCTCGTCCAAAACCGTCCACAGCGGACCTTCGAACTGATTGCTGATCCGGAGCTCGATTTCACTGTCATAGGCGGCTGTTACCGGCCTCATCAGTGCGTCGAAAACTGTTTTCCGGAGTTCCCAGCGAAATGCCCTGACAAGGCGATAGCCAACAGACTCCGGTGACGCCCGCGGTATCCAGTCGTCGACCAGGTCCCGGTATTCACGACGTTGTGCGTTATTGCGCACGGCCCCATCATCGAGCACCGCGAGCAGAAGCTCTCTCCATGGCGCCATGAGAATTGCACGGTCATCAAACTGAATTGCGAGCATGTCACCAGGTTCGAATAATTCTTTCGCAAACAAGCCATCACGGATCTGCATCGCCCTGGCGCCGAGATCGTAACCACCGTCGCCGATTTTCCTCAACAGGTCGCCGTCGACGACGCGTGCGTTGGCAGTCCAGATTCTGCCGCCTTCCGGGTTCACCACACGCGGGTAGTCGTCCGCATCCAGCCAGCCAATCCAGCCACCGCTCTCGCTCCAGTCCGCGGGTATTGAGGAATCGTATTCCGTGCGCAAGGGCAATTGCCCGGCGATCGTCCAGGCGATGTTGCCGTCTGCATCACCGGACACAAAATTCTGAGGCGGTATCCCCAGGCCATTGGCAACCTGCACTGCCTCGAAGACAGACTCCACAGTTTCGAGATCCAGCTGCCTGAGATTTACGGAATTGGGTTCGTGAGCGAGCCATCGCACAGCAAGCTCGACACCAGGATAGCCATGCTTATCGAGCACCGGGCCCCAGATGGTTTCCCGGACGACGAATTCCCGCGGTGATTCTCCCTTGACGTCGATCCGCTCTCTGTAAACGGTGAATTCCAATTCACCGTCAGGCGTCAGATAGGAATCCGGCTGTCGGCCGGGCCTCAGAATCACCGCGTCCGACCAGTCTCCGTAACTGTTTGTGAGGCCCCATGCGACATGGCCGTTACTGCCGGCGACGACAGCCGGCGTCCCGGGAAGCGTTACGCCGCTGACATCGCGCTCATCAGCGCCGTTCATGACCAGACGCGCCCGATAAAATACATTGGGCGTAGCGAGCTTGAGGTGCATGTCGTTGGCCACGATTGCACGGCCACTGTGACTGAGTTTGCCGCTGACCGCCCAGTTGTTGCTGCCGAGCACCAGCGACTTATCATCCTCGCACACGGCCGATCGATTTGAGGCCTGCGTACTGTCGCGAACATTGAGCTGCTCTGGCCGCGGAATCGCGAGGTCTTCGCTCGCCTCGCCTACGATCGGCGCATCCCATTTCGTGCCGCGAGGGTACAGCCAATCGTAAACATCCGCGGGCACTATGCGATGCACCAGCCCACGCTTGATATCGCGCGACGCACGCTCGTCATTGAGTTCCAAGAACATGGCATAGGCAACGAGTAAGGTATCTTCGGGACGCCAGGGCTCAGGAGATACGCCGAGAATGAAGTACTCGAACGGCCTGGCACCGAGGCTGCCAAGACCCGCGTTTACACCGGCGACGTAGCCACGCAGGATTTCAGCCTCGTCGGCGGCCATGCGTGTAATAACCCGGCTCGCCCGGCTGCGGAACCGGTGTAACCGGTTGCGTTTGTCGATCTCGAGCGCTGCCGGACCGATGATTTCGGAAAGCTCGCCGGCCGCCTGCCTGCGAGTGAGATCCATCTGAAAAAATCGATCCTGTCCGTGGACAAAACCGGTACCGAAAGCGAGATCCACCCGATTTTTCGCGCTTACGGTTGGAATGCCACCAGCATCACGTTGGATCCGAATATCGGCTGAAATCCCCGACGCCGAAATTTCACCCTCCAGTTGTGGCAGGCTGGCATTCAGAATCAGGAACAGTGCCAATGAGCAGCCCGCAATGACTATGGCCACCAATAATATCAAGCGCCGGATGATTCGTTTCACTGATGACGTGCCCGCTATTATCAATCTGGTGAAGTGACGCTGAATATTTTCATCGAATTTGTACTGCCGGAAACTCCGCTGAGATCGCCTTGCGTAAAGATGACGAGGTCTCCCTCCTCGACAAGTTTATTTGTTAGCAGTGTGTCGAATATGTCCCGGCGCAAGCGTTGCGCATCGCTTGTCTCAATTTTGAACGATACCGGGTATACGCCCCGATACAGTGCGACGCGTCTGCTCGTGCTTGCGTACGGCGTGAACGCGTAAATTGGAATATCCGAACGAATTCTCGACATCCAAAGCGTTGTCGACCCCGATTCTGTCAAGGCGATGATGGCCTTCACCGCCAGGTGATTCGCCGTGTACATAACCGCCATGGCGATCGCTTCGTCAACATTCTTGAAGCGGTCGTCAAGGCGATGCGTTGTTCGGCCTCGCGCAAGCACGAATTTTTCCGCGCCCTGGCAAACCTCGCTCATTGTCTCAATGACAGACACCGGATGCTCCCCCACCGCAGTTTCGGCAGACAGCATAACGGCGTCCGTACCGTCCATCACCGCGTTGGCAACGTCCGACACTTCAGCTCTTGTCGGAATCGGATTATTGATCATCGACTCCATCATCTGGGTTGCCGTGATAACGATTTTGTTCTTTGTTCGCGTCAGGCGGATGAAGCGTTTTTGCATGCCGGTCAGCTCTGCATAACCCATTTCGACGCCGAGATCACCGCGGGCAACCATGATGACGTCGGCAGCATCGATGATGGAATCGATATGCTCGACCGCTTCTGCCCGTTCGATTTTCGCCACGATCAGCCCCTGGCCGCCCGCTGCCCGGAACAACTCGCGCGCCTCCGTCACGTCATCTGCATTTCGAACAAATGAGACCGCCAGGAAATCCATACCCATGTCCGCTGCGAATTGAATGTATTTGCGGTCGGTGTCTGTCAGCGCCGGCGCCGACAAACCGCCACCCTGCCGGTTAACACCTTTGTGGTCGGACAAAATACCGCCGAGGACGACAGTCGTGTGCACTCTTGTGCCTTCAATGCTGTCCACCTTGAGCGTGATCTGCCCGTCGTTCAAGAGCAGGACGTCTCCCGGTTTCACATCTTCGTGCAACCTGGGATACGCAACACCGACACCCTCGTCGTTGCCATCGTGCAATCCCAGGTTCGCGTCAAGAAAGAACTTTGCTCCGTCCTTCAACGATGCCTTGCTGTCTTTGAATCGCTTTACGCGAATCTTCGGACCCTGCAAATCGCCCATGACGCCAATTTCGCGCCCGCACTCTGCCGCTGCAGCATGCAGCGCCTTGATTCTTGCCCGATGATCCTGCTGCTCGCCGTGAGAAAAATTGATGCGGACAACGTCCAGGCCGGCGTTGATGATTTCTCTTAGTATTTGCGGATCGTCGGTCGCCGGGCCCAGTGTAGCGACGATTTTTGTTCTCCTGATCATGGCCGCGATTATTGCACAGAGCGGCAGGGACCGCCCCGCAACAGGTGGGACAGGACACCGCAACTCGTTGCAAGTCGTCAGCAATTTTCAGGTATCCTCTCGCATTCGAAACTCAGACCCAAGATTCATGTTCAACAGACGACGATTCATCCAGACACTGCTGGTGGCCGCTGCAGCTCCGGCAACAAATTCGTCGCTGGCCGGCAGCTCGGAGAACGCCGGCTTCGGCAAGCTTGTTCCGGATCCGCAGCAGATTCTCGATTTGCCTCAAGGCTTCGAATACCACTTGGTTTGCCGCAAAGGCGATGAGATGGATGATGGTCTGCTCGTACCGGGCGAGGCCGATGGCATGGCTGCTTTTCCCGGAGAAAACGGCCGCGTTATTCTCATCTGCAATCATGAAAATCGGCCGCGCAAGCTGCACAACGGGCCGTTCGGCAGGGAGCTGGAGCGTCTGGACCGAATCGACCGGGAAAAGGTCTATGACTTCGGCAGGGGCCGCACGCCGGGCGCGGGTGGTACGACAACCATTGTCTATGACCCGCACAGCAAACAGACCGAGAGACAATACCTGAGCCTCGCCGGCACGGAACTCAACTGCGCTGGTGGCCCCACACCATGGGGAAGCTGGTTGAGCTGTGAGGAATGCTTCGAGGATACCGGTTCGAGATTCGAATTCTATCGGAACGTTGTTAGAGAACGAAAGCACGGCTACATCTTCGAGGTGCCGGCAAATAGCAGCGGACCGGTTGACCCGGTGCCTCTCAGGGATATGGGCCGCTTTGAACACGAGGCAGCCGCCGTCAATCCGCGGTCCGGTGTCGTTTATATGACCGAGGACAGGGTCCGCAGTCTGCTGTACCGGTTCATCCCGCATGAGCCCGGCAAGCTTCATTTCGGCGGTCAATTACAGGCGCTTTGCATCGCCGGCAAGCCGTCATTCGATACCCGCAACTGGGCCGACCAGGACAGGATGAAAACAGGCGAATGGCTGGAAACCTGCTGGATCGATCTGGAACAAGCTGACAGCGCCCGGAACGATCTTCGGCTGCGTGGCTTTGATGCCGGCGCCGCGAGCTTTGCGCGCGGCGAAGGACTTTGTTTTACCGGTGAGGAGTTTGTAATTACGGCCACCATTGGGCGGGACCGCAGCGGCTCGGTCAGGTTTTCGCCTACCGGCCCAGCCCGAGGGAGGGAATGCCCGATGAACAATCCGAGCCTGGCGCTCTTGGCCTGATCGTAGAATCGACACGAGGCAGTCTGTTACATCACGCCGATAACGTAACGATGAGTCCCTGGGGTGATCTGATCATCTGCGAGGACACGGCGAACCACTGCGGCCTCGTTGGCATACGGCCAGACGGACAACAGTACCTGCTGGCCGACAACGCTTACACCAACTCGGAGCTGGCCGGCGCTTGTTTTTCACCAGATGGGTCGGTCATGTTCGTGAATATTCAGGTCAGGGGATACACACTCGCAATCACCGGGCCATGGCAAATTCTGGGTAGGGCCGCTTCCTGACGAACTCCTACAACGCAGCAGCTCTCTTTTCGAGGATTGCGACGGCCGGCAGTTTCTTGCCTTCAATAAACTCCAGAAACGCGCCGCCGCCCGTCGAAATGTAGGAAATACTTTCGGCGACGCCGTACTTGTCGATCGCCGCAAGCGTATCGCCGCCTCCCGCAATTGAGAAAGCCGGACTTTCTGCAATCGCTTCCGCCAACGCTTTGGTGCCTTCGCCAAACTGATCGAACTCGAAAACACCGACCGGCCCATTCCAGACTATCGTGCCGGCACCTGCCAGAATCGCAGCAAATTGTGCAGACGTCTCCGGCCCGATGTCGAGGATCAGATCGTCCGGGGCAACGTCGCTGACTGATTTTATTTCGGCAACGGCTTCTGCTGAAAACTCTTTCGCGGTTACTACGTCGACAGGAACCGGTATATCGGCGCGGTCTTCCTTGTTTGCGGCCAGTTCCCCCGCCAAATCGACCATATCAGCTTCGTAAAGTGACTTGCCGACATCGTGTCCTGCGGCGGCAATGAATGTATTGGCAATACCACCACCGACGATGAGTTGGTCGACAATATCGGCCAGCGAGTCGAGTACCGTTAGTTTGCTTGATACTTTCGAGCCGCCGACGATGGCGACCATCGGCCTGGCAGGTTTATCCAGTGCCTTCTTCAAGGCATCCAGTTCTGCGACCAGCAGCGGCCCGGCACAGGCAACAGCTGCGAACCGGGCGACGCCAAAAGTGCTGGCCTGCGCCCGGTGAGCGGTGCCAAATGCATCCATCACGAATACGTCGCAAAGACTGGCCATCCGCCTCGACAGGCCCTCGTCACAAGCCTTCTCACCAGGCAGAAACCGCACGTTCTCAAGGAGTACGACCTGGCCCGGTTTGACGTCGACGCCGTCGATCCAGTCTTTCTGCAACGGCACCTCAACCCCCAATAGTTGACTGAGATGAGTTGCGATTGGCTGCAGTGAACACTCGGGGTCGGGTTCACCCTCAGTTGGGCGGCCGAGATGCGACATCAGCATGACGGCCGCATTTGCGTCCAGTGCCTTGCGAACCGTTGGCAGCGCCGCCCGAATGCGCACATCGCTGGTAATTTCGCCGTCTGTGATCGGTACGTTCAGATCCTCGCGAATCAACACGCGCTGCCCCGAAAGATCGACCTCATCCATTTTGATGACGCACATGGAGAAACTCCTCAGGCCAGCTGTTGAGCCCGATATCGCCGTTGATCGTAATCGCGCAGCGTTATTTAGCGTTTACGAGGGCTACCGCCGTGTCAAGCATGCGGTTGGAGAAGCCCCACTCGTTGTCATACCAGGCGCAGACTTTGACAAGAGTACCTTCCATCACTTTTGTCAGGCCGGCATCAAAGGTAGACGACGCAGGATCGTGGTTGAAATCGATTGAGACAAGCGGCTCATCGTTGTAAGCCAGCACACCTTTGAGCTCGCCTTCGGCCGCCTCTTTCATGACGCTGTTGATTTCCTCGACGCTTGTTTCCCGCTCGGCAACGAAACTCAGATCGACTATCGACACGTTGAGCGTCGGTACCCGCATTGCGTAACCGTCGAGGCGGCCCGCCAGTTCCGGCAGCACGAGACCAACCGCTGAAGCGGCACCGGTCTTCGTCGGTATCTGTGACATCGCTGCGGCTCGCGCGCGTCGCAGGTCCTTGTGGAATACATCGGTCAACACCTGGTCGTTCGTGTACGCATGAATAGTGATCATCAGGCCATGCTTCACGCCAATCTTCTCGTGCAGCGGCTTGACGAGGGGAGCGAGACAGTTCGTGGTACAGGACGCATTCGAGATCACGGTATCGCTGGCCTTCAAAATGTCGTGATTGACGCCATAAACAATCGTCGCGTCGACTCCGGTGCCTGCCGGCGCCGATATGATGACTTTCTTTGCGCCACCCTCGATATGTGCCATCGATTTTTCTTTCGATGAAAAAAAGCCCGTCGACTCGAAAACAACATCCACGCCGAGGTCGCCCCACGGCAATTTTGCGGGATCCCGTTCCGCCAGCACTTTGATGCGGTCACCGTTGACGATCATGCCATCGCCATCGACTTCGACTGTGCCCGGGAACCGACCGTGTGTCGTGTCGCGTCGCGTCAGATGCGCGTTGGTATTGGCATCCGCCAGATCGTTAACAGCAACAATCTCCAGCTCCGATCGCCTGTCTCCCTCATAAAGTGCACGCAATATGTTGCGGCCGATTCGGCCATAACCGTTAATGCCGATCTTGATGGTCATTTATATCTCCCAATAAATTCAGTGTTTATTTGTTCGCGATGACTTCTTTTGCGACACGAACGACATTTTTAGTCGAAAAACCGAAGTGCTTGAATAGTTCGGGCGCCGGCGCAGATTCGCCAAAACGGTTAATGCCGATAACCTGGCCGTGATCTCCGGCGTATCGCCACCAGGTCTCGATGACACCGGCTTCCACTACAACCCTGGCGGTAATTTCAGGTGGCAGAACCAGTTGCCGGTAATCAACTGGCTGCGAATCAAAAATGTCGGTACAAGGCATCGATACGACGCGGACGGCAACGCCATCAGCCGACAGTGCATCGGCCGCCGACATCGCGAGCGCCACCTCGGAGCCTGTGGCGATCAGAATCACATTCGGCGTGCCGTCCGTATCTTTCAGTACATAGCCACCACGCCCGATCAGTTCGATCTGCTCTGCAGTGCGGGACTGGTGCGGCAGTCCCTGCCTTGTCAACACGAGGCTCGTCGGACCATCCATTTTCTCGATGGCATCTTTCCATGCAACCGCGGTCTCTACCGTGTCGCAGGGCCGCCAGACCCGCATATTGGGCATTATCCTCAGGCTGGCGACGTGTTCGACCGGTTGGTGCGTCGGTCCATCCTCGCCAAGGCCGATCGAGTCGTGTGTATAGACAAAGATATTTCGTATTCGCATTAACGCGGCCATGCGCAACGCGTTTCTGGCGTAATCCGAAAACACCAGGAACGTGCCTTCGTACGGTATGACGCCGCTGTGCAGTGCCATGCCATTACAGATAGCAGACATGCCGAATTCGCGTACGCCGAAGTAGATGTAGTTGCCGGATGCATCGTCTCCCGTAATCGGAACGGAATTCGCATGTTTCGTCAGATTCGAACCGGTCAGGTCGGCGGAGCCACCGGCCATTTCGGGCAACGCAGGTGCAAACGCATTAAGTGCAACCAGGGATGCTTTGCGGGTCGCCATATCGGCGCCTGCACTATCAATTTCCTTTATTACATCCGCCGCGAACCCGGCCCAGTTTGCGGGCAACTCACCCTGCATGCGTCTCAGAAACTCTTTGGCGAGATCCGGATGAGCTTCTTCGTATGCTGAAAACATATCCGACCATTGGGCCTCCTGCTGCGCACCGCGGTCAGTGGCATCCCAGGCTGCTTTGATCTCATCGGGAATTTCGAACGGCGGAGAATTCCAGCCAAGTTCTTTTCGGCTGGCCTCGACCTCTTCCGCACCCAATGGGGCACCGTGTGTATCGGCGGTTCCCTGTTTGTTGGGTGCGCCGTAGCCGATGACCGTTTTACAACAAATCAACGTCGGGCAGTCTTCGTTCGCCAGAGCCTGATCAAGCGCTTTGGCGACGGCACCGCTGTCGTGCCCGTCAACGTCTGCAATGACCCGCCAGCCGTAGGCTGCAAATCGTTTGGGCGTGTCGTCGGTGAACCAGGCATCGACTTCGCCGTCGATAGAAATGCCGTTGTCGTCATACAGGCAAATCAGCTTGCCGAGCTTCAGCGTGCCCGCAAGCGAGCAAGCCTCGTGCGAGATGCCTTCCATCAGGCAACCGTCGCCGAGGAAGACGTATGTGCGATGATTGACGATATCGAAATCCGGGCGATTGAACGTTGCTGCCAGCATTTTCTCGGCAATCGCCATGCCGACCGCATTACTGATGCCCTGGCCAAGCGGACCCGTTGTTGTCTCTATGGAAATATCCGGGTCGCGTTCAGGATGCCCTGCGGTCCTGGATCCCAGCTGCCGGAAGTTTTTGATTTCATCAATTGAGAGATCGTAGCCCGTCAGGTGAAGCAGGCTGTACAGCAGCATGGAACCATGGCCATTGGACAGAACGAAGCGGTCGCGATCAAACCAGCGCGGGTTGCCGGGGCTGTGCCTCAGATAATCGTTCCAGAGCACTTCGGCGATATCCGCCATACCCATAGGCATGCCCGGGTGACCGGAATTTGCCGCCTGGACAGCATCCATGCTTAGAGCTCGAATTGCGTTGGCAAGGTCTCGCCGGCCAGGCTGGCCGGCAACAGGCGGATGGCTAATTTGCTGTGACATGAGATTCTATCGTCGGCCTCGCTGACCGAATGTTATGGTGAATTGCATGAGAAAAACGGCGGAATCAAGCTGGCGCATTTTCCCTGTTTAGACGTACAGCCGCAAGAGAGATCGACTCTCTGCTCACATTTCTTCATGCTGCCCGGGCACAATGCGCGTGGAGCGGCAGCAAGCTCGCGTATCGATGCAAGGCGTTGAGGCTATCATTTGACCTGTGAACTTGGGGTACAATGCTGGGCCTTCAAAAAAATACACGTGAAATCTTCCATGAGTGATTCCTTTTTGTTCACCTCGGAGTCCGTCTCCGAGGGTCATCCGGATAAGATTGCTGATCAAATATCCGATGCCGTGCTAGATGCCATCATCGAGCAGGACAAGTCCGCCCGAGTAGCATGTGAAACGCTCGTCAAGACGGGTATGGTCCTGGTCGCTGGCGAAGTCACCACATCCGCCTGGGTCGACATCGAAGAGCTGGTTAGACAGACCGTGCTGGAGATCGGTTACAACGATTCCGCGATGGGCTTCGATGGTGCTTCCTGCGCCGTGCTAAACGCGCTGGGCAAACAGTCGCCGGATATCGCTCAGGGCGTAGACAGGGAAACCGCGGAGGCACAGGGTGCCGGCGATCAGGGTCTCATGTTCGGCTATGCGACCAACGAAACGGAGGTGCTGATGCCCGCCCCCATTACGTTCGCCCATCGACTTGTCCGGCGGCAGGCGGAAGTCAGGAAAAACGGCACCTTGCCCTGGTTGCGGCCGGATGCCAAGAGCCAGGTGACGTTTGTCTACGAGAACGACACGCCGGTCGCAATCGATACTGTCGTGCTTTCATCACAACATCACCCGGACGTCAAACTATCCGATTTGCGTGAAGGTGTCATGGAAGAAATTATCAAACCGGTACTGCCAGAAAAATGGCTCAGCAAGAACACGCAATATCACATCAACCCGACCGGCCGATTCGAAATCGGCGGACCGATGGGTGACTGCGGCCTGACGGGTCGGAAAATTATCGTCGATACCTATGGCGGCTCGGCCAGGCACGGCGGCGGTGCATTCTCCGGCAAGGACCCGTCGAAGGTCGACCGCTCGGCAACGTACGCTTGCAGATATGTCGCCAAGAATATTGTTGCCGCTGGCCTCGCAGATCGATGCGAAATCCAGGTGTCTTATGCGATCGGCGTTGCCGAACCGACGTCAATCAGCGTCCACACGTTTGGTACCGGCAAGATCAGCGAGCAGCGCCTGACCGACCTGATTCGCGAGAATTTCGACCTGAGGCCATATAGCATCGTGAAAATGCTGGACCTGATCCAACCGATATATCAGCAAACGGCAGCCTATGGACATTTTGGCCGTGAAGATATTGATTTGAGCTGGGAACGCACAGACAAAGCGGATGCGCTGCGCGGCAGCGCTGCAGCCTAGCTACGACCTTACACAAACAGGAGCATTCTATGAGCAGCGAAGCCGTTGCCATCCAAAAACCCGATTACAAAATCGCAGACATTTCCCTGGCCGACTGGGGCCGCAAGGAAATCGCTATCGCCGAAACGGAAATGCCGGGCCTTATGGCATTGCGCCGTGAGTATGAGGGTCAACAACCGCTGGCCGGTGTCAGGCTTGTTGGCTGCCTGCACATGACGATTCAGACGGCAGTGCTGATAGAAACGCTGAGGTCTTTGGGTGCGGAAATTCGCTGGTCGTCCTGCAACATCTTTTCTACTCAGGATCATGCCGCTGCAGCGATTGCAGCCTCGGGTGTGCCAGTGTTCGCATGGAAAGGCGAATCCGAAGAAGAGTATTGGTGGTGCGTTGAGCAAACGATCAATGGGCCGGACGGCTGGCATCCTAATATGGTCCTCGACGACGGCGGTGACCTGACGCTCGTCTTACATGACAAGTATCCTGACCTGATGAAGAAAGTACGCGGCCTTTCGGAAGAGACGACGACAGGTGTGAAGCGTCTTTATGATATGCAGAAAGAAGGCAGCCTGTTGTGTCCGGCATTCAACGTCAACGATTCCGTCACCAAATCGAAATTTGACAATCTCTATGGTTGTCGCGAGTCGCTTGTTGATGGCATCAAGCGCGCCACGGACGTCATGATTGCGGGCAAGATTGCCATTGTTTGCGGATACGGTGACGTTGGTAAGGGTTGCGCGCAGTCTTTGCGCGGCCTGGGCGCGACCGTATGGATTACGGAAATCGACCCGATCTGTGCGTTACAGGCGGCGATGGAAGGTTATCGCGTCGTCAGATTTGACGACGTTTGTGACAAAGCCGACATCGTCGTTACGGCGACCGGCAATTACCACGTCGTATCAGGACCGCAGATGGAGCGCATGAAGGACCAGTCCATTGTCTGCAACATAGGCCACTTCGATAATGAAATTGACGTCGCCTATCTGCATCAATTCGAATGGGAGAACATTAAGCCGCAGGTCGATCACGTAATCTTCCCTGACGGCAAGCGGATTATTCTGCTGGCTGAGGGCCGCCTCGTTAACCTCGGTTGTGGGACGGGTCATCCGAGTTTCGTGATGTCAAACTCGTTTACGAACCAGGTGCTCGCACAGATCGAACTTTGGCAAAATGGCGATAAGTACAAGTCCGAAGTCTATGTCCTGCCGAAACTCCTCGACGAAAAAGTAGCCCGGCTTCACCTCGACCGAGTTGGCGCCAAAATCACTGAGCTGTCCGATAAACAAGCGGAATATCTCGGCGTTTCCAAAGACGGTCCGTTCAAGCCCGAGCTTTACCGGTATTGATTTGCAGACAGGGAAGAATAACGAACGGTTCCCGCGGGGCCCGTTCGCATTTTTTGTCGTGGCCTGACGCCGCGCAAACAGCTATTATCCCTGCACAGGAGATTGCGGAAAGCCGCACCGACAAAAGGTCGTAGCGCTATTCATACGTCGACTGATCCTATTCGAGTCCTGCATGTTACGGACCCGCATCTGTTCGCTGATTCGGATTCGAGTCTGCGGGGCACCGTAACCTATTCCTCACTGCAGAACGTGCTTGGCCATATTCAGCGTTCAGGCTGGAGCGCCGATCTGGTCGCGATGACGGGCGACCTGATCCAGGATGACAGCCGGGAGGCTTACGACCGCTTCTGTGAATTGATGCAGCCTCTCGGACTTCCCGTGTATTGCGTACCAGGCAATCATGATGTACGCGCGATCATGAAAGACGCGCTCGCCAGCCCGGAATTTCACTTTTGCGAATCCGTCCTACACGGAAACTGGTTAATCGCCGGTATCGACAGCTGCATTCGCGATGATGCTGGCGGACGCGTTGATGACCAGGAAATGGAAAGGCTTGAGAAATTACTCGATGAAACGACGGCCGACCACGTATTGATCTGCCTGCATCACCCGCCGTTGCCCGTCGGTTGCAAGTGGCTCGACCAGGTCGGTCTTCGAAACGGCGAAGAATTCCTGCGCCTGATAGCGCGGACCGGCAAAGTCAGGGCGGCAATCTTCGGGCACGTGCACCAGGAATTCGAGGGTTCGCATGAATCCGTACAGATAATCGGCACGCCGTCCACTTGCCGGCAATTCAAGGTGGCAAGTGATGAGTTTGCGCTGGACGATAATCCGCCCGCATACCGCAGAATCAGCCTGCACCCGGATGGCAGTGTGGAAACGGAGCTGATCTGGCTGTCCGACTGAATGACCCCTCGATCCGCACTCCTGCATTGCTTCTCGATGATCTGCCTGATCATGGCGGCCGGCAGTGCGGCACCACAGAGTACGGGACACCCAATCTCGATGTGGCAGATCAATGGTGCAAGCAACCGAATCTACCTGCTCGGTTCGGTGCATGTGCTCAGGCAGCAGGACCATCCGATTCCGACTGCGATAGAGAAAGCCTACCAGGATGCCGAGATCCTGATCATGGAAATAGACGTCGACGACCTTGACCCGATTGAGATGGCCGGAATGGTCAACGAACTGGGCGTCATCAAAGACGGCAGCACCCTGCAGGAAATCATGGGGCCGAGTCTCTATGAAGAAGCGGCCGACTACGCATCGCAGCTTGACATTCCATTCCTCATGCTCGCGCAAACGGAACCATGGCTGGCAGCCATTACGATTGAGCAAATGATGCTCCTCCGAATCGGTTTCAATCCCGAATACGGAATTGAGTTTCACCTTTCGGCGAAGGCCGGCGAAGACAGCAAGGAAATTCTCGGCCTCGAAAGCGTGCGCGAACAACTCGAGTTCCTCGACAAGCTGTCATTGTCGGCGCAGCGTTCTCTGCTTATCCAAACGCTCCGGGAGAGTCTGAACATAGAGGAAAATCTCGACCTTTTGATTGACGCGTGGCGGCACGGCGATATTGATTTTCTGGAAGAAAACCTGCTGGCCGAAATGCAACGATATCCGGAACTCTACAGAACACTCGTCGTGGATCGAAATGAAGCTTGGGTTGAGCAAATCAGGAACCTGATCGGCGAGCAAGACGACTACCTGATCGTCGTCGGCACCCTGCATCTGGTTGGCGATGATGGCTTGCCGGCTCTTCTGTCAGAGATCGGGATTACTACCAATCAGTTGAGAGAACCGGGTAGTTAGATTTCGACCATTTCGAAATCTTCTTTTCCGGCACCGCAGTCGGGGCACCGCCATGACAGGGGGACATCCTCCCATCTTGTGCCCGCCGGAATCCCCGATTCAACATCGCCCTCCTCTTCGTCATAGACGTAGCCGCAGATGAGACACATGTAAGTTTTCATGGGGCGTTATCGATATGCTTCATATTCTGATGCAGGAGGGGCTCGCAGGAGCGGCTTTTTGGACAGGAAGTCCTTATGTCGCGGAGCACAGGCATGTGCGTGAGCGACGAACCCCGATCGCGGCTGAAGCCGCTCCTACATTCATTATGCCCGCAGTTTACCAGTTGAACCTCGGGGGTTTATGACTGACTGCCACTTCGGTAGCATGCACCTGTCTATGGAAGACTTCGTATGAGCCTTTTCGCGGAAGCGAAAAAATATATTGCCGGTGGCGTTAACTCACCAGTCCGGGCGTTCGCCGCCGTTGGCGGTGAGCCGGTGTTCTTCAAGAGCGCAAAAGGCGCCTGGCTGCAGACCGAGGACGGCCGGCAGATGATTGACTACGTTGGCTCATGGGGGCCCATGATCCTGGGTCATGCGCACCCCGATGTCGTCAAAGCCGTTACTGACGCAGCCAGGGCCGGACTCAGTTTCGGCGCGCCCACTGTGGCCGAAACTCGTCTCGCGCAGAAAATATGTGAATTCATGCCGTCGATTGAACGAATCCGAATGGTGAGTTCGGGCACAGAAGCGACGATGAGTGCCATTCGACTTGCCCGTGGATTCACGGGGCGTGACAAAATCATCAAGTTTGAAGGCTGTTATCACGGCCACTCCGACTCCTTGCTGATCAAGGCGGGATCGGGAGCACTGACCCTCGGTGTGCCAAGCTCGCCCGGTGTTCCGGCGGGGCTTGCCGCACACACGATAACACTCGATTTCAACGACCCGGCAGCGGTAGAGGCCGTGTTTGCAGAGGTCGGCGAGCAAATCGCTTGCGTTATCGTCGAGCCAATCGCGGGCAACATGAACATGGTGCCGCCGGAGCCTGGTTTTCTGGAAACGCTCAGGTCACAGTGCGATCAGTACGAGGCTGTTTTGATTTTCGATGAAGTGATGACCGGATTCCGGGTGGCGAAAGGCGGTGCGCAGGAGATTTTCGATATTCAACCTGATCTGACAACACTCGGAAAGATCGTCGGCGGTGGAATGCCGGCCGCCGCCTTCGGTGGGCGCGCCGACATCATGGCGAGTATCGCGCCGGACGGCCCTGTTTATCAGGCCGGCACGCTGTCAGGCAACCCGCTTGCGATGGCGGCCGGCCTGGCAACTTTGCAGGGGCTCGAAAGACCCGGTTTCTATGCTTCTCTCGGCGAACGAACGCGGCAGCTGGCGAATGGTCTGGCCGAAGTGGCGCGTGGCGCCGGCGTGCCGCTGGCAGTCGAGGCAGCGGGCGGCATGTTCGGATTCGTATTCAGCGCGGACGGGCCAATAAGGCGATTTGCACAAGTGACAGCGGCAAATACTGAGCTGTTTCGGCAGTTCTTCCATGGGATGCTTGAATCGGACGTTTATTTTGCGCCGTCGGCATTTGAGGCCGGCTTCGTGTCCGACGCACATGGCGATGAGGAAATATCCGAAACGCTTGCGCGGGCCAAACACGTATTCGCAACACTGAAATCGTAACCGGCCCGGATATATCGCCTCTCAGGTGGCATTCTCCGGACCGCGAACCGTATCAAGCACTTCTCGGACAAGGTGCAAGCGCTTTATCGCATCGTCCGATTCCAGGCAGGATTGCTTTTGCTCAGGGCTGATCGGCAGAATCTCGGCGAAGCGGTAACCGACCCAGCCGGCATCGTCGTACTGCCTGTCGAGTGATTCATACAGGCGGCCCAGGTCGTCGAGGACGCCGGCGAGAATACGTGCGAGAGGCTTGTATTCTTCCGGCAGCGAATAGCGGCTCTCGTGTTCAAGTAATTGTATTTCTCCAATGTTCAGTCCGTCGGGCTGTCGTTTGGCAGACATCAGGCGAAACCTCTGCCCGCCGACTGCTGTAACACCGAGGAGACCGTCGCTACCCTGATACCAGTCAGTAATTCTCGCAAGTGTACCGACCTGGTATGTTGTAGCCGGCCCGGTCTCGCTGCCGCTCCTGATCAACAGGACTCCAAACGGAACATCTCTCTTGAGGCAGTCGCTGATCATATCCAGATAACGTGGCTCAAATATGCGCAGCGGCAACGGGCCACCCGGGTAGAGAACCGTACGTAATGGAAATAGCGGAATTTTCACTAAAGAAACCGTCGCTTTACCTGGAACACAATCGCTGGGCCGGGGTTTCCCTAAGTATAGGACGGAAAAATGACAAATCGACCAGGCGCTACGGCTAGCGACTTTTCTGCAGGGTTCCCGTCAGCTTTTGGCGCGCTGATCCAAATCCACCGTTGCTCATGAAAACGACCTGGTCACCCGGCTGAAGTTCGGCGGCCAGGTCCGCTACGAGTTCGTCGTAGTCAGAATGCAGATGCAACCGATCGCCGAGCGATGCAAGGCAGTCGTCGAGCTCCGCAGCAAAGTCACTGGGCCTGTAAATACAGGCGAGGCTCGCATCTTCCAGCGATGCGGCGAGTGCCTCGTTATGCACGCCGAGCTTCATCGTGTTCGATCTTGGCTCCAGCGCGACAACGATGCGTTGCCCCGGAAACCGTTTTTTCAGACCGGCGATCGTTCGACGGATCGCAGTAGGGTGATGAGCAAAATCATCGTAGATCGCAATATCCGCGACCGTCGCCGTTCTCTCCAGCCGTCTCTTGACGCCCTTGAACCGAGACAACGCTGCAAGTGCCTGCTGCACTGAAACGCCGGCAGACTTTGCTGCTGCGATCGCTGCCAGCGCATTCTCGAGATTGTAGCTGCCGCCGAGCTGCCAGCTGCCCTCGGCTGTCGCGCCGCCGCGTTGGGAAACACTGATGCGTCGTTCGCCGGCGTCCAAAAACCGTGCTGTCCAGTCCTCGTCACCTTCCCCGATACCAAATGACTCTGTTGTCGACCAGCAGCCCATTTCGAGAAGCGTTTTGAGGTTTTCGTCTGCATTGTTCAGAATAATGCGGCCGCTTTTTGGAATCGTTCGCAACATTTGATGGAACTGCCAAAGGATTGCGTCGAGGTCTTTGTAAATGTCGGCGTGGTCGAATTCGAGATTACCGAGGATAAGCGTATGTGGTCGGTAGTGAACGAACTTTGCCCGTTTGTCGAAGAATGCGGTATCGTATTCGTCCGCCTCCACGACAAAGTATTTCGATTCTCCATAACGGGCCGTCACATCGAAGTTCGCCGGCACGCCGCCGATCAGAAAACCAGGCGAATGACCCGTTTCCTCCAGAATCCACGCCAGCATGCTGGCCGTAGTCGTCTTTCCGTGCGTTCCCGCAACGGCGATTACGTGGCGATCTTTCAGCACGTGTTCCGACAGCCATTGCGGCCCAGAGGTATAGGGAATGCCACGGTCCAGAACTGCCTCGACTGCCGCGTTGCCCCGGCTCATCGCATTGCCAATCACGACACAATCGGGCGTCGGCTCCAGCTGGCCGACGTCGTAGCCATCATGGACGGCAATGCCGAGACCCTTTAGCTGGGTGCTCATCGGCGGATAGATGTTGGCGTCACCGCCCGAAACACGATGTCCTGCTGCTTTTGCCAGGGCGGCGACACCTCCCATGAACGTCCCACAGATACCGAAAATGTGAATATGCATCAGCTGACAACGCCCTCCGGACCCGCGCTAAACGTCACATAAAAACCAAGTTGCAGAATAAATATCAAAACTGCAATAGCAATACCTGTGAACGCGTGTTGCTGTATCGCCCTTGAAATAATGTGTCCCTCGACCAGGATCAGCCATGGCGTCACGAACCAGGCAATGGCGCCGGCCAGTTCGTGCCCGATAAACGGCTGGGACAGTATGAAAATTGCGACAAAGAGCAACACCATGATCGCCGTGCAGCCTATGATCGCCGTCATCGTCTGCTCAATTCGACTGATGAATCCTGATACAAACAAGACGGCAACATATGAGCCAACCTTCAGCAGCTCGGTAGCAAATTCCAGAAAAAGATCTGTGCTGTAGTTCGTCTCGACCATCACATGCAGCAGCAATTGCGAGACGATGGTCATGACAATGGCCATTGCGAGCAGCAGCGGAGATTTCGGCAGGTCCTCCGGTCCCTTGCGCAACAGGATTACGTCCAGAAATGCCCTGAAGATCTGTTGCACTATTTGCCCATCGCGACACCCTACGTAGGCACAATCATCGCATGTTAACCTTCCTTGCCGAAATCCTTATGCCAACCACGCAATGCCCAAATATCAGTTTCTCGATCTCCGTTCGAATAGCGCCGTCAGCGCCCTGCTCTCTTCTGGAAGGCGCATCGGGCTCGATACTGAATTTATGCGTGAGAAGACCTTCTATCCGCAACTCTGCCTCGTGCAAATTGCGACGGCTGAAGGCATTTACTGTGCGGACCCGATGGGTGGGGGCGATCTCGATAGTTTCTGGCGCAGACTGATGAATTGCCAGTGGGTGGTGCACTCCGCCCGGCAGGACATCGAAGTGCTTTTCCACACCTCAGATCGTATGCCTGGAACGATCTTCGATACGCAGATTGCAGCCGGTCTCCTGGGCTTTGCGCCACAACTCGGATACGCCGGCCTCGTCGAAGAGCTGTTTGGCGTTGAGCTTGCCAAATCGCACACGCGCGCTGACTGGACGCGGCGACCGCTGCCTGCCGCGGCGCTCGAGTATGCTGCCGAGGATGTCGAATACCTGTTGCCAGCGTACGAGGAGCTATCCCGGCAGCTGGCCAAACTCGGCAGGCTGAGCTGGGCAGAGGAGGACTCCGCTTATCTGCTCAGGCCCTCGCTCTACAAGGGTGATCCCGGGCACGCGGTCGACCGCCTCAAGGGAGCCAGGAATCTGCGCGGACGGGCTCGCGCTGCTGCCACCAGGCTTGCAAGCTGGCGTGAGCGTGAGGCCGAGCGTTCCGACCGGCCACGCCAGTGGATCATCAAAGACGCGGTCTTACTGGAGATCGCCTCGACCGGGCCTGAAGATCAGGAATCGCTGGCCGCTATTCGGGGGCTTGCGCCGCGTACGCTGCGTCGCGCCGCTAACGTGCTCCTGCAAATTCTTGCGGCAGCCCGAGACGATAACGTCGAATACGAGCCGCCACCAAAACCGAACGAAAAACATAAGGCAGTACTGCAAGACATGCAGGCGACCGTCTCGGCCTGCGCCGAGGAACTGGGAATCGCAGCAGAGATCGTCGCGCCCAGGAAAGAGCTGGCTGCATCGCTGCATAGCGATCGACAGTCGCGGGTATTTACAGGATGGCGCAGAGAAATAGTCGGTGAACGGTTGCTGGAGACTTTGGGGGCGTAGAAATTCAGGATGGCCCTGAATCACCCGTCGATCAAGCTGCCAGTGCCTTCAGAATCCGCTCATAAACCTCGTCGACGCTACCTGCCGCATCGACGACTTTCAGTTTGTTTGTGGCGCCATAGAATTCGACCAGGGATTCAGTCTGCGAGCGATAGACTTCGAGGCGATTGCTTATGGTCTCCTCGTTATCATCGTCGCGTTGAATCAATTCACCGCCGGCGTCTACACAAGCATCCAGCTCTTCCTGCGGCGAAAAATAAATATTCAGGAGCTTGCCAGTCTGCGAGCAAGTGCGCCTGCCCGTCAGGCGCTTCATCAGAATGTCGAAATCCACATCCATCAGGACCACCGAATCCAGAGGCTGCCCTCGTCGATCCAGGAGATCGTCGAGGTCAAGTGCCTGTTTTTCTGTTCGCGGAAAACCGTCGAGGATAAATCCGTCTGCGGCATCATCCTCGGCCAGCCTTTCGCTGACGATGCCGAGCATGATGTCGTCCGGGACGAGCTCGCCTGCTTCCATGATCTCTTTCGCCTGCTGACCGAAACTTGTGCCAGCCGCCACCGCGGCGCGCAACATGTCGCCGGTAGATATTTGCGGAATATTTCTGTCAGCCATCAGTTTCCTGGCCTGCGTGCCTTTGCCGGATCCCGGCGCACCCAACAATACGATCCGCATGGTTATATTCACCGTGTGACAACTCAAGGGCGGCATACGCTACCGCCTATATAGCATCGGGTCAAACCTGTCAGCCGGTGAACCTGCGGCGAGTTTCGGCTATGCTTCGCCCCGATTCAAGCCTATGACAAGGAACAACACTTGATGTCGAAAATGAATGCGTTCTATGCCCAATCGGGCGGTGTTACCGCGGTCATCAATGCCACAGCATGTGCTGTGATCGAGACCGCCCGAAAAAACAAACACCGGATCTCCAACGTTTACGCCGGCCACAACGGCATCATTGGCGCCCTGACAGAAGACATGATCGACACGAATAAGGAAAGCGCCACGACGATCGCAGCGCTGCGTCATACTCCGGGCGGCGCTTTTGGATCCGCACGGTACAAACTCAAGGGCATCGAGGAGAACCGTGCCCAATACGAACGGCTGATCAAGGTCTTCAAAGCACACGATATCGGTTACTTTTTTTACAACGGCGGCAATGACTCGATGGACACGGCACACAAAGTGTCGGTGTTCAGCAAGCGCATGGGCTTTCCGGTTACCTGTCTGGGCATTCCGAAGACCGTCGACAACGATCTACCGGTTACCGATAACTGTCCGGGATTCGGCTCCGTTGCGAAATACGTTGCCGTATCGACCCGGGAAGCCGCTCTCGATGTCATTTCGATGGCTGAGACCTCGACAAAAGTATTTGTCTTTGAGGTGATGGGACGGCACGCAGGCTGGATCGCGGCCGCCGGCGGCCTGGCAGGCAACCGACCCGGCGATGCTCCGCACATCATTCTGTTTCCCGAAATTCCGTTCAGGAAAGCGACATTCCTGAAGCGAGTCAGAGAGTGCGTGAAGCGGTACCGCTACTGCGTCATCGTTGTCAGTGAAGGCGCGCGTTACGCCAACGGAGAATTCCTGGCGGAAGCTGGTACAAGGGACGCGTTCGGTCACACACAGCTCGGTGGTGTTGCGCCAGTCGTCGCCAACCTGGTCAGAGAGAATCTTGGCTTTAAATATCATTATGCTATTGCCGACTATCTGCAGCGCTCGGCGCGGCATATTGCCTCGGCGGTTGATGTCAAACAGGCCTATGCCGTCGGTAAAGCCGCCGTCAAATTTGCATTGGCGGGGAAAACCGCCGTCATGCCTGTTATAAAGCGAGTCTCGGACAGCCCGTACCGCTGGCGCATTGACCAGGCACCGCTCTCCCGTATCGCCAACAAGGAAAAAAAGGTGCCACGACGATTCATCAGCCCTGACGGTTTCTCAATTACGCCTGCCTGCCGCCGATATCTCGCGCCGCTGATCCGCGGAGAGGATTATCCGCCCTATATCAATGGCTTACCCAAGTATGTCAGCCTGAAAAACGTCAGGGTTGTGAAGAAGTTGAAGACAAACTTTGTGGTATGATGCGCGGCTTGCCGCGAGTGGGTCGTGCACAGGCTCAGGGAGTCGCGGCGAACAGGTGATGTACAAATAACGATAAGCGGCGTGAAAAGCGTTCCTTTTCCAGCCGTCTGTTCGATTTCATACATGATTTTAGATCTCGCCCTGGGCGCCCTCCTCGCACCGGGGTCATTTATTTGATCAGGAGACAATTTGATGACAACTGAATTTGCTCTGTGGCTTGCCATGGGCGCGGGCGTTCTTGCGGTTCTGTACGGGCTCGTATCCATACAATGGATTCTCAAACAACCCGCGGGGAACGAGCGCATGCAAGAGATTTCGCGGGCCATTCAGGAAGGCGCTGGCGCCTACATGAACCGCCAGTACACGACGATCGGGATCGTCGGTGTCGTGCTGTTCGTCATTCTCGGCATTACCCTCGACTGGCATACCGCGATCGGTTTTGCTATCGGCGCAGCTCTCTCCGCTGCGACCGGCTATATTGGCATGTTCGTCTCCGTACGGGCCAATGTCCGAACCGCTGAAGCCGCGACCAAAGGCATCAATCCGGCATTGAACATTGCTTTCCGCGGCGGCGCGATTACCGGCTTGCTCGTCGTCGGACTCGGTCTGATCGGCGTCGCCGGTTACTACTATCTGCTGATCAGTACCGGCAGTACCACTGACGCCGCGATACACGCACTCATTGGACTGGCATTCGGTGGCTCCCTGATTTCCATATTCGCGCGACTCGGCGGCGGTATCTTTACCAAGGGCGCCGACGTCGGTGCGGACCTCGTCGGCAAAGTCGAAGCAGGTATTCCGGAAGACGATCCCCGAAATCCGGCAGTGATTGCCGACAATGTCGGCGACAATGTCGGCGACTGCGCCGGCATGGCCGCCGACCTCTTCGAAACATATGCGGTGACAATTATCGCTACCATGCTGCTCGGCACACTCGTCTCGGCGACTTATACGGATGCTGCCATCATCTATCCGCTGGTTCTGGGAGCCGCATCGATCATCGCTTCCATTATCGGTACATTCTTCGTTCGCACCTCCGAGGGCGGCAAGATCATGGGTGCCCTTTACAAAGGCGTGATTGTAGCCGGCGTCCTCGCCGCAATCGCCTTCTACCCGATTACGAACATGATGATGGCTGCCAGCGGCAACGCGACAGGGATATTCGGTTCTGCGCTGATCGGCCTGGCGCTGACCGCTGCCCTGGTCGTCATCACTGAGTATTACACCGGCACGGATTTCAAGCCCGTGAGGTCGATCGCCAAGGCTTCCCTGACAGGCGACGCGACGAACATCATTGCCGGCCTCGGCGTTTCAATGAAAGCGACGGCCCTGCCGGTGCTCGCCGTCTGCCTGAGCATCTGGGGAGCATTTGAACTGGCGCCGGACGGTGACGCGCTCGCCGGGCTGTATAACATCGCGATCGCAGCGACAACGATGCTGTCGATGACCGGAGTAATCGTCGCACTCGACGCATTCGGCCCGATTACGGACAACGCAGGGGGCATCGCGGAGATGTCTGCGCTCCCGCCTGAAGTGCGCAAAATTACGGACCAGCTCGACGCGGTTGGTAATACCACCAAGGCGGTAACCAAGGGCTATGCAATCGGCTCGGCTGCGCTGGCCGCGCTGGTTCTTTTCGCCGACTATACGAATGCGCTGGCTGCACGAAACATCATTGTCGACTTCGATCTTTCCGATCACCTTGTGATCATCGGCCTTTTCCTTGGCGGACTGGTGCCGTTTCTGTTTGCTTCGATGGCCATGGAGGCAGTCGGCCGCGCTGCCAGTTCGGTCGTTAACGAGGTTCGGCGTCAGTTTCGCGAGATTGAAGGAATCATGGAGGGCACGGGTAAGCCGGACTACAAGCGTGCTGTGGACCTGCTGACAAAAGCCGCGATCAAGGAAATGATTGTTCCTTCCCTGCTGCCTATCGGTGTACCAATCGTGGTCGGACTGGTTCTTGGGCCCAAGGCGCTGGGCGGTTTGCTGCTCGGTACTATCATCACCGGATTGTTTGTCGCTATCTCGATGACGGCCGGTGGCGGCGCATGGGACAACGCCAAGAAGTACATTGAAGACGGCAACTGCGGCGGCAAGGGATCTGACGCCCATAAAGCTGCCATAACCGGCGACACCGTCGGCGACCCGTATAAGGATACGGCAGGCCCGGCGATCAACCCGCTGATCAAGATCATCAACATCGTGGCGCTCTTAATGGTGCCATTGCTCTGATGAATTGTCCTGGTGCCGGGCACTGACTTATTCGACTAATTGAACGTAAATTAGCTTGGCAGCGGCAACCCGCAAGTCGATACGTAAATAATCAAATAAGTCAGTGCCCGGCACCGTTCGTCAGGATACGGAAGGTGCCCGTACCCTGCCCGGAACCCAGCGTCACGGGTGGCTCCACGAAATTGCCCTGCACGAAATCCACGCCGACCTCGCGCAGCCAGTCGAAATCTTCCTGTTGCTCGACCTGTTCGGCAATGACACGAAACTCCAGGGTCCTTGCCAGTTTTATCATTGCCGAAACCATTTCCTGGTTGATCTGATCGGAACTTAGATTGCACGTGTACGCCCCGTCGATCTTCAGGTAATCCACCGGTAGCGTTTTCAAACTCGAGAACGAACCCAAGCCGCTGCCAAAATCATCCAATGCGAATTCGCAGCCGATGCCGTGTAACACTTCGATAAATCGCTGTGCATGTTGAATATTGCTGGATATGGCGCTTTCGGTAACTTCGAAGCATATGCTTGACGGCGCCACGCCGCTGCGGTCCAGGGCATCGACAACGAAGCCGAGAAATCCCTCATCGCCGAGCGTCTGTCCCGAGAGGTTTATCGCACAACTGCGTTTGCCCGGAATCTTGATCTCACCAGCTCTGATCGCTGCCAGCGCTGCGTTTACGACCCAGCGATCAATCTGCGGCATTAATTGATAACGTTCGGCGGGCCGCAGAAACTCAGCCGTATTGGCAAATCGGCCATGTTCATCGGCCATGCGAATCAGTACTTCGACTGCCGGGCCCGTGCCGTCACCGCTACTGGTAGCGATTATCGGTTGCACAGCCAGTTGGAAGCTACCTTCGTGCAGTGCAGATTGCAGCTGACGCAACCATTGAATGTCGCCGCGCTCCCGGGCTATGGCTTCGTCGCGTGCTGAATAGATATGTACCTGGCCACGCCCGCGCTGCTTGGCGACATAGCAGGCGGAGTCCGCGGCGCTGATAACGTCCTGCATCGTGCCGCTCATGTGGCTGATCTCGACAAGACCGATGGATATGCCGATGTTGAATATCTTGTCTTTCCAAACGAAGCGGTAATCCGCGACTGCGTTACAGATATCTGCTGCGATCCGTGTCGCCTTGTCCAGTGGACAGCCGATCAACAGCGTGCCGAATTCGTCGCCACCAAGTCGGCCGACGTAGTCGGAATCACGAACCTGGTCTTTAATTAGTGTTGCGACTTCCCGCAGCATGTTGTCGCCGGCCAGGTGACCGCAGCTATCGTTGACGGCCTTGAAGCGGTCCAGGTCCATATAACAAACGATGTGAATGCCTTCCTCTGCGCGCGCCGAATCCATGGCCTCCTGAAGCCGCCGCTCGAATTCCCGCCGATTGATCAGGCCGGTGAGTGGATCATGGGTCGCCTGATAACTCATCTGTTTGGTCAAGCCACGAATCTCACTCACATCATGAAAAACGACGACTGTGCCGGATATGCTGTTGCCCGGTCCCTTGATTGGCGAGGCAGTAATTTCGATGGAGTGTTCGTGTTCACCGTCACGGCTGACGAGTAGTGCGCGTCGGCCCATATTTACGCGCCGGCGCATCGCGAGACTGCGCTCGACCGGATCACCCAGAGGTTGCCGGTCGGCTTCATCAACCAGAGAAAAGACCTCTCCGATCTTGTGGCCGGTCACTTCATCCCTGTTTGCACCTGTCATGGCTTCGGCCGCACGATTCATGTAATCGATGCGGCCCTTGTTATCGGTCGTAATGACACCTTCGGATATGGACTCCAGCGTGTATTGCGCCTGCCGCTTACTCCGGCTCAGCGACACTTCCAGACTCTTGCGATAACTGACGTCACGCGCAACGGTCAGGATGGCGGGATTTCCCCGAAATTCGATGGGAGAACTTTGTGCCTCGACCCAGAGCCCCTGCTCGTTTCCATTGATCAACTGAATTTCGAGACGTCTCGGGACCTTCTCGCCGGCCAGCCTTTTGGCTGTCGACTTGCGAAACAGGGCGCGATATGCGGGCTTGATCAGATCGGCGACCTCCCGGCCTTCCAGTTGGTCCGGGCCGAGCCCGATCAGTCCTGCCGCACTGTCGTTGGCCAGCAGGATACGATCATCATGAACGAGTACGATTTCGGGCAAAGTGCGGGCAAAGTCTGTAAACAAACGGTCCTTGTCCTGAATGATTTCGTCCCGCTCTCCCAGGGCATCGAACAGGCGATTGATTGTATCCGCCAACTGCGCGATGTCGCCGTCTCCGGGCACTGACAAACGCCGTCCTACCGATGCATCGTCGGATACCGCAACCAGATCGTCGCTTAATGTCGTCAAACGTCGCACTAAACGACGTTTGTTCCGCCACGCCAGGACACCGGCGAATATCGCCAGCAGCAGCAGAACTATCAGAGTAGCTATTATAATTTCCGATGACATGCATCACCCAATGCCAGATTCCCGATACGTCCCGTAATTGTCTTATTTCGATCGGTATTCAGGTATTCGCGGCAGAAGTCTTGCATAATTCTTTCCGGCATATATTCAAATGATGCCGTGAAACAATCATTTGTTATTATTAGATGCTCGCGATACTTCTCCATCGCGGGAGATTCGAGGTGTTTTTGAGCATAAAATACGTGTGCAGCTAAGGATATCCCAGCTGCGTGAGTACCTTGCTCCGATTCACCATAATTCTGGAACCACGACAGGCTGGAGAAACCAGCAGCAAATGGCCGTCTTGACGCGGCAAGTAATAAATCAAATAAATTCAACTACTTAAGAGCCTATCAAGTGATGGATACCGATTTTGCCCGACGACAAATGGTGCAACAGCAGGTTCGGACCTGGGACGTTGCAGACCCCTCGGTGCTTGCCGTTCTTGCCGAGCTCCATCGCGAGCGCTTTGTACCACCCGAATTCGAAGATCTCGCCTTTGCCGACACGGCGATACCGTTGCCGCATAAGCAGATGATGATGACCCCCATTGTCGAAGGCCGCTTGCTTCAGGCGCTGGAACTCAAACCTCAGCACTACGTTCTCGAGATCGGGACCGGAACGGGCTTTCTGACCGCCTGTCTCGCGAATTTGTCGGCCGCGGTAACCAGTGTCGATATTTTCAGTGATTTTATTTCTGTGGCCGAAGCAAATCTCGCAGATGCGCAGGTAGAGAATACGGAACTCATATGCATGGACGCGACAAAAGACCTTCCGAAGGGTCAATTTGATGCTATTGCGGTAACCGGATCGCTGCCGGTGTTCGACACCCGATTTGTGGACGCACTGAAGCCTGGTGGCCGCCTATTTGTCATCGTCGGCGATTCGCCGGTGATGGACGCACGCATTGTGACTCGTATTGGTGACAATGACTGGACGACAAAGAGCCTGTTTGAAACAGATGTGCGACCACTGCTCAATGCGTCCAGGCCGTCGGCCTTTTCGTTTTAGGAGTCTGCGGCATCTTAAATGGAGAGACCTGCATATGATCGAGGACATAACACCAGGCGAGTTCGTTCGTCGACGGGATTCCGGAGAACTTTGGGCTCTGCTTGACGTCCGAGAAGCATGGGAAATCGAGATTGCCCGCATACACCAAACGATAGATATTCCGATGGCCGAGATACCGGTACGCATTGCAGAGCTCGATGCCTCGCAAGCTATTGCCGTTCTTTGCCATTCGGGCGGTCGCAGTGCGCAGGTCGCGAATTACCTGGCGCAGACCGGATTTGATCGCGTCGCCAATATTGTGGGCGGTATCGATACGTGGTCTTTGGACATCGATGATTCGATCCCCCGCTATTGAATTTCCGTCCGGACACATCTTGGCTGATATAGTTAACCATAACACTTGAATTCAGGCCGCTCCGGCCAATCAAACTGGAACCCAAAAAGATGATTAAAGTAACAGGATTCAAATACTTAGTGCTGGTTGTCGCTCTTGCCACACCAGCCCTGCTGAATGCCGCCTCACTGCTCGAGATCTACCAGCAGGCATTGCAAAGCGACCCCCTGATTCACGAGGCTGAAGCGCGTCGACTTGCGGCGCTCGAAGCGCTGCCGCAGGCGCGCGGCGCCCTGTTTCCGCAGATCAATGCAACCGGTTCTTGGGAAACCGTCAGCTCATCCGGCTCAGGAGTACAGTTTGACGCCCTCCAGGACCGGTTCCGACCGGTGTCGTCGGATTTAGAAGCCGATACGACGCAGTGGAGTGTTGAATTGCGGCAAACGCTGTTCCGTTGGGACCAGGTGGCTGCGCTTAAACAGGCGGGTAAGCGCGTCGCAAAGGCCGAAGCGGACCGGGAAGCAGCGCAGCAGGACCTGATTATTCGCGTCGCTGCCCGTTATTTTGATGTCCTCGGGGCTGAAGACCGCTTGACCTCGATCCACGCCGATCGCCTCGCAATCGCCAGACAACTCGAGCAGGCGAAACAGCGTTTCGAAGTCGGCCTAATCGCGATCACCGATGTACAGGAATCTCAGGCAGCATATGACAGTTCCGTTGCATCGGAAATACAGGCCAAGCGAGAGCTTGCGACGGCGCGGAATTTTCTCAGGGAGATAACGGGAGAATACGTCTCGACGCTTTCGGCGCCCGGAGAGAAATTTCCATTGCCGAACCCGAATCCTGCCGATCAACAAAGCTGGATCGACCTGGCGATGGGGCAAAATCTGGCTCTCGTTTCAAGCCGTCTCGATGAACAGATCGCGCGAGACGAGATTTCATTTCGCAGGAATGGCCATTATCCATCCATAGATCTTGTCGCTAGCACCGGTTCATTCGATTCCAAGGCAGAGCGAAATGTCGACGATGGGCCATTTGACCCTGCCGACAGCGAGGGCGACCGCGATTCAATATCGGTGCAGGTGACATTCCCGCTATTCGCGGGCGGCCGCACCTCGTCAAGGGTTCGCGAAGCAGTTTACTTGCACCGTGCGTCCTACGAGCAATTGCAACGCGTAACACGCGAGACAGAGCGAGCGACTCGTGACGCTTATCTCGGCGTACTGTCCGAAATCAGCCGCGTAAAGGCCCTGGAGCAGGCCGTCGCTTCAAGCAGGACCGCCCTCGAGGCAACACAGGCAGGCTTCGACGTCGGCACCCGAACAATCGTCGATGTGCTGAACTCGCAGCGCGCATTGTTTATAGCGATCACTAACTACTTTCAAAGCCGTTATGTCTATATTGGTAATGTATTGCTGCTGAAACAGGCCGCCGGTAGCTTGCAAATCCAGGATCTCGAACAGATTGACCGCTGGCTGGAAGACAGAGTGCCGCCGGAAAAGGCGATGGCGGAGGAAGAGGAGAACGAAAGCTAGACCGGCGTTTCTTGTCCCTCTTGGACTTTGCTGATCAGCGGTTCCATCAATTTCAGGAGTCGCCGAAGTGCGCCCCTGTTTTTCGCTACTATTGTGCGGCCTTTGCTTCCCATCTTCTCTGCTTCGCCGCGGTCGCGGAACAGTTTTCCAAGCGCATCGGCCAGTTCGGCTGAATCCTGAACCTGAACCGACGCACCCAGCTCACTAAACATATTCGCAATATCCTGCGTGTTAAATAAATGGGGACCAGTTACAACAGGCAGTCCCAGGGCGGCCGGTTCGAGCAAATTATGCCCGCCGATTGGTGCCAGCGTGCCGCCGACAAACGCAATGTCGCTTGCGGCATAGAACATCGGCAATTCGCCCATCGTATCGCCAAGGAACACTTCTGTGTCCTCGGAACATGGACGCTCGTCGGTTCGCGATATGTATTCGAATCCTTTTTTCCGAAGCAGCACCTTAATTGTCCCGGCTCGTTCGGGATGTCTTGGTACAAGTATTAGCAGGACCTCCGGTATCTGTTTCAGCAGCTGCCGGTGCGCCGCGAGCACCTGCTCCTCCTCTTTGTCATGAGTGCTGGCAGCAACCCACACTGGTCTGTCGGGAAAATTCTGCTTCCGAAACGCCGCACCCTGTGCTTCGAGATCCGCCGGTTGCTCGAAATCGAACTTGATATTGCCAGTTACCCAGGTTCGTTCCGGCGCCGCACCGAGCGACCGGAACCGCTCGGCGTCGGCTTCGCTTTGTGCCGCAATGACGATGCCATGGGACAAAGTTTCACGGAACAATGGCATGAAGCGCCGGTAGCGACCCACCGACTTCGGCGAGATGCGGGCACTGACAAGAATCAACGGAATCTCCCTGTTGCCACAGGCATCATAAAGATTGGGCCAGATTTCCGTCTCCATGATCAGCGCAAGGACCGGCTTGATTGAATTGAAAAAATTCCGAACTGCCACCGGAATTTCGAACGGGATATAGCAATGAGCCACCTCATCGCCAAATAGGCCACGCACCCTCGCAGCACCGGTTGGCGTTACCGTCGTGATCAGCAATTGCCGGTCCGGGAAGCGATCTTGCAGTGCCCGTACCAAAGGAACCGTAGCCTGGACTTCGCCGACAGACACTGCGTGGATCCAGATGCTGCCCTCGGACAGGACGGGATACCCCATGCCGAGCCGTTGGCCCAGCCGGTCCCAGTAGGCACGATTGGCGAAACCGCGAAAAATCCAATACATCGCGTACAGCGGCGAAAGCAGATAGGTAAAAAGAACGTAGGCGAAACGCATCGGCAGATAAGTGCGAGGGAAGCCTCTGTGGGAGCCCGTCCTGACGGGCGATTGATGGACCCGTGTAAGTCGCCCGTCAGGACGGGCTCCTTCAGGACATTCCCACAAAAAGTAGCTGGACGCTAGCCCCTTATCCGCATTTGGAGTCGCCGCAACTCAGACACGTTCGGCACCCATCCATCATGACGACAGCCGCCCTGCTGCACTTCAGACACAGTTGTGCGCCTTCGGGATATTCGCTCTCGGAAAAAGCATCCTGTTGCTTCTTGCTGGCTTCGAATTCCGCCTTTTTTTCTTCAATCAGCTTTTTCTGGCCTGCATCGAGCTCCGGCGCTGCAAGAAGACCGATGGAGATCAGGTGCTTTTCGACGATGTAACCGAGTTCCGCAATGATCGACGGCATGAACGTACCGCCGGGCTTCCAGTAGCCACCGCGCGGATCGAACACCGCCTTGAGCTCGTCCACAAGGAATGTCACGTCGCCACCTTTACGGAAGACGGCAGAAATAATACGCGTCAGCGCTACAATCCACTGGTAATGATCAAGGTTTTTTGAATTGATGAAGATCTCGAAGGGGCGGCGTTTCTCGTGCTCCGTACCCTGATTCAAAACGATGTCATTGATCGTTATATACATTGCGTGATCGGACACCGGTGTTTTTACCTTGTAGGTTGAACCGATGAGCATCTCCGGGCGCTCGAGCTTCTCGTGCATGCGGATGATTTCAGCGCCACCCGAGTCAGACTGTTCCCGTTTGAACTCGGGTTTTTGTGTGCTCGTAGCTTCGTCCGCAGGCCGTTTTACCGCGTAGCCAATGATTTTCTTGCCAATCTTTTTCGTACTCATCGAGATTTTCCTAAACCGTAGTGCGAGTCAGGCCCTGGCGAAGCGGCAATATATCGCGTCAGTGCGGGCTCCTGCCCGGTCAAAACTTACCGTAGTAACCTTCTTTCAATGCATCAAACAAATTGGCGGCAGTATGCACTTCGCCGTCATATTCAATTTCTTCGTCACCTTTCAGCTCGATCTCGGAACCATCTTCGAGCGTGAACGAGTAAATGGTGTTCTTGAGGTCTTTCTCTTTGACCAACACACCCTGAAACGCCTCCGGATTAAAGCGGAATGTCGTGCAGCCCTTCAGACCCTGCTCATAGGCGTACATGTAAATGTTTTTGAAATCCTCATACGGATAATCGCTGGGAACATTGGCTGTTTTTGAAATGGACGAATCAATCCACTTCTGGGCCGCCGCCTGAATATCAACATGAGCGGTCGGAGTTATGTCCTCTGCCGTCACGAAGTAATCCGGCAGTTCTTCTTCCGAATTGCCCTCTGTCCCGGCACCCTCGGGCATTGCCAGCGGGTTCACGAGACCGCGGTATGCGAGTAACTCGAAGGAGAACACGTCGATTTTTTCCTTCGTTTTCTTACCCTGCCGTATTACGTTTCTGAAGTAGTGGTGCGCGAAACTCGGCTCGATGCCGTTACTCGCATTATTCGCCAACGACAGTGAAATCGTTCCCGTCGGGGCGATCGAGCTATGGTGCGTGAACCGTGCGCCGACCTCTGCCAGCTCATCAACCAGCTGCGGCGCTTCCTGTGCTATCTGCTGCATATAGCGGCTGTAGCGGCTGTGTAGAATACGTCCCGGCACCTTGTCGCCTATCTTGTAGCCGTCTTCCGCCATTTCAGGGCGCTTGGCAAGCATTTCCCGAGTCACCTCAAACAGCTCGTCCATGATGGGTGCCGGACCCTTCTCTCTTGCCAGCTCCAGCGCGGCCTCCCATCCGGCGAGTCCCAGCTGCCTCGCGACTTCCTCGGTGAAGCTGATGGAATCCTTGCTGCCATAATTCATGCGTAGCATCGTGATCGACGAACCCAGCCCCAGAAAACCCATGCCGTGGCGGCGCTTGCGGCTGATTTCATCGCGCTGTAGCGGCAGCGGAAGGCCGTTTATCTCGACCACGTTGTCAAGCATGCGCGTGAAGACCTTCACGACCTTCCTGAATTCTTCCCAGTCAAATCTGGCTTGCTCCGTAAACGGCTCCAGCACAAACTTCGTGAGATTGATCGAGCCAAGGAGGCAGGAGCCGTACGGTGGCAGTGGCTGCTCGCCGCAAGGATTCGTCGCCCGAATGTTCTCGACGAACCAGTTGTTATTCATCTCGTTGACCTTGTCGATCAACACAAAGCCGGGCTCGGCGTAATCGTAGGTCGCTGCCATGATGACATCCCACACCCGGCGCGCCGGCATACTGCGATAGATCTTGCTGGCCACCAGGCCATCCGGTCTACACACGTAGTTGTCCGGCTCCGGCCACTCCCGCCAAACGAACTGCTTTTCGTCGTGGACATCCAGTCCATCCTGCTCAACTTCTTTCGGCGTCACCGGAAAAGCGAGCTTCCAGTCGTCGTCGTTCTTGACCGCCTGCATGAACTCCTCGGTAACCAGGAGCGACAGATTGAACTGCCGCAAGCGGCCGGCCTCACGTTTCGCACGTATGAAATCCATGACGTCCGGATGGCCGACATCGAACGTACCCATCTGCGCACCGCGCCGGCCCCCGGCCGATGAGACCGTGAAACACATCTTGTCGTAGATATCCATAAACGACAGCGGCCCCGACGTGTACGCGCCTGCACCCGTAACGTAAGCCCCTTTGGGCCTCAGGGTGGAAAACTCGTAGCCGATGCCGCAACCGGCCTTAAGCGTCAGCCCGGCCTCGTGAACTTTGTTCAGAATGTTGTCCATCGAATCGGCAACCGTACCCGACACCGTGCAGTTGATCGTCGAGGTAGCCGGTTTGTGTTCCCGGGCGCCGGCATTCGAGATGATTCGCCCTGCCGGGATGGCACCACTTCTCAATGCCCAGAGAAACTCATCGAAACACTTGTCGCGAAGCGGTTCTTCCTCGACTTCCGCGAGCGCACGTGCGACACGCTTGAAAGTGTCATCTATGGTCTCGTCTATCTTGGTTCCGTCTTTCGCTCTCAGACGATATTTTGCTTCCCAAATATCGAGCGACGCAGGCTGAAAAATAATGTCGGCTACAGAATTAGCGTCGACATGAACAGCGGACTTCATTTCGTCCCAAACTCCCCTAAATTCCCTAAGGAGACCCCAACATTTTGACTTCGACTCATCTATCCAGCCCTTTTTCGGGCGAATAGCTACCGGCTCACCACTTGCTAATTTTTTAGCGGCGAGTGCCAAAAATGGCATCTAATCTTCTTTATGGCAGGCACAAGATCTTGTGCTTACTAAGGCTGAAGATTATGCCTGCATGGAGCCACTGTCAAGACTTTGATGGTTTTTTTCCACAAGGCATTAACATATATAATTCAATAGTTTATAACAACTACTGCAATAAGTGCTTTAAAACATTGACGAAAAAAATGACACTTTTGTGAAATTTTTTTATCACTACATCTAGTGGTATCAGCTCCAGCCCGAAACGCGCCTTTTGCCGCCTCAAACGCGTCTTTTCTACCCCGAAATTCTGCCCTTGACGAGCTAATTCGGGCACTTGAAATGCCTTTCCGCGGCCTTATGTCAGTCCGCAATGATGCATTTTCTCACGGCCTTTTCAGGGCCTTATGAGTAGAAGATGTGCTGGTATTTTAGGAGTTGAAAATGAATATACGCAGATATGAACCATGGTCACTTTTCGATCTCATGCAGCGCGACCTGCTGCCTCTTGCGGACCGCCGTGCAGCGTTGCCCGGCGCTGACAACACGGTAGCCGATTGGGTGCCGGCTGTTGATATTGTTGAAGAAAAAGACAGATTTGTACTCCAGGCCGACGTGCCCGGCGTCGACCCGGCCAAAATCGAAGTCAGTATGGATGCCGGCGTTCTGAGCCTGTCGGGCGAACGGCGCGGCGAAACCAGCGATGAATTTGAAGGCGTCAAGAGGGTAGAAAGAATCAGCGGAAAATTTTACCGCCGGTTTACGCTCCCGGAAACAGCGGACGCCGAAGGCATTAGCGCTAAGACCAGCAATGGCGTTCTCGAGGTCACCATTCCGAAGCAGCCCGAGGTTTTGGCGCGACGTATTACCGTAGAAGCCGCCTGACAGAATCGAGGGAAAACGCGACCGAAAATTGCGACCACCACCCGCCGCCGCGCATCTCATAGTGATGCGCCGGTGGCAATCCTGTAGACCAGTCGGAACTTTTCGACAAGTCTCGTTGTCCTCTGCTAAAGCGGATATCATGCTCGCTAAAGCGGATATCGTTCACGTTCATGGCCGATTCAGCCATTTAGGGGTAGTGTCGATCCCGCATGCGATGATCGATCGAGGAAATCTCGTTTATGAGCACGAAATTTAAATTTCTTTGGGCCGCCGTACTTTTGCCAATGGCGGCGATTGGCGCTGCTGCTTTGCCCGATGAGGTTGGCGGTCAGCCCATGCCGAGTCTTGCCCCGCTGGTGAAGAGGGTTGCACCAGCCGTCGTCAATATCCGTGTCAGTCAAACAATAACGACACGCTCTCCGTTTGGCGACGACACCTTTCGGCGGTTTTTCGGCATACCCGACGAACGCGAGGTGGCCAGCGCCGGCTCCGGTGTCATCGTAGATGCGGAGAACGGCTACATACTTACTAATCACCATGTCGTTGAAAACGCCGACAAGATTCAGATTTCCCTGATCAACGAGGTCTCCCTCGACGCCGTGGTGATCGGATCCGATGCTGCGACCGATATCGCGGTCATCAAAGTGGACCCTCAGAATCTCGTGGAGTTGCCGATCGGCATCTCCGACGACGTCGAAGTCGGTGACTTTGTCATCGCTATCGGCAATCCGTTCGGGCTCGGCCATACCGTGACTTCCGGCATCATCAGTGCGCTTGGTCGAACAGGCATTAGCAGTAACGGCTACGAGGACTTTATCCAGACCGATGCCTCCATCAATCCCGGTAATTCGGGAGGCGCACTCGTCAACATGCACGGTGAGCTCATCGGCATCAACTCGGTGATTATCAGCCGCACTGGTAATAATGTCGGCATCGGTTTTGCGGTGCCGTCTGAAATAGCCCGGTCGATCATGCGTCAAATCCTCGACTTCGGTGAGGTCCGGCGGGGATTGCTGGGTGTCACGATTACGACAATTGACGAGGAAAGTGCCAAAGCGCTGGGCGCCGAGGTGGATAGTGGGGCACTGGTATCCAATATCGAGCCCGGTTCCGCGGCCGAGGAAGCCGGTTTGCAGGTGGACGACATCATCACCCGGGTGGACGATAAGAAGATCGATAACAGCCGTGAGCTGGCAAACGCGATCGGCCTCAAGGGATCGGGCGAGGAAATAGGCATTGAATTTGTCCGCGACGGCACGTCCCACTCAGTGACTGCAACGCTTGGTCAGCAATCGGTATCCCGTAGTGCCGGCACTGAGATACACCCTGGCCTTGCCGGAGCGCAGTTTGCAACCAGTTCGACCAGCACCGTTGGCGGCGTTGTCGTGACGGAAGTCGAACCCGGCAGCCCTGCAGCGCAGCGTGGTCTGCGGTCGGGCGACGTCATAATTGCGGTCAATCGCCGCCCGGTTCAGGATCTGCGTGAGCTGCGGGCAGTCGCCCAGGGCAATCGCATCCTGTTCCTGCTCGTAAGGCGAGGCGACCGGCAATTGATGCTACAAATCCGCTAAGCAAAAATAATGGGGTCAAACCGCTAAGAAACGTTAGCGGTTCGACCCCGTTACTTGGCGAGCGCCTCAGCCTGTCCGTAGAAACAGTGCAAATCCTCGTCGCACTCCTGCAGCAATTCACGAAACTCAGCAAGCCGCCCCTGATACAGCGTCAACGGAATCAGGCTGGCATTGTTAAGCGGCGCCTTTAGCCAGCCTGGAGTGCGGCGCCCCGTTCGATCGACTTCCTGGCTCGCCGCCTCTCGTAACGCGGTCAGGATCATCTGTTTTTGTTCGCGCTTTTCACGTTCATCAACCGAGCTGACATACAGCTTCTTTAACTCGGCCCGTGCTGACTGAACGTGTTCCATTAGCTGCTGCCTGAACTCGCGATTGCTACGATATTCCCCCAACCGGTGCGTTTCGTTGCGGCTGGTCAGCCACAGTTCGATCCCGAATTCCTCAACTGCAGTAGCAAAAGATTCATTAAATTCAGAATTGTCTTTTATATAAAGCTGTTGATGGGCAAGCTCATGGAATAGTACCGCGACGAGATCAATTTCACTCCAGCGCATCATTGTATTAAGCACCGGGTCTGCAAAGCGCCCCAGCGTCGAGTACGCGGTAACGCCGCCAACAACGACATCATAGTGTTTTGCCCTCAGCTTCCCTGCCTGGCGCTCCGCCGCCTCTTGCGAAAAATAACCTCGATAACTGACGCAACCGGCGACCGGATAGCACCACTGCCTGGGATGCAGAGAAAATTCCGGTGCAGCAAAAACATTCCACACGACATAGTCGCGCTCGAGATCAGCATAACTGCGATAGCTCTCATTGTCGGGAAGAAAGAGTTCATCAATCGAAAACCGGCGAGCAGCCTTAAGCAGCACCAGTCGCTCTTTCAGCGCATCAGGCGAGTCTGTATCTTGAATGACCTCATCGACAGGCCGGCGCTTGTGCATGATATCGATTTGACCTCGCGCGGCCTGCATGTAATAACAACCCTCGATCTGCAGGATTGGCAGCAGAAAGAGGAGCCAGTAAACCACTCGTCGGAATTGACTGCATGAAGGTCCTGAAATCTTGTTCAAGATCATTGCCGGCATCATTTTGGCCAACCGCGTTTCCCCTAAAAAGCTAGAATCAGCCAATGGAAGTTTACCTTGTTGGCGGTGCTGTTCGAGATGAACAGCTTGGATTGCCTGTCAAAGAACGGGACTGGTGCGTCGTGGGTGCGACGCCCGACGAGCTATTGTCCAAAGGCTATCGTCAGGTTGGCAAGGGCTTTCCGGTTTTTTTGCACCCTGAAACCAACGAAGAATATGCGCTCGCGAGAACCGAGCGAAAGACGGGCGCCGGCTATCACGGCTTCGAATTTCAGACATCGCCTGATGTAACGCTGGAGGCAGATCTTAGTCGTCGCGACCTGACGATCAACGCTATGGCGAGAGATGCCGATGGCAATCTCATCGATCCATTCGACGGTATGGCTGATTTGGAACACAGAGTCCTGCGGCACATATCGGACGCATTTTCCGAAGACCCTGTGCGAATTCTGCGCACCGCCAAATTCAAAGCGCGCTTTGCCGGACTTGGATTCGAGTTGGCCGGCGAAACGCTCGACTTGATGGCACAAATGGTCTCAGATGGTGAAGCAGACTCGCTGCAAGCGGACCGGGTGTGGCAGGAAACCGAGGCGGCGCTCGCGGGCCCGAATCCACATCTGTATTTTCAGGTATTGCGTGACTGCGGCGCACTGGCCGTCGTCTTTCCGGAACTCGACGCGCTGTTCGGGGTGCCACAGCCACCGCAGTGGCACCCCGAGATCGATTGTGGATTACATGCGTTAATGGTTCTCGAGCAGGCCGCGAAGCTCAGCGATGATATCGCCGTCAGATTTGCGGCTTTGGTGCACGATCTCGGCAAAGCCACGACCGCGAAAGAAAATCTGCCCAGCCATCCCGGGCACGAACGCCGCAGCGTCAAGCTGGTCAACAAGATGGCCAAACGATTGCCTGTCCCGCGGGCCTGTCGAGAACTGGGCGTCCTGGTTGCCGAGTATCACGCGCACTGCCACCGCGCTTTCGAGCTCAGACCACAGACCATCTTGAAATTGCTCAAGGAAATCGATGCCTTTCGGCGGCCCGAGCGGTTCCGGAAGTTCCTGCTTGCCTGCGAAGCAGATGCCCGCGGCCGCACGGGTTTTGAAGACAAACCATATCCGCAGGCCGCCTATCTCGAACGTGCCGGGAAAGAAGCCGGCAGAGTCAAAGCCGACCAGGCGGCCGACACAGCAACAAACGGGGCAGCCATCGGCGCCGAAATAGACAAGAAGCGCCTGGAGGCAATCAAGAAAGTAAAGGCCGAGACTGCGCAGCAGGTTCCCTGATGCGACCACCAGGTTCCATCAGGGAACCATCAGGTGCCGTAAAGGAACCAGAAAAACGAAAAGACGAGCGTACCACCGAAGTTTTCGGAATCGTCGTAGCCAATGCGTAATTCGATGTCGCTGGCATCACTGGCCGGAAAGAGAAATCCCGCACTCACTGAATCGACGCGGCCGCTGTCAATCGCTGTTTGCCTGCTGCCGGCTTCCAGGCCCAGTGATCGAAGACCGAACTTGATATCGATACCTGCATCGACCCTGTAATCCAGCAAGCTGTTGGCCAGGCTGAGTCTCGACGCCGCAAGAAAACTCAGATCGGAAATATTCTGCAAGCGCGTCAGGTCGACAGAGTAATCGTAGTTCATGCCGCGCATATGCAGACTGACCCGCTCGCTGGCATCAACTCGAAAACGCAATCCATATCCATCCGCCTCAAATTCGACCTGGCGCCGCTCGAACAGGGGCTCGAGATTAAGCACAAAGTCGAAGTTGCGTTTTTCATAGTCCGCTGACAGCAATGCCGACTTCGTTCTCACATAAACTGCGCCGCGAATATCGACGGAATCGAGTATTTCGTCGTCGCCCCAGTACGCTGCACTTATGCGGATGCCGATCGGGTCGAAGTGATGATCAAGTCCGATATCTCCGTATACGGTGTCGAGTCGGCTAATTACACCTTGTGCCCGGGCTTTAGCAGCCGTAACGGAGATCCAGGTTTTTCGCGTAATACCGTAATCAGCAAACGCCGAAAACGAGAGGCTGTCTGAGGTATCACCTTCGGCACCAAAACCGAGGATAAAGCCGTCTCCGGCAAAGGCATTGCTGCCGAGCAAAAGCGCCAGCAAAGGGATCTTCCATTGCTTAGACCAGGGCATAAAGAACCACTCCCGCGAGAACGAGCCTGTATATAGCAAACGGAAGAAGACCGATTACGTTGACAAACCTCATGAAGAAATCGATGCTGAAATAGGCCACTACAGCCGAGATCGACACGCCGATCGCCAGCTGCGTCCAGGCGAATTGGGTCTCTTCAACGAACAACATTGACGATTCGAATGCGGCTGCAAGCATGATGACCGGTGCTGACAACAAAAAAGAAAATCGTGCTGCATCCTGTCTCTGGAAACCGAGCATCATCGCTGCGCTGATCGTAACACCGGAGCGAGACGTTCCCGGTACAAGTGCCAACGCCTGGGCGATGCCGATAATGATGGCGTCCTTTAGTCGCACATTGGCAAAGATTCGTTGCTGCCTGCCGAGGCGATCAGCCAGTGCCATCAATACACCGTAGCCTGACAGTGTGAACACAATGACGACCGGGTGCCTGAGGTTAGCCTCGATCCAACCAGCGAATAGCAGGCCGGTTATCGCAGCCGGGATGGTGCCAATCATGATGTATAAGGCCATCCGCGACTCCGGTGACCCGCCGCTGCCGCCCACGAGTCGTACACCACCGGCGATGAGTCCCGCCAGGTCCTTACGGAAATAGACGCAGACTGCTGCGAGAGACCCTAAATGAACGGCAACGTCGAAAATCAGGCCCTGATCGGTCCAGCCGAATATGGCGGGCACGAGCACCAAATGGCCCGAACTCGAAATCGGCAGGAACTCGGTCAACCCCTGCACGATCGCGAGCACGATCGTTTGCAGCCAGCTCACAGCAAGGCTCCGACCGACTGTGCGGCGGTCACAGTGTGTGTGCCCTGTCGACGCTGCTAAACGCAGTTACGCCGGTCAAATCCCCGCAACCCAAGCCGATACATTTGAAGTTCTCGCCCATTTCGCCGGGCAGGGTAAGTAATTTGACCTGTTTCGACAATTCGAGCTGGTCGGCGACGGGCAAATCGGCGATGCCGGCCAACTCGTCTTCCAGGCCACCGTTGATCAGAAACTGTGCCTGCGTGACGTAACCCGCGAGGTCGAGCCCGTGATCCACCGCCGACTCGGCAACCGCCGTGAAATCAACCCAGCTCGTCAAGTCCTGAATACCCGGATAAATAAGCGGCTCATTGTGCGCATGATGACGAAAGTGACATCGCAACCAACCCTGATTGCGCTCGCGTGAATAATATTCACGACGGGATACGCCATAGTCGAACAGGAGTACAAGGCCCTGGTCCAGACTCTTCGCAATCTGTCCAATCCAGTCAGGCAGCCCAAGGGATATCTCGGACTGGTAACCCGGCGGCAAAGCCTCGCCGATATCCGTCTCTATCTTTTCTACCGCCATCGCCAGTATTTCAGGTGCCGGTTTTCTGCTCCAGTCAAAGCCTGTTTCGTTGGCGGTGACGTGCATCTGAAGTACGGCAGCATCTGTACGTTCGAATCGCTCGACAGGAAGTGCATCAGCCACTTCGTTTGCGATGACGACGCCCGCAAACTTCTCGGGTAATTTGCTTAGCCATTCGACCCTTGGAAGCAGGTCAGGCAATTCTTCACTTATCAATTCTTCCTGCCTGGCTTTGAGATCGGCTGAAATTTCGAGAATCAGGTATCGCTCCGGCGGCGATTCCAGATCAGTCAACTTGCGCAGGATTTCGACAGCGAGCCGGCCACTACCGGCACCCAGTTCCAGTATTTTTCCTTTTTCCAGTTGTTTGAGGACCGACGCACATTGTCGCGCTACTACACGGCCGAAGAGCGGCGATAGTTCCGGAGCCGTTACAAAGTCGCCGGTCTCGCCAAATTTGGTCGTACCGACGTTGTAGTAACCGAGGCCCGGCGAATAGAGCGCAAGATGCATGAACTGTGCAAAGCTGATGCTCCCACCGGCTTCATCGATCGCCTGTCTGATCGATTCACAAACTTTTTTGCTATGTGCCAGGCTGTCGTCATCCGGTCTCGGTAAACGGCTAATCATCTGTCGTCCGTGTTGCATGTTGCTTATGATGTCCTTAACAATGTCTATAGTTCAGTGACGGCAAAGTGGTCAAAATGTCTAAAGCAGATATCCGGACTCTCGACGGCACGTGTGCGCTGATCACCGGCGCAGCCAAAAGGATCGGCGCCGTAATCACCGAGCGCCTGCACGAGGCCGGCGTCAGCGTCGCCATTCATTATCGCAGTTCCGCCGCCGACGCAAAGGAACTCTGCAGCCGTTTGAATGATGCGCGGCCCGATTCGGCAGAAATCTTTGCTGCCGACCTGAATGATACGGCCGGTTTGGACGGCCTCGTGGAATCAGTCATTGATTGGGGAGGCCGTCTCGATATCCTGATAAACAACGCAGCGTCGTTTTACCCGACACCGATCGGCAGTATTTCGGAATCCCAGTGGGATGATTTGATCGGCGCTAACCTGAAAGCGCCGCTTTTTCTGTCTCAGTCCGCATGGCCACATCTCAAATCCAGTCAGGGCGTGATCATTAACATGCTGGATATTCATGCCAGGCGGCCATTACGGGATCACGCCGTGTATGCTTTAACGAAGGCTGGCCTCTCCGCGCTTACGCGATCTCTGGCAAAAGACATGGCCCCAGAGGTCCGTGTAAATGGCGTGGCGCCCGGCGCCATCCTGTGGCCCAAGGAAGGCATTAGCGAGTCAATCAAGAAAAGTATCGTGGGTCAGATTCCGCTCAAGCGGCCGGGCAGTCCAGACGATATCGCCGATTGCGTGCTCTATCTCGTTCGCGATGCCGATTAT
>PVMK01114185.1_pt1 | contig 42693 bp, 37 predicted proteins | sample 1853481 | NCBI WGS metagenome assembly PVMK01 (sample SAMN08533507, study PRJNA380276) | Marine sediment metagenome, whole genome shotgun sequencing project.
ATGTCCCACGACGTCGACGGCCATTCCGAGGTGATGGTCAGCCCCTTGCGCAACCGCTAGCCCGGATTGCCGCGGCCGGCGGTCAGGTGCATCGACCTACGCCCCACTGCCCGGAGTCGGCCCCGCGTGATCAGATCTAAGCAGGGTCAGCGATCTTCAACAGCTGCTTGCCAAGGTTCTTGCCCGTGAACAGACGCGTCAGCGTTTCCGGAATGTTCTCGAAGCCCTCTTGAATGTCCTCCTGGAACACCAGCTCGCCGCTTTCAATCATCAGTTCCTCTACGGCCACCTGCGCGCGGTCCATGTAGTCGATCACGATGAAGCCTTCCATGCGTGCGCGCATGAGGACCAGGTTCATGAGGTTGACCGGGCCCGGGACGGGTTCGGTCGCGTTGTAGGCTGAGATGCGCCGCACAGCACGACCGCGCGTGCATGTTGATGTGGTTCAACGCGGCTTCGAGGATCTCGCCGCCCACATTGTCGAAGTAGATGTCGACTTTGTTCGGGCACAACTCGCCGATCTTTGCATCGACATCGTCGTTCTTGTAGTCGATCGCGCCGTCGAAGCGCGCCACGTCCGTCAGCCAGGCACACTTCTCCGGCCACCGGCAATGCCGATCACCTTACAACCCTTGATGCGCGCGATCTGTCCAGCCACCGAACCGGTCGCCCCGGCGGCACCCGAGACCAGTACCGTCTCGCCTTCCTTGGGCTGGCCAAGGTCCAGCAACCCCAGTACGCCGTTTGCCCGGTCAGGCCGAGCGCGCTCAGCGGCAGCGTCGGTGGCACGCCCGGCGGGATCTTGCTGAGGGGCATCATCCCACCGGAGGTGGGCGTTACCAGGTAGTCCTGCCATCCGCCCATGGTCTGCACGAGGTCGCCTTCGGCGAAGCCGGGGCGTTCGATTCCACGATCTGGCCGATTGAACCGGCCGCATGACCTCACCGATCTGCACCGGCGGAAGGTAGCTCTCCCGATCCTCCATCCAGCGCGTTGGGTCGGGTCGAAGGACAAGTAGAGATTGCGGATCAACACTTCGCCCTCGGCCGGCTCCGGAATGGCCGTCTCCTTGAACTCGAAGTTCTCGGCACTCACCATGCCCTGGGGACGCGTCGCCAACACCCACTGCCGGTTCACTTCATTCAATCCTTTCATCCCTTTCTCCTGCTGCGCAGCGCGCTTCTCAAACTGAGCGCGATATCCTACCGCGGTGCGCCTCTTGCGACAGACCGGCGCGACAGTCTCGACGACAGACCGGTATAATCCACGAGCCATTCAAGCGCGGCGCAGCATGCACGTCATAGCCGAAGCGCACCCCAACATTGCGCTGATCAAATACTGGGGGAAGTCTGACCTGCCGGGGAATGTCCCGGCGGTGCCTTCGCTGTCCGTAACCCTCGGTGGATTGACGACCCGGACCGAGGCGGAACTCACCCGCTCCCCCGGCAATGAGTTCGTCATGAACGGCGCCATCGTTGAGGATGTGCGGGTACTCGCCTGCATCGACCGATTCCGCGCCGCTGCTGGCCACGAAAACGGCGTGCGCGTCACTACCGTCAACGACTTTCCGACCGCGGCGGGGCTGGCCTCGTCTGCGTCCGGATTTGCAGCACTGGTCGGGGCATTGAATGGACTGTTCGACTTGAACATGCGCCCAGCCAAGCTTTCGCTCGAGGCACGTCGGGGATCGGCCTCTGCCGCGCGATCCATCCACGGGGGATTCGTGAGCCTGACGGGCGATGCCGACGATCCGGAAAGCTGGCAGGGCCGGCAGGTAGCACCCGCCGAACACTGGCCGCTGGAGGTGGTCGTGGCGATCTGTTCGAACGCGGCGAAGTCAGTCTCGTCGAGCGACGGCATGCGAGCCAGCGCCGCCACCTCCCCTTATTACGATCGTTGGGTAAGTGGCGCAGACGACGATTACCAACAGGCCCAGGCCACCATCCAAGCGCGCGACTTCGACACGTTGGCGCACCTCAGCGAATCGAGCTGTCTGAACATGCATGCACTGATGCTGAGCACTAAACCGCCATTGATTTACTGGAACGCCGCCACGCTGGCCTGCATCGCGCGAGTTCGAGCGTTGCAGGCCGATGACGTGCCCGTGTTCTTTACGATAGATGCCGGGCCTCAGCTCAAGGCCGTGTGTCTCCCCGACGCCGGTGAGGCAGTCGCGGCGGCACTGTCTGCAGTCGAAGGCGTCGAAGGGATCATCCGCAGCCGCATCGGCGGGGCTATGCGCCTCGTTGAAACGCCGGACGCACCATGAGCCGGATCGTGACCAGCGCACCGGGCAAACTGGTGTTAAGCGGTGAGTACGCGGTGCTCGCCGGGGCGCCGGCATTGGTGATCGCCGTGGACCGGCGCGTGAGGTGCGAGTTAACCACGCACGCCCAACCTGGATGGCGGTTTCGGAGTACTGGCTTTGAGGCCACCAGCACCCACACGCTGCCTGCGCTGCTGAACGAGGGCGATCTGACGGCGGACGATCCGGCGCGCATCTGCCAGGCGGTTCTGCGCGCCCAGCTTCGCCATGACCTCAGCGTCGCCGAGCTGCCGATGGGGCTGGAAGTAACGGTGGATTCGACCCCGTTCTACCACGCAGGTACCAAACTGGGCCTGGGCTCCAGCGCCGCAGTGTGCGTTGCACTGACCCGCGGCCTGCTGGAACTCGCGCAATCGCCCGCAGATACATTGCACATTGCCCTGATCGCGCACCGCGCGTTGCAGGACGGCCGTGGCAGCGGGCTGGATGTCGCCACGGCCTGTCTCGGCGGATTGGTCGACTTCCAGCGCGGCACGGAACCGAATCTGCCGAGGGTGCTGCGACGGGAACTGCCTGCCGACATTCACCTGGGATTCTTCTGGAGCGGTTCCAGCACCTCGACTGCAGGTCAACTCGAACGCTTCGAACGCTGGGCCGGAACGGATGGTCCACCCGCCCTGGCCGCACTCGTCGAGGCCGCCGGCGAGGTCACCTTCGCGTTGCCAGACGCAGACGATTTCATGCGACAATTGCGCGCCTATTCGCAGCGCCTGCGCGCGATGGACCAAGCGAGCGGAATCGGCATCTACGGTGAATCACATCTGGCGCTGGCGGACGCGGCCGATTCCTGCGATGTGATCTACAAACCAAGCGGCGCGGGTGGCGGTGACGTCGGTATCGCAATCGCCCGATCCGCCGCAGCAATCGAGGCGCTGGCTCAACTGGCCAGCACCATGGACATAGCAACGTTGGCCTTGAGCATGGAACAACATGGCATCGAAGTTAACAGAAAATAGCGGTCAATCACGGATCCCCAACTTCTTTCGGATGAGCGTACGCGAACGGCTGGAGGCGCTTCGGCAGCGGGGGCTGCTATCCAGCGAAGACATTGCCCTGCTGACCGAGGGCGACCACACGTTGCGCGTTCAAACCGCCGACAAGATGATCGAGAACGTCATCGGCGTGCTCGGCCTGCCGCTGGGCCTGGGGATGAATTTCCTGATCAACGGTCGCGAGTATGTTGTGCCCCTGGCCGTGGAAGAGCCGTCCATTGTGGCGGGCTTAAGCGCCGCCGCGCGCATCGCCCGGTTGAGCGGAGGCTTCACGGCAACCTCCACGGATCCGATCCTCATCGGCCAGGTTCAACTGGTGGATATCGACGATCCCATCGCCACGCTCGATGCGCTGACGGCACACCGCGAGGACATCCTGAATCTAGCGAACAGCCTGCACCCGAAAATGGTGGCCCGCGGGGGCGGTGCGCTCGACATCGAGTTGTTCCAGCACCATGCGCCTGAAGACGGCCGCGAGATGGTGGTGCTGCACCTGCTGGTCGATACCCGTGACGCGATGGGTGCCAACCTCGTCAATACCATGTGTGAAGGCGTCGCCTCGCTGATCGAGTCCATCACCGGCGGCCAGGTTTTTCTGCGCATTCTGTCGAACCTGACCGACCGGGCGATCGCCCGTGCGCACGTTGCCATTCCGGTCAGCAATCTCGAAGGCAAGGGCTACACAGGCGAGCAGGTGCGCGATGGCATCATTCTCGCCACAGATCTGGCCACTGTGGATCCGTACCGGGCCGCCACCCACAACAAAGGCATCATGAACGGCGTCGATGCGGTGGCCCTGGCAACGGGCAACGATTGGCGCGCGATTGAAGCGGCCGCACATGCGTATGCGGCACGCGCGGGTCGCTACACGTCACTCACCCGCTGGTACAAAAACGAGCGTGGCGAGCTGGTCGGGGAGATCGAGATCCCGATGAAGGTCGGAACCGTGGGTGGCTCGCTGCTGACGAACCCGGCCGTGCAGCTCAACCACCGGCTGCTCGGCTCGCCGAATGCAACCGAGCTGGCAACCATCATGGCGACTATCGGCCTGGCGCAGAACTTCGCGGCGCTGCGCGCGCTGTCCACCGACGGCATCCAGCAAGGCCACATGACGTTGCATGCCCGCAGCGTAGCGACCACGGCGGAAGTACCCGACGAACTGTTCGAGACCGTCGTTGAAGCGCTGATCGAATCCGGGGACATCAAGGTCTGGAAGGCGCGCGACATCGTCACATCGTTGATTTCGAACGAGCCCGTGCCGCCCGAGGAGGCGGAACCGCGCAGCTCTGCCTGCGGGAAGATTATTCTGTTGGGTGAGCACGCCGTCGTGTACGGACGCCAGGCGATCGCCGCGCCCATTCCGCTGGCTGTCGAAGCACGCGTGAAGGACGCAAGCGACGGCATTCAGATGGTCATACCACGCTGGGGCGTAGAGCAACGGATCCGCTCGCTGGACGAACATCCCCAGGGCGTGGCCGGAATCCTCGCGATGGTGTTAAAGGAGCTGAACCTGGAATCACGCTCGATGGAAATCGAAGTGTTTCCCCACATCCCCCGCGCCATGGGCCTGGGCGGTTCCTCGGCGCTGGCGGTCGCCGTCATTCGTGCGCTGGATCTCCACTTCGGCGTCGGACTCGATGCCGAACAGGTCAATGCATTGGCGTTCGAGTGCGAAAAGGCCGCGCACGGCACGCCCTCGGGCGTGGACAACACCGTTGCCACCTACGGCAAGCCGTTGCTCTACCACCGTGATGAAGGCCCGGTGTTCGCGGAGCTGGAAATCGGCACACCCATGACCTTCGTGATCGGAATTTCGGGGCGGGAGAGTCTGACCGCAACTCACGTCGCCAGAGTCCGCAAGTCCTGGGAGCGCCAGACGGCTCGCTACGAAAGCTTGTTCGACGAGATCGACGCGCTGACGACGTCGGCCGTCGGCGCGATCGCAAGCGGCAATCATGCGGAGCTTGGCGAGCTGATGAACCTTTGCCACGGCTTCCTCAATGCGTTGCAACTGTCGACCCCGGAACTGGAGGAACTGGCTCACCTCGCCCGCACGAACGGGGCGCTGGGCGCAAAATTAACGGGCGGTGGGGGTGGCGGCTCCATTATTGCACTGGTTCCGGACGAACCTCAGCGCGTAATCGACGCTATCCAGGCCGCGGGCTACCAGGCACTGGAGGTCTCGGTTGGCTGAACTCCCGAACAGCGCCCGCCGCGAGATCGTCTCGTCGGACGACGAGCTACTGGTGCTGGTCGACTCCACGGATCGCGAGATTGGTACGCTGTGCAAATCCGCCTGTCACGACGGTCGCGGCGTGCTGCACCGGGCGTTCTCGCTGTTCGTATTCAACCCGGCCGGCGAGCTCCTGATTCAGCAACGCCAGGCAGACAAACGGCTCTGGCCCTCCTATTGGTCGAACAGTTGTTGCAGCCACCCGCGTGCGGGCGAAGACATCGCAGACGCGGTGGGCCGTCGTCTGGCCGAGGAGTTGGGGGTGAACGCAGACCTCACGTTTCTCTACAAATTCGAGTACACCGCCCGATTCGACGACGTCGGCACCGAGCACGAGCTGTGCTGGGTGTACGTAGGGCGCGCGGATCAGGATCCGGTCGTCAACGCAGCCGAGGTGTCGGCGTGGCGCTGGATCGACCGGGATCTGCTGACCGAAGAACTGCGCGACGACCCGGACTCGTTCACCCCCTGGTTCACCATGGAGTGGCAGCGCCTGACGGACGAATTCGCGTCTCAGCTCCCTTCCTGAGGACCTGCCTGAATGCAGTTCTCAAGGATCCTCGGTGCCTTCCAGGTTGATGTGCGTGGTGTCGGGCGGCTCTGGCGGTAATGATTTCTCGCGCTCATCGAGGTCCGCGCCGGGCGGCGCGACGGTGAAGTTCACTTCGATATCCACATCCACGACGTCCGCGCTGATTTGTCCCAGATCAGTGCCAGGCGCCGCGAGGTCCCAATCCGGATCGAGTTCGAGCACGACCTCCGGGGCGCGGTGCACGTCTTCCAGCAGATCACTGCCGGTTTCCGCAACGCTCAGGTGAGAAGTGTCGGGCGGTGGGGGCGGCGGCGCACCCCCGCCATCGCTCAGCATCGCTCCCGGTTCAGCCACGGTAGGGTCGCTTCCCGGGGATTCCGGTTCCTGCGCCTGTACCTGCTCCCGCGCCGGAGCAGGAGTGGGAGCGGGCGAAGCCGCTGCCGCGGGCGACGTTCCGCCCACCACCCGTAAGCGAGCGCCGGCGCTCTTGAATTCGGCCTGATAGCGCGCGGCAGTGGCCTGATCTACGTCCTTCTTGATGACCACCGGCTTGCCGGCGAACAGACGCTCGGCTCGGGCATCCTCGATGCCAAGCAGTTTCGCCAATCGCTTCTTGACCACTGCCTTGTGCTGCCCCTCCAGGACTTCTCCGCGAAACAGCAATCGAAAGCGTTCGGACATCAGACCGATCCACACCCTGTCCATACCTGGTGGCACGGATTGTGCGCGATCGCTCGCGCGCATGCCAAGCTCGCATACCCAGTGCGCATACAAGAGTTGCATCCCGGCACGGCGAATTGCGCTCCTGCCTGGCAGCGGTCAAGATTCCCCAGACCAGTTTACCAAAGACCACCTTTCCACAGGTCATAGGGGGAGAATCGAGACATGGGAACTCAAGCTCGCGTGGTGGTGCTGCCGCAACAACCCGGACCGCTGCGTATCGAAGAACTCGACCTGCCGGACCCCGGTCCCAGCCAGGTGGTGGTCAAACAGTACGCGTCGGGCGTCTGTCACTCGCAACTGCACCAGATGCATCGCGAGCGGGCCTCCCCGGTCATCCTCGGACACGAGTCCACCGGGGTCGTGCTGAAGACCGGCACCGACGTCACGCATGTCAAGGAAGGCGACACGGTACTGGTGACCTGGGTGCCGCGCGACGCGGCCAACATCCGCCAGGAGCCCGTTCGTTCGGTGCTGGAGGTATCGGGCGGCACCGCCCAATCCGAAAACGTGTTCACCTGGGCAGACCACACCCTGGCGGACCAGCAGTACGTGGTTAAAGTTGCCCCGGAGACCCCTCACGACGTCACCGCAATCATCGGTTGTGCCGTGATGACCGGCGCAGGGGCCGTCATCAACACCGCCGACGTCAAGCCCGGGCAGAGTGTGGTGATTTTCGGGGTCGGCGGTGTAGGGCTATCCGCCGTGGTCGGCGCCCGAATGGCCGGCGCCAATCCGATCATCGCCGTGGATGTGGACGATGCGAAGCTCGAATTTGCAAAGCGCTTCGGCGCCACGCACGGAATCAACGCGGCCGAAGGCGATCCGATTCCGGCGATCCACGCGCTCACCCCCCACGAAAATCAGCGCACCATCATGAGCACTCCGGTCACCGGTGCGGATTTCGCGTTCGACTGCATCGGCATCCGGCAGACCATGGAGCAGATCGTCCCCGCGTGTCGAGCCGGCCACTTCGGGGCCTGCAGCGGCGGTACCGCCGTGCTGGTGGGGGTTCCCAACACGCCGGTCGAACTGAACGCCATCGACGTGCTGATCAGCGAAAAGCAGTTCATCGGCAGCATCGGCGGCTCGTGCGCGCCGGATCGCGACTTCCCGACCTTCCTGGGCTGGCACGCCAACGGCGATCTCGATCTCAACGCCATGGTCACCGCACGCTATGCGATCGACGACATCAATGAAGCGACCCGAGCGCTGGAAGCCGGTGAGATCAGCGGTCGCGCGATCCTCGAATTCGACTAATGTGCCGATGAGCGGACGCACATAAACGAACACGGAGGCAACCATGCCGGACCTGCTGAGCCTGTCGAGCAAATTCATCGATGAGGGCCATGCCACCGGCCCCGTCAACCGCATCACGCACGAGTTGTCCGAGATTGCCGATGGTATCGCCATGGTGGAAGCGTTCTCGCACTCGATCCTTTTCAAAACCGATGAAGGCCTGGTGGTGTTCGATACCAGCGGGGCACAAGGTGGCACCCGGGTGGTGGACGCGATTCGTGGCTGGTCGGGCGATCCGTTTCATACCCTGGTGTACACCCACGGACACGTCGATCACGTTGGGGGTTGCGGCGCGTTCCTGGCGGACGCGCAAGCAAAAGGTGCTGCGCGTCCAACTGTCGCCGGTCATGAAAACGTTGCTGCCCGATTCGATCGCTACAACCTCACCAACGGTTACAACCTGACCATCAACGCGCGCCAGTTCCTCGGTTTCAACAGCCGCGGCTACGGCATCGGTGGCGAGGAAGGCCGGTTCCTGCCCGGCGACAGCGCGACACCAGACGTAACGTATCGGGAAACGATGAGCTTGAACGTCGGTGGATTGGAGTTCGATCTGCGCCACGCGCGTGGCGAAACCGACGACCACACCTGGGCGTGGATTCCCGCCCACAAGGCCATCTGCGCCGGTGATTTCTTCATCTGGAATTTCCCCAACGCGGGCAATCCGCAGAAGGTCCAGCGCTACCCGGTCGAGTGGGCCGCTGCGATGCGCGACATGGCGGGCATGGGTGCAGAGCTGTTTCTACCCGCGCACGGACTGCCGATCACCGGTGCTGAACGCATCCAACGGGTGCTCATCGACGTTGCCGAAGCCTTGGAGCACCTGGTCCGCGAGACCTTGGCGATGATGAACGACGGGGTCCGGCTGAACGACATCATTCACACGGTGAAAGTGGATCCTGCCGTGCTCGAGCGACCCTATCTGCGGCCGCTGTACGATGAACCGGAGTTCGTGGTCCGCAACCTCTGGCGCATGTACGGTGGCTGGTACGACGGCAATCCGGCAAACCTCAAACCGTCACCCGACACCGCACTCGGCCAGGAACTGGCGGCCCTGGCCGGCGGTGCCTCGGTACTTGCAACTCGCGCCCAACAGTTGTGCGAAGCGGGCGATCTGCGTCTCGCGTGTCACCTCGTGGAATTGGCCGCCCTGGCCGCGCCCGAAGACAAAGAGGTTCATGCCGTGCGCGCGGAAGTGTTTCAGGCGCGTCGCAACACAGAGACATCGCTGATGGCCAAGGGCATCTACGGCTATGCGGTCGGAGAGTCGTTGCACAAGGCGGGACTCGAAGATCCCCACGCGAAACGGTGACTCATGACCCACCCGACGCGCCGATCGCGACCTGAACCTCAGGGCTACTTCAAACCCGCCGGCGACGGCGAGTTGCTCGAGTGGGGTCCCTTAGCGCAGCGTCTGAAGGATGCACGCAACTACTGGGTGTCCACCGCGTCGAGCGACGGCGTTGCGCACGCGATGCCGGTGTGGGGCGTTTGGGGCGAGCGCGGCTTCACCTTCAGCACCGGCCCCTCCACGCGCAAAGCGCGCAATCTGTATGGCAATCCCCACGCCGTCGTTCACCTCGAAGACGGCGCCGCGGTGCTGGTGGTGGAAGGCACCGCAACCGAGGTAACAGACAGCCCGCGCCTGGCCGAGTTTCTGGAAAACTACAATCCAAAATACCACTGGGATTTCACGCTGGACCAGGTTCAGCGCGGCGTGTTCGAGCTGCGGCCGCTGAAAGCCTTCGCCTGGCTCGGCGACGAAGGCGACGCGTTTGCCGCAACCGCCACGCGCTTTGTCTTCGAACACGACCCGTGATCCGCTGATTGACCTGACCCCCTAATTCGCGGATAACGCACGCTTGCACCGACCTCACTGAGAAAAGGGACCTGAGATGCCTGGAAAATTACCTGGACGCGTAGCGATCGATGAGGACGTGGTGTTCGGTCGCGGGGGAGACCGCGATCTGAAATGCGATGTGTTCACGCCTCCCGACTCTCTCGAAGGTGGGCAGCAAAACCGGCCGGCCGTGCTGCTGCTGCACGGCGGAGGCTGGCGCGACGGTGACAAAACCCAACTTAAATACTATGGCATTCAACTCGCGCGCTACGGCTACCTGTGCGTGTGCAGCGAGTATCGGTTGAGCGGCGAGGCAATCTGGCCGGCCCAGCTGCACGACGCAAAGGCGGCATTACGTTGGATTCGCGGCAATGCAGCTCAACTGAACGTCGACGCAGAGCGCATCGCGGTGTCGGGTAACTCAGCCGGCGCGCATCTCGCGCTGATGCTCGCCGCCACCCCGGACACCCCCGGTCTGGAAGGCGACGGTGGCCAGGAAGGCGTGTCGTCGACCTGTGCGGCTGCTATTGCGGTGTATCCCCCAACGCTGTTGCGAAGCGCCGAGCCAGAGGCCGACGGCGCGGTTGCGGCACTGTTCGGCGGTCCGGTGAGCAACGAAACAGCCGACGCAGCGAGCCCGCTGACCTACGCGCACCGCGGCTTCCCACCAACGATGCTGGTTCACGGTAATGCCGACGACGTGGTACCGGTCGCCGCCAGCTTGCAGATGTACGACGCCCTGAGTGGCGCCGGTGCCGCGGTGGAAATGCACATATTTCAGGGCCAGGAACACGCCTTCGACACGAAGCCAGATTTCGCCCGGCAGATTGCAGATCTCAGCGCGCTGTTTTTCGAGCGTACGTTGCCCGCCACAGACGCCTGATCACCAAACGAGTGACCATCCCGAGCGCCGCTCGTTGGCCCTTCGACGTGCGCCGGGCGCCCTTCTTCTACGGCTGGGTGATCTGGCTGGTATCGACCATCGGCTTCCTGATGAGCGTGCCCGGCCAGACCATGGGTATGGCGGTGTTTACCGACCCGTTCATCGACGCGTTCGACTTGACCCGCACCCAGCTTTCGTTCGCCTATCTGATCGGGACCATCGGCAGCGCCGTACTGCTGACCCGCGCCGGGCGCTGGTACGACCGAGTGGGCGCCCGCGTGATGATCGTCGCAGCCAGCGTTGCGCTCGGCGTGTGCGTGCTGCTGATCAGCTCAATCGATATCCTTGCCCATTGGATTACCTCGCTGGTACCTCTGAACTTCGCGAGCGTCAGCTTTGCTCTGATCCTGCTCGGCTACTTCGGGGTGCGTTTTTCCGGCCAGGGTATTCTAACCAGCGCTTCCCGCAACGTGCTGCTGGTCTGGTTCGAGAAACGCCGCGGTCTGGTGTCGGGGGTACGGGGCGTATTCGTTTCGCTCGGATTCTCACTGGCCCCGTTGCTGCTCGCGCTGATGATCGACGACTTCGGCTGGCGTGGCGCGCTATGGATCCTCGCCGGGGCGGTGGGCGTGCTCTTCGCTCTCATGGCCCTGTTGCTGACCCGCGACACGCCCGAAAGCTGCGGCCTGCAGCCCGACGGCGGGCTCGCCGTCGAAGCTCATGACATATCCCTGAACGACCCGAACATCCGCGCGGCTCAGGCGCGCCGCAGCCCGGTATTCTGGATCTACGCCGCCGGCCTGTCGATGCACGCGTTGTTCGGCACAGCGGTCACTTTTCACATCGTCGCGATCTTCGCCGAAGCCGGGCGCGGCCGAGACGAAGCTTTCGGGTATTTCTTCCCCCAGGCCATCGTCTCGCTCAGCGTCAACCTGGTGGCCAGCTGGTTCGCGGACCGGGCACCGCTGAAACCGTTCCTCATTCTCATGTTGGTCGGATTCATCACCGGCGCGGCGGGGTTGCTGAACCTCCACTCCAACGCTGGTTACTGGTTGCTGGTGGTCGGGTTTGGCGCCGGCGGGGGCCTTTGGGGGGTGCTCTCCAATCTTGCGTTCATTCGCTACTTCGGCCGTCTGCATCTGGGCGAGATCAGCGGCATGAACACCTCCCTGACGGTTTTCGCCAGTGCGATCGGGCCCGCCTTCTTCAGCATCGGCACGGACCTGTTCGGCACCTACCAGGCCGCCGAGTGGATCTGCCTGGGTGGCCTGTTCGCGCTGTTGATCGGCACGTTGTGGGTTCGCCAGGACGAACCCTGAGAATCTCCCGACGCTCAATAGCCCGACGCAACGCCGGTCAGCGCTTCAACATCAAGCAGCCGAACCGTACCGCGCGCAGTCTCGACGTAGCCGTCCCGGGACCAGGCCCTCAGTTGCTGGTTGACGACCTGCCGGGATAGCCCCGAAAAACTCGCAAGAGCGGCTTGAGATACTCTAATTGCTGCATCCTCGCCAGCCAGCCTGTTGAGCCCCAGCAACCGTTTCGCCAATCTCGCTGGACCGGCCAGGAACGCCGCGTCTTCTACTAGATCGTTAGCCCAGCGCGCGCGTGCGCACACCAGCTCCAGCAGTTGGATGGCCACCCCTGGCTGCGCACGGATCATCTCAATGAAAGCGCTACGCTCAATGACCATGAGCCGGGCGGGCTCCGCGATCGTCGCGGTGGCCGTGCGAACACCACCATCGAGAAGTGCGATCTCCCCGAATATTTCGCCAGGTCCGAGCAGATTCAGCGATCGCGTCACTCCGCTGGGCGAGTCGATGCTGATGAGAACCTGGCCACGTTGGATGCCATACAACGCATCGCCGACGTCGCCTTGCAGAAAGACAATCTCGCCTTGCCCATAGTCATGGTCACGCGCCAGATCACCCAGATCGCTGAGTGCTTTCGGATCGAGGGCGGCCAGGATCGGATTCTGTTTGAGGATGTCCGTGACGTCCGCCATGGGACCTACTGTAGCAACTGTCAGCTAGACGACACAAAAAGGCGTACGCTTACGCCACAATCAAGGCCTCTCGTTCGGAGCCGCGCATGCACGACGGCCGGGTCAGACAGCTGAGCGTCGCAATTCTGATCAGCCTCACGGTTTTCGCAGGATTGGTGTTACTGCGCGCCTTCGGCGCGTTGCAACCGTTGGAACTGCTCGCCTACGATCTGGCGCTCAGTCTGAATTCCACGCCGCGGGCAACGGCCACATCACCGATCGTCCTTGTTGCCATCACCGAGGACGACATCCGCGCCAGCGGAAGTTGGCCGATATCCGACGGCGCATTGAGCAACATCCTGACGACCCTCGACAGCTATCAGCCACGCGCCATTGGCCTGGACATCTATCGCGACGTGCCCGTCCCACCAGGCAGCGATGCATTCGAACATACGCTTCAGTCGCTGCGGAATGTCATCGCCATCTATAAGTTCCATTCGTCCGGCAGCCCGGGCGTCGGGCCTCCTCGCAGCCTGGCAGGCAGCGATCGGACAGGCTTCTCCGACATCGTATTGGACCCGGGTGGTGTGGTGAGACGTGGCTTGGCTTTTGTCGATGATGGCGAACAAGTCGGCGTTTCGTTTGCACTCCGGCTTGCCTTGGCTTACCTCGCTGCCGAGGGCATCGAACTGCGGCCCGCATCGGATACCTCGGATCATTTCATGCTCGGCCGCACCACCTTTGTACCCATCGAACCCAACCATGGCAGCTACGTCGACGCCGACACCAGCGGCTACCAATTCATGGTCGACTATGCCGACCTCGACGCCGGTTTCGAACGCTACACGATTGCCGATGTGCTCGCCGACCGCGTACCTCGCAACGCGCTGCGCGATCGTATCGTCATCCTCGGTGTCGTCGCTGTCAGCGTCAAAGACGCATTTGCCACTCCACGAGGCCAGTGGAGCTGGGTCGCCGACCCGGGGATGCCCGGCATCGCATTGCACGGGACGATCGTCGAGCAGTTGGTCCGCGCGGCAACCGAAGGGCGCCCGCCGATGAGCGGCTGGCCGACTCTGATCGAATACGCGGTGCTGTTTCTGGCGTGCGTAAGCGGCGGCTTGATCGGCCTGCAAAGCCGGTCGGCCGGTCGGCTGCTGGTCATCGCAACGGCCGGTGTGGCGCTGTCGTGGGGAGCGGGGTTCCTGTACTTCGTTGCCGGTGTGTGGACACCTATCGTGCCGGTCGCAACGGGTTGGGTTGTGGCCCTCGCGCTGGTCACTGGGTACCTTGTGCAACGCGAACGACACGATCGCGCCATCCTGCAGCGGATGTTCGCCGCGCAGACGTCCAAAGACGTCGCCGAGACACTATGGAAACGCCGCCACGAACTGCTCGAGGAAGGCGGATTTCGCCCGCAGACGCTGGAGGCGACCGTCCTGTTCGTCGATCTCGCCGGCTTCACCGGCGTGTCCGAGCGGCTACCGCCAGATGCCTTGATGCGCTGGATACATCGTTTCATGGAAGTCGCAACCCGCACCGTGGTCGATCACGGCGGAATGGTGGACGACTACTTCGGCGATGGTCTAAAAGCCAACTTCGGCGCACCGTTCGCGCGCAATTCCGAAGCCGAAATTGCCGCGGATGCCGACGCCGCGGTGCGCTGCGCACTTGCCCTGCAGGCAGAGGTACCGAAACTCAATCGCCTCATTGACAGTAGTGATGATGAGCCGACGTACGCTGCACGCATCGGTATCCACAGCGGTACCGTCGTGGTCGGCGGCATCGGCAACGCCGAACGCCAGAAATACACCTCAATCGGTGACACGGTCAATGTTGCGGCCCGACTGGAGTCCTTCGGCAAGGAACTGAGCGGACGTGGCGCGGGCAGTATTGTCGTGAGCGACGCAACCGCTGCGCTGCTGCACGAGGCTTTCCGGCTTCGAGCACATGGTCGGGTCACCCTGCGCGGCAGGGCATCCAGCATCAACGTGTTCGAAGTGCTGGGTCCGCGCGCGCCGGATGGCACGCCGCAAAACGAGGCCCAGGAAAGGATGAGCGAGGCTCGAGGATGAAACCAATGTGTAAATGCACAGTTGACTCGATGTCGAGGGGCAGCGGTCGGGGCGTGGCGTTGCTGCTGAGCCTGCTCGTAGCGAGCCTGGTAGCGAATGCGTCTCCTGCGATCTCGTCGCCTGCAACTTCCGCGCCCCGAGTCGATGTCGATCGCCACGACGAAAACACCGGAACGACGCGCGGCGACGATAAAACCGAGGACGGCGAGAGCGATGTGGAACCCATCTACCGACCGCCACATCGCGGCGCACCTAGGACCCGCGTCGGCGGGGGAACACGCGACATCGGCAGCGATCAGACGCCATCGATTACCCTGTTGGCGCCGCTGACTACCGGAATGACCACACAGTCTTCACCCTCTCTGTATTGGCAACTATCCACCGCCTACAGGGGCCTGTTCGAGTTCGTCGTCATTGATCGCGACAGCCTGGCGCCGGAACCCTTGTGTCGCCATCGCCTGGAACAGAAATTCACGCCGGGTTACCACGCCTTCGACCTGGCGGAGATCGGCTGCGAACTGGTTGAGGGGCGCATCTACCAGTGGTCCGTCGCGATCGTGCGGGATGCGAACCGTCGCTCCCATGACATCGTATCGCTCGCAACCGTCGAACGTGTCGCCCAGGATACAACTACGGTCAGCGAACACAGTCAGGTTCACTACCTGGCCGAGGCGGGGCTGTGGTACGACGCCATCGAACTCATTGCGCCGCCGCCCACCACCTCGCTACGTCGCGCCCACCTGCGAGCGCTGCTGCGACAGGTGGGGCTTGCGGACTCGCACCCGGACGGTTGACGCCGCTCGAGCCAGTTGCTGATCAACAGATACGGTGACCAGTAGTACGGGTGGGCAAACCGTTCGTCGGCAATTAGCTGTTGCTGGGCGATGCGCAGTGCCTCGGCCTTCGAGACTCCAGGCTCCAGAGCCGTGTAGAAAGCGACAAACAGATCCTCACTCGCCTCGTCCGATACCGTCCACAACGTACCCAATGCGCTGCGCGCACCTGCGCGAATGGCGATGCCGGAAAGCCCCAAAGCGGCCCGTTCGTCCCCTGCGGCCGTCTCGCACGCGCTCAATGTCAGCAGTTCCAGCGGTTCTCTGAATCGAGATTGCGCAACCAATGCGTGCAGCTCGTTCATGTCGAGGTGGCCGTCGTAGGTGGTCACGTAGCTGGATTCAGGCGTGCCCGTGAACACCGCGTGGGAGGCAATATGCACCACGGTTGGTTGGGAGTTGATCACATGCTCGGTAAACTGCTCGGTGCCAAACGACTCATTCAGCAGCAGGTCGCCTCCAATGACCGAACGAATGCCCTCGAGTTCATCCGGCACGTAAGGCAAGGCCGCGAAACCCCCGCGAGCATCGCTCACCCCAGCCAGCAACACTTTGGCATCTGCGGCGATCAACGGTTTGGGCTCGAGCAAGGTGAGGCTGGGTGTGACGGCAAGCGCGAACTGCTCGGCCAGGAAACGGTTTCCATCGTAAAGCGCAGCCATCGGGACCGTGTGCAGTAAGCCGTCCGGCACAAAGACGAGTGTCGACGCTCCGGACGCCGTGACTGCTTCAACGTACGGAGCCGCGAATACTTCGTAAAGACGCCGCGCATAGGGAAGGTATTCGCGAGTCGTCCTGTTTTCCAGCGTCTGCCTCAAGCGCTGGGTGAGTTCCAGCAGTTCGCTGCGAACATAGGGGACTACATAGCGTTCGATGCGACCCCGCAGGCTGACCAGCAGTTCCACGCGATCCTCCAGGAGGATCGGATAGACGATCGCCGTGTCCTCATCGATCGAATCGAGCGGAACGGACGTGGCCTCGAGCGCGGCCACGCAATCGTCACGGAAGTAATCTCTGAGCTCGGCGTTCTTGAATCGCTCAAACGTGTCGCGCGCCGCGAGCAGCCGCGGCTGCTCGCCGGAAATCAACAATGTCGAGATCGTGTCCCGGTAGACGGGCGCGACTTCGTCGCGAAAGGCGCGGCTGACCCCATAGCGGGCCGGCGTGGCCGATCGGTGACCTTCCAACGCATCAACAGCGCGCTGGTACGCGGCCAGTCCCGCGTCGATCTCCCCAGACGCGACGAGTGACCCCGCTTCCTGATAAAGCCACCGAAACAGCACATCCGGAGCCGCGCGTTGAGCACCCAGCACCGCTTGCTGCGTGAACCGCAGCGAATCGTGCAGCCGACCTTGCGATTCGTAGAGCGCACCAAGCACTCCATACGCAAACGACAGGTCACGTTCGTCACCCAGCACGCGCGCCCAGCGCACGGCCTGGTCGAGGCTCTCCTGAGCGAGGCGAGGATCGAGGCCGGCGAGGGTACTTCCCAGATGAATCAACACTCTGACGGACTCGAGCGAAGGGTCCACGGCTAACGCTCGAGCCTCGCGAGCTGCGCTCAGCGCGTCCTCAGATTCACCCGCGTCCGCGGCGGCCCGCGCCGCGCCCGCCAGCGCAATCATCTCAAACACGGTCAGACCCCGGTTTCGCGCCAGTTCTACTGTTTCGTGATAGCCCGCCAGCGCGTCGCCGTAACGACCTTCGAAGCTGCGCAGGTTGGCAAGATTGATGAGTGCCGAGGCTCGAGTGGCAGGTTCGTCCGCGAACGCCATGGCAGTCTCGAAGGCCGCCTCCGCCGCCGAGCGGTCCGTCGCAACGCGCGCGTTTCCAAGTGCATTCCAATTGCGCGCCTGACCCTTTCGATCACCAAGCCGCTCGTTGATAGCCAATGCTTCCTCGAGTTGAACCATCGAGCGTGCAAACCTGCCCCGGCGCTGTTCGACTTCGGCCAGCGCCTGCAGCGTGCGTGCTCGATTGGCGGGGCTCATGGAGGCGTCCAGGCGGAGTGCGAGTGTTGTACGCGTGACTTCGGAACCGGACTCCGCGTCACTCGTGAAGGTGAGCAAGGCTTCGTCGGGTGCTGGCGGGATGAACACGTCCGATGCGACGGTAAAGCTGCCCGCCCGTTCCCCACCGGTGCGCGCTGCGCATTGCTGCTGAAACAGGCTGCTGGCGTCCCGGTACTCAACGGGGAGCTCGGTGATCTGCGCCTCCACATTGGTTTCCGGGGAGTTGATGACTACTTCGTTCTCGGCACTGACCACGCTATCTGGTGACACGATGAGCGCAGCCGTCGTCAACGAAATGACTCCACCATCACCACCGGGGATCGCAGCCCGGGCAAGGATGCGACTCTGGTTCGCGACAACAATGTCCTTATTGGCAACCACGAACACGTTGCCGCCTTCCCCGCCGGTATCGCTGGCGTCGATGCCGCTGCCGAACAACCGCACAGACGCATTGCCATTGATAGTGATATCGCCACCCCCGGCATCGTCCGCGGAGGTTTCAATGTCGGAGTCCACCAGGACGGCCTGCTCAAGGGGATAGCGGGGCGCAGCCCCGTCAGTGCGCTGACCGATGACAACATTGCCCGCATCGCCAGATCCTGCACCGACACTACCGGCCTCGATTCGAGCACCGAACATTTCGAGGCGAGCGACATCGAGCACGATGGTGCCACCGCTGCCAGGCAATGCCGTGGTACTGCGAATCTCCGTACCTTGGCCCAGGGTCAGGCGAGGCGTCTCGATGAAGATCGGGCCGGCGTTGCCATCACGGACCCGCCCCATATCACCAATCTCTTCTTCTTCGATCTCGGTCGCCGCACGGATCGACGTCCCGTTACCATCGCCACGTGCGCCCTGCAGCTCGACAAACTCGGTCGCAGAGATCGTGATTCCGCCGCCTTCGCCGACGCCGGACGTACTCGATGACACGCGCGCCCCATCCGACAGGATTAACTCGCCGGCATCGATCGTGATGGAGCCCGCATCACCGGTCGCCGTAAACGCCGAGCTGGCGGTGACACGCGAACCACGGTCACGCTTCGGGTCGTCGGGATTATTCGTTCCAGAGAGCTCAACGCGCACAGGTCCAACGATGGTAATGCTACCGCCGTCGCCGGTGTCAGCCGCCGCGCTCGCGACCCGCGAACCATCCAGCAGCTCGACAATCGGGGCCTCGATGTAAACCGAACCGGCGTTGCCAGCGGCATTCGAGTTAGCTCCGATGTTGACATTGAGGCGTGTGGTAATCCGGTCCGTGGCGATCAGCTCGACATCGCCACCGGCTCCACCAAGGCCAGCGCCACCACTTCCACCACCGGATCCGCCTGACCCGCCATCGCCCGTTCCGCCACCACCAGACCCGCCGCCGCCACCACCACCGGACCCACCATCACCGGACCCACCACCACCTGATCCAGCACCACCACCGCCGCCACCGAAGCTCGGCACGCCCGCCACGGATTGCACATCGGTGCCATTGCTCAGTTCAATGACGTCCCCCGTCACGCGCACGGTACCCGCCGCTCCGTCTGCGAGCGTGAAGGTAGTCAATGCCGCGCCGTCCGCAATCACCTGGTCCGCTTCCAGCGTGATGTTGCCTGCATTACGCTCCGAGTTCGTGCTGGTGCGCAGTGAAGCGCTTGTCGAATCATCCGGCTCCTGCAGCAGGATCCGCTGCGCGGTGATGCTGATCGGACCACCCGCGCCACCGCTGCAACCCTCGCAGGGACCGGTCTCGAGCTCACTGCCCGCCGCCAGCAGGACCTCATTGGCAACCAGTTCGATGCCACCGGTACGCCGACTCCCATCGGTCGCAACCCCCACCCGCGTGTTGTGCAACGTGAGATCGCCAATCGCGGTGAGCTGCACGGCAGGTCCCGCGGGTTTACCCGGCCCACTGGCTCGATCAGCCAGCACTGTTGTGCCACGCAGGCTCACGGATCCACCAACCAGCGATACGCTGCCTCGACCTCCACCGGTGGCATTCACGGTCGAACCACGGGTCGACACAGTGCCATCGGCAGCTGGCACCCATGTCTCCGCCAACACCCTCGCCGAGCCATCGATGGGTACACGCGACGCGTTCCCTGCGGCACCCACCTCGATGTGCCCCCCAACCGCTCGCAGGGTCGAACCGCGCACATCGACACTGCCGCCCACCAGTGCAAGTGCCTGCCCGTCGCCAACCTTCAACGTTGCGCCATCTACGGACAAGGTCACGGGCTCGCCAAGAAAGCCAAACGCTTTGGGCTCGGCAAACGCCAGCCGGACGTCGCCGCTGAATGTCGCGCTGCCCTGAGGATCGTCCTCCAGCATGATCAGCGTATCGGCAGTGGCCGCAACGAACGAGCCCTGCACGTCTAATTTAGCGTTGGCACCGAAGACCAGACCCTGTGGGTTGAGAAGATACAGATCAGCGCCACCGATATTCGATGCAATCGTCCCATCGATCATCGAGGCGCCGCCCGTCACTCGGCTGATAACCCGGAGTGTCGTCAGCCCGGAGTCCGCCGAAAACAATGCCGTATCGCCCATGCCGAGGTCGAACGTGGCAAAGCTGTGGAAGAGGTTCACCCCATCGCCCGGGCGGTTGCCCATGGTCTCATCGATCTCGACAATGCCCCCGGGACCAATGGTCGGCTGCATGCTGGTGTCCGGGCCCACGCTGCCATCCCGGATGATGCTCGTCTGAGCGTGCAAGCCAGCATTTGCGATCAGCGCCGCACAGAATCCCCAGTAGTGAAGTCCCGCCTTCATCGGTCCCACCGAAAACGCAAGTGGAAGCCATCGTCCTGGAGATCATCGTCGCCAGCGTAATCGATGTTTTCAAAGGCGTAGCCCCAGAAAAATTCAAACTCGGCGTTGCCGAAGGGCACCCACCTCAGACCGAGTCCGGCACTGCCGATTTCCTTCGGCCCGATCTCGCCCCGGTTCTCGTTCCAGGAGTAAGACCAATCAACAAACGGTCCGATCTCCAACTTCCGCACCGCTGCCACATCGACGCGCAGGGGGATGCGCCACTCTATGGAACCAACCACGGCACTGTCACGAATGAGGGTGTTTTCGCGGTATCCTCGCACAGACCAACGCCCACCGATGGGCATCTGCTCAAGGCCGAACAGCGGACCGTCGGCCCACTGCAGATCCAGACGAGCAATAATCTGACTCTGGAGGTATTCGATACGCTGCGCCCACTGCAGTTGTCCGAGAAAAACGATGAAGTCCGAATCGGGGGCGCTGGAGGAGGCCTCTGGAGGCGCAGATGTGACACCAAACTCATTCAAACCAAAACTCACCTGAGCACGGGCAGCCAGGACGCGCTGCCGGGTACGCTGGGTATGTCCCCAGCCGCCGCGCAGGACCGCAAGCTGAACCTTGCCATCATCTGCACCTTCCACAAACGAGAATCCAGAGCCCAGCAGGTAGGTTTTGCTTTCACGCCACTCACCGCTCAGATACAGCTCCGAGAACGTCGTCAGGCTGCGCGTCAGTGGGTGGCTGAGCCGAGCACCGTAGGTTCTGGTACTGGCTTCAATGTCGAGCTCATCGAACGGCGAGGAGACGATCTCGCTGTCCGCACCGAAGGCATAGACCGCCATCCGCGTGCCAAGGGAGTTGATCGGAAATCGGTAGTCCGCCGCAAGTTCAACCAAACCTTCCGCTGCGCGTAAGCCGAGGTGAAGATCGTCGCCCACGCCCCGAGCGTTGAGATAGTTCATGGCGAGGAGGACCTGGCCGGAGCCCAACGCCGGGCTGAGGTAGTTGTTCGCTTCGATGACAAACGTCAGCGGCTCCACTTCGTACGGCCGCAGATACAGCACGGACTCACCTCGACGTTCGCCCGGCAGAAGCTGAGCCTCAACACGATCGATGTGGTTGTCAGCCTGCAAGATTTGCAGGCGCTCCTCCAGGTTGACCACGTTGACCGGGGCGAGCGGGCCGAACCCTTCGAGGTATTCACGCAGGTAATCGTGCCGGAAACGACTCTCTGGGGACACTTGGATGTCGGTCAGCGAACCTTCGACCAACTCGACCGTCAACACCTCGTCCTGCAACGATCCGATGATCGCGCCAGACGTGAGATAGCCGCGATTGACGTACAGCAACGTGGTTTCGTCACGCAACCGCAGCAGGTCCTCGAAGGTCAGCTTCCGACCGGCGTATTCAGCCGTCAACGGCGCGAAGTCTTGACTTTCAAACACCGTCCCGCCAACGAACTCAATCTCGCGAACAACGAAAGCGGGGCCATCCGGCACGGTTATCTCGCCGGCCTCATCCAGTTCGACCTCAGGCAGTACGAGGGCAGCAGGAGGCGGCACTTCGAGGCCCTCGCGAGGGTTCGGACGCGTAGGTACGGTGGTCCTGTCGACTTGGGCTGCGTGCACCGGGCCGTTCAGTGTCAGAAGTGCGCACGCTACTGCCCACGTTACGCGGCTAACCATAACCATCCCCCTCCGTTACAGAGTGAAACGCCCCAACGCAGCGCCGTCAAGGGCGCAGCGAATACCGATACGCTTGTCACAGTTTTAGAGATTCCAGCAAAGCTGCTCACATCTCCAATACAGTTGGCGGCAGCGCGTATCCGAGAATAGCTCTCCTGGACCACACGAATGCGAATGTAGTAATCAGGGCTCTGTTATGAAAACGACAATCACTATCGAAGATGGCGATATACGAATCAGCTTCTTGCCAGAAGGAGAGATAGAGCGACTCTGCTTGTCCGACCTCGGCGACCATGTCAGCGTCTCACGCAGCCATCAGAGCATCGTGCTCCGACCTCGCGGCGATCACGTGCGTCAGATCAGCGACGCCGGGAGCCTTGGCGTCGTTTCTGAAATCGAGTAACGCCCAGCGCGCAGGAATTCCAGTACCATCGCACCTCCAGCGGGGAGATGCGCATGCGCAGCGATGTCGATACGGGAGTGTTTCGCGCCGAACCCGGATCCGCCATCCGGTTGAGCGAGCATGACACGGCCTGGATGGGCACCCCGGCGATGCGCCAACTCGACGCCGACGAGCTTAAGGAGGAAGCGCGTAACTACGTCGCAAGCTGCATCAGCGAGTTCTCCGACGCGCAGGAACTGTTGTACGCCGACAACCGCTACTCGGTGCTGCTGCTGTTTCAGGGAATGGATGCGTCCGGCAAGGACGGCACCATCAAACACGTCACCGCCGGCGTCAATCCGGCCGGTTTCCAGGTCTCGAACTTCAAGCAGCCCTCCCGTGAAGAGTTGGATCACAATTTCCTCTGGCGCTACTGGAAGGCGATGCCCGAACGCGGTCGGATCGGGATTTTCAACCGCTCCTACTACGAAGATGTCACCACCGTGCGGGTACATCCCGAGCGCGGCCAGCTATCCTTCAACGACCACGCCGTCGATCTCACTTTCTGGAACGAACGGCTCGAGGACATCAACAACCTCGAACGGCATCTGACCCGCAACGGCACCACGATCATCAAATTCTTTCTGAACGTGTCGAAGGCCGAGCAGAAGCGCCGCCTCATTAAACGCCTGGAAGATCCCGACAAGCACTGGAAGTACGATCCCAGCGACCTGTTCGAACGCGGCTACTGGGATGCATACGTCGAGGCATTCGAGGCGGCCCTGTCCACCACGTCAACGGCCTGGGCGCCGTGGTACATCGTTCCCGCCGACCACAAGTGGGTGATGCGGGCGGTGGTTGCTTCCATCATAACGAACCACATCGGCGCGATGGACCTCGCCTATCCGGTGCAGGACGCCGCTCGGCACAAGCTGTTGAAGAAGGCGCTGGCGAAGCTGACCGAACAGCGAAAACCGGGCAAGCGCCACAAGAAAAAGGGTTGAGACGGCCTGGAATGTAGTGGGAGATCGTATGATCGACATCTCTCGACACGACATCGTGATCGTCGGCGCTGGCGCCGCGGGCATCCGCGCGGCTATCGCCGCGGCCGAAGCCGACCCGAGCGCGTCCATCGCACTGGTCTCGAAGGTCTATCCGATGCGCAGCCATACGGTTTCGGCCGAGGGCGGCGCCGCTGCCGTGACACGCGCTGACGACAACGAGGAATTGCACGGCTACGACACGGTGAAGGGCTCCGATTTTCTCGCCGATCAGAACGTCATCGAGTATTTCGTCGCAGAAGCACCCAGGGAGCTTGCCCTGCTCGAAAACTGGGGCTGTCCGTGGAGCCGCAACGAGGACGGCAGCGTCGCAACACGCGCATTCGGCGGCATGACGGTCAAACGCACGTGGTACGCCGCCGACAAGGTCGGCTTCCACATGCTTCACAGCCTCTTCCAGCACTCGATGCGCTTCGACAACATCGTCCGCTACGACGAGTTTTACGTGACGAGCCTTCTGATGGAGAACGGTCAGGCCCACGGCGTAGCAGCTCTGGATATCCGGACCGGCGCCGTGCAGGCCATCCTCGGCCGTGCGGTCGTGATAGCCACGGGTGGTGCCGGCAAGGTCTTTCCTTTTACCACCAACGGCATGATCAAGACCGGCGACGGCATGTCGCTGGCGTACCGGGCCGGAGTGGGCCTCAAAGACATGGAGTTCGTGCAGTACCACCCGACCGGGTTGCCGGGCACGGGCATCCTCATCACCGAAGCCACCCGCGGCGAGGGCGGCTTCCTGCGCAACAGCAAAGATGAGCGCTTCCTGATCGAGTACGACTACGGCGTCGGCGCCAAGGCCGAACTCGGACCGCGAGACATGATCTCTCGCGCTATCATGCAGGAGTTCGACGCGGGGCGTGGGATACCGGATAAATTCGGTGAGCACGTCAAGCTCGACCTCACCCATCTGGGTGAGGAAGCGATCACCTCGAAACTGCCGTTCGTGCGGGAACTGGCCAAAACCTATATCGGTGTCGATCCGGTGCACGAGCAGATCCCGGTCAGACCCGTCGTGCATTACATGATGGGTGGCATCGACACGGACCTGTCGGCAGCCACCTGCGTCCCGGGCGTCTACGCCGCCGGCGAAGTGGCGTGCGCGTCTCTCAACGGCGCGAACCGGTTGGGTTCAAATTCACTCACCGAGTGTCTGGTGTTCGGCGCGTCCGCGGGACTCAACGCCCTGGCATTTGCCAAGGACGTCGACGACGGCGGCGAGCATGCCCTTCTCGCTCAAGCCGACGCCGATGCCGAGCGAGTCGCCGAGCTGCGCGGCAGCAGCCAGGGTGACGAAAGGATTTCGAGCGTTCGCAAGGCGCTCAACACAGCGATGGAGAAAGGTTGCGGAATCTACCGCCAGCAAGACACCATGGCCGAATGCGTGGCGGCGGTGGACGAGATCAAAGACCGCGCCGCACACCTCAAGCTCGACGATTCGAGCAAGGTCTTCAACACCGAGCTGATCGCGGCCATGGAGTTGATCTCGATGATCGATGTCGCCGAGGCGCTGATAAATGCTGCCATCCAGCGTAAGGAATCGCGCGGCGCCCACACCTGCCGCGATTTTCCGAATCGGGACGATGAAAACTACCTCCACCATTCGCTCGCGTTCTGCCAACCTGGCGGCCGCCCGCGCATCGAAAGAAAGGAGGTTGCCCTGGGGCATTGGGAGCCCGAGGAGCGCAAATACTGATGGGTGCCATTCAGAAGACGATGAAGATCGCGGTCACGCGCTTCGACCCGGACAAAGACGAGACGCGACGCATGCAGGAGTACGAAATTCCGGTCGAAGAAGACTGGAAAGTTCTCGACGCGATCAACTACATCAAGGATGAGGTCGATTCGACCCTTTCGCACCGCTGGTCCTGCCGCATGGCGGTGTGCGGAAGCTGCGGGATGATGGTGAACGGCGAGCCGACGTTGACCTGCAAGGCCTCGCTTGCCGACTACGGCGAGAAGGTCACGGTGGAGCCGCTGGCCAACTTCCCGGTCGTACGCGACCTGGTAATCGATCTCGACGCGTTCATGCACAAATTCAAGAAGGTCAAACCCTGGATCGTGCGCGCCAAGGAAGCGGCCGCGAGCGAGCCCTTCAACACGCAGGGGACCTACGCACAGAGCCCGGCCCAGCTGGCGACGTTCAAGCAGTTCAGCCTGTGCATCAATTGCATGCTCTGTTACTCCGCGTGTCCGGTGGTGGCCAATGAGCCCGAGTTCCTGGGACCCGCCGCAATTGCGCTGGGCCACCGCTACAATCTCGACAGCCGGGACCAGGGCAATAGTGAACGGAACGACATCTTCCGTGGTCTGGGTGGTGAAGAAAGTACGGTGTTCTCCTGTTCCTATGCCAACGAATGCACCGAGGTCTGTCCCAAAGCCGTAGACCCCGCCGCGGCCGTGAATCAGGCGAAGATCGGAGCGGTCATCGATTGGGCCAAGGGCTTCGTCCTGCCGCGCCCAGAACAGGACGACGCATAACATGGCCGCGCCTGCACACCGCAACGCAATGGCACCGCCTCAGCCCGGACGGACGCGAACCGCGCCACCGGAGATGCCACGCAGTTGGTGGTGGGCACCGCGCATTCGCAATTACCTGCTCTTCGATGCGACCGGATTGATCTACTTCCTGGTCGCCTTCGTCGCGATCCGCATCGTCTGGGCTTTGGGCACAGGCCCCGAAAGCTGGGATCAGGCGATCAACGACCTGAGCAACCCCTCCAATATTGCGTTTCATGCCGTGGCCCTGGCTTCGGTGATCTTCGTCGCCATACGCCTGTTCAGCCTCTTTCCCAAGGCTCAACCGCGGGACACGGGCTTGCCCATGCCCCCCAATCCGGTCATCAAAGGACTGCTCTACGTCACGTGGTTGGCGGTAACCGTCGTTTTTGCAGCCATCCTTTCCGGAGGGGTCTTCTGATGAAGGCGTTCCTCCTGCGCATCGAACCCCTCATCTGGTTGCTGTTCGGGCAGGGGATTCTGCTCGGGACGATTTTGCTGACGGGATGGATTCTGGTCGTCGGTCTGTTGATTCCGCTCGGCATCGTCCCTGCGGAGGCGCTGCGCTACGAGCGTGCCCACCTGTTGGCGTCGAGCCTCATCGGCAAGATTGTCCTGGCGGCAATGATGGCATTGCCCCTGTGGAAGGGCGCGCACCATCTGCGCTCATTGGCGGTCGACTTCGGCGGCGGCGACCGGGACGCCACGGTGGGAGCGACGCTCTACGCGATTGCTTCGGCTGGGACGGTGCTGGCTGTCCTGGCGGTCGCCCGACTGTAAGCCAGGACGAGCCTATTCTTCAGTCGAGCCAGACGCAGCCCTCGCAGCCACCCGAGTCCAATGCGGCTTCGGCCAGACGTTGATCCTCTTCGGTCTGGTACTGAGGGGTGGGACGCCGCGCGGTCCGGGTATCGTCATCCGATGGGTCGCCCCGAGGCGCGTCGACGGGCGCCTTCCAATCGTCGGTCTCCGCCCAGTGAAAAGGTAACTCCACGATTTTTCCTGGCGTGGTAAGGGTCTCGAAGGTCGACAATGCACGACGCAATATGTCGCGCTGCAGTTCGGGCTCGTCAGCCTTGCCGGTCGTGTGGCCCAGCGGGAAATCGAGAAAGGCCGCACGCGGCGGGTTGACGGATCGGGTAATCGAGTAAGCGCTGGTCATACACAGGGTGGGGACGCCTCTGGCTTCAATCTCCCGCGCGATCAGTCCAACGGACTGATGACAAACGGGTCAGACCGGGACCAGCAGCACCGCGTCCACTTCATCAGCAATCACCCGGTCCGCCAGCGCCGGCGCTAGTTGATCACGAACGCGTCGGGCCGAGTAGATTCCACCCATGAAGGTATAAGCGTTCGCAGCGATGCCAGCAATAGTCCCTTCCTCAACCAGGGCCTGCAGCGTATCGAGCGGGAAGACGGCGTTGGGGTCGCGGCGCGCGTCCCGCTGATCGTACGCGAAGTGGGTGATGCGAAGCTCGTCGCGCGGCGTGGCGGCATCGATGATGCGGAAACTGACATCGTCCTTGTGGTGGAACGCCACCTGCCCGGCGCGGTAGATCCCACCCGAGGCGATCAGCCCCACCCGGCATTCGCTCAGCGGCTTATCGAGCACTGCCCAGGGGGGCGTGTCCGCGTTCTCAACCCAGGTATAGGGTGGAAAACCCAGCGCATCGTATTGCGCGCGCGTTTGCTCGATGTAGTCGACCGGTGGTTGCCGCATCCCTTAACTCCCGCCCATGGACGTCCAAAGGACTGAAAGTAACATCGGGAGATGCTATCGGTCGGCGGGCCAGGGCGCTACCATTACCGGCTCGTCTGACTATCTGGGAAGGATCTCGACATGCCTATTAATCCCGACGCCGTTGGCACCGTCGGCACCCCGACACGGCGCAGCTGGAACTCGAAAGACGCGCTGCTGTACGCGGTAGGTGTCGGTGCCGGTACCGACGAACTCGAGTTCACCACCGAACACACCAAAGATCTGCCGCAAAAAGTGCTGCCGACCTTCGCCGTGATCATCGGCGGCGGCGGCGCGCCTATGGACAAGGTCGGGTCGTTCAATCCGGCGCTGATGGTGCACGGCGAGCAGGGCATCGAACTGCTCGACGACATTCCGCCGGACGGTGAGATCGAAAGCGTCGGCAAGTGCACCGGAATCTGGGACAAGGGCTCGGCCGCGGTGCTCGAGTTCACTTCCGAGTCCACCGACGTCGCCACCGGCAAGCCACTGCTGCGCACCCGCATGACCCTGTTCTGTCGCGGCGAAGGCGGTTGGGGAGGCGAGCGCGGGCCGTCCGAGAAGATCCAGTTTCCGGATCGCGCGCCGGACCACCAGATCAGCTACACCACGCGCGAGGATCAGGCCCTCACCTACAGACTGTCGGGCGACCGCAACCCACTGCACTCGGATCCTTCGTTCTCGGCACTCGGGGGTTTCGAGATACCCATCCTGCACGGCCTATGCAGCTATGGATTTACCGGACGCGCACTGCTGCACGGCCCCTGTGGCGGAGACCCGTCGAAGTTCGGCGCGATGAACGCCCGCTTCTCAAAGCCGGTCATTCCCGGCGATACGCTGACCATCTCGATGTGGGAAGACAGCGATCGGTTCCTGTTCCGCACGACCAATCAACACGACGACGTGGTAATCGATCAGGGGACGCTGACGCTGCGCTAACGCCTCTTTGCGCTCAGAAGATCAGGGGATGCGTCTGCGTAGCTGAACTTCTCAGCAAAAACATTGAAGGCATCCACCGTGCCACAGACGTAGACAGCGTCGGTTTCCGTGAGAACGAACGACGGCGGAACGTCCATGATGACTTCGCCGGCGCGCTCGACGGCGACAACGGCGCACCCGGTGCTGTCGCGAATATCTGATTCCAGCGGGTAGTGCCCAACCAGGCGACCGGCGTCGAGTTTGCCAACCTTGATGCGGGTCTGCTGCGAAACCATCTCACCCAGAACGTAGTGGGCGAGCAGCTGACCGGCCACCTGGCTCACTGAAAAGGTGAAATCTGCGCCCGCACGCTGGACGCGCGGGGCGTTTTCCGACAGGTCGATGCACGCGATGATCGGGATGTCCGGCGCAAAGCTGCGCACTCCGGTGGCGGCAAGCAAGGTGGCGTTGTCGCCTTCGCACGCCAGAATGACGACCCGAGCGGTGGCGACGCGCGCGCGGCTCAGAACCCGCGAATCGAGGACGTCTCCCACTATCTCGACACCGGGTTGTTCCTTTGCGTCGATGGTGCACACCTGCTCACCCGCGTCGGTGAGCATTTCCACGATCTTACTCCCGACATCGCCGTATCCTGCCACAACGATCGTCCCTTCCTGCGGGATGGGACGAACTACCTCATGCAGACGCTTGATGCTGTCCGGACTGCCCGCGGCCACGAGAATCGTCCCCGGCTGCAGCACCTCATCCGCAGGGGGCGGTCGATGCAGTTCGTCATCCACCCATTGACCGACAATGTGCGCCCCCGTATCCGCGTAGATCGCCGCGTCATTTAGCGTCGTGTTGGCAAGCGAACTCTTGTCGTGGATGCGCACCTCGGAGACCTCGAACGGTTGGCCCAGCGGCTCCAGGCCCGTGATCCGCTCCCCGATTCCCGTGCTGGCGCGCATTGCGACAGCCGCAGCCAGCACGTGGGTTGGCGTGAACGCGGCCGTTACCCCGGCGAGCTGCATCGGTGCGCGCCGATGTGGGTTGTCGACCAGCGCCACGATAGGACCCCTGAACCCCAGATCGCGCACTGCCATGGTCAGCGACGCATCGTTCTCGTCCAGACCGTTGGCTACCAGGGCTCGCGCTTTCGCTAAGGGGCGCAGGTCGAGATCGCCTTCCGCCAGTGACGCAAGCACCACGGTCTGGCCACGTGCAGCCAGACGCTGGGCCACAGTTTCGTCCTCCTCGATCAGCACCAGCGGCACCCCTCGGCTGTCGACTTCGGCCATCAGGGAATCCACCGCGGCATCGTATCCATAGATCACCACCGCATCGTCCACGACAGGTAACGCTTTGAGGGGCTGTCCATCGTATCGATCCTCCACCAGCGGAGCGCCGAACGTATCTATCTGGATGATGCCGCTGGTTGCATCCGCCTGCGGAACCGCACGCCCCTCCAGCATCACCGCGCAACCCTTCAGCGCCAGCGGGGTGAACAGATTCAAGACGAACGCAACCAGGATCAACGAGGTAAAGATGGTCTGGTCGATGGCGCCCTGCGTCAACGCCAGCGCCGCGAGGATGAATGCCATTTCAGCGCGTCCGCACATGCCAACACCCACCGTGAACGCCTCGCGAGGGGGCATCCCGATGCGCAGGGCCATGCCGCCGGCACTCAGGATCTGGCCCACAATCACCGCCACCGTCAGCAGGGCAATGAACGCCACCCCGGACGCACTGATGTCGAAGGTGATGGAGAACCCGAGCGACATGAAAAAGATCGGGCCGAGAAACGAGTAAGCAATACCGTAGGTACGGTCTTTGACGATTCTGACCCAGCTTCTTCTACCAGATCATCTACAAGATCAACCGCATGCCCATAGAGAACATCGATTCGCGCTACCTGGTCGCGACCCCCACCCGCCCAGGGGAGAGTGACATGACTGTCGCATTGGCGGTGCAACGACGCAAACTCCCCAGCACCAAGGAGATGACCGTCGACGTTGCCCTCGACATTGTCGAGGCCGAGTCGATGGACGTCGGCATGGAACTCAAACTGGCGGACGAGATGTCACGGGAGATTGGCGCGCAAGGCCGCGCCGTGCTCTATGGCATCTTTCCGTGTGCCCGACCACCAGCAGCTTTAGTGTCCACTACAACATCGATCTTTCGGAGCGCCGAGCTGCAGCCGTCGTTGCAGAACTCGTCGCTGCGCACGGTATCGTCGGTGGGCGGCTGTCAGCTCACGGCGTCGGATACCTTGCGCCGACGGCTTCGAACGACACCGAAAAGGGCCGTGGCGCCAACCGCCGGGTTGAACTCGTAAAGCAGTAGACAGCGACTGATTTGGGCCTACGGGGCGACGATTCAACACCAATGACGCTCGGTAAATCCGGCCATTTGCTCCAGTGCAGCTTCGGATTCGGGCGCCGTCGGCACAAGCACGGGCCACACGTGCACGAGCCCGTCACCCTGAAAGTAGGTCACGTCAACGCCGGCGTTGCGCGCCTTGTCTGCCACGCGGGTCGCATCATCCAGCAATATCTCGCGGTCCCCGACCAGCAGAAACAAGGGTGGCAGCCCCTCGTAGTCCGCATACAGGGGTGATGCCAACGGGTTGCGCACATCCTCGCCCGCATACGCCTGGCTCATGTCGGAGAGAAGATCATCGGTCACCAGCGGATCGTCCACGGCACCCGGTTGCGCCGAAGTACCGGTGCCCGCGAGGTCTGCCCAGGGCGAGAAGCAAACGCCGCATGCGGCCTGGGGACCGCCCGCGTTGCGCAGAGCCAGCAGCGTTGCCAGCGTCAGGCCACCACCGGCCGAATCCCCCGCAACCGTGATCCCCGAAGGTTGGATTCCCTGTTCAAGCAGCCAGCCGAACGCAGCAACGGCGTCATCTACGGCCGCGGGAAATGGATTTTCCGGCGCGAGTCGATAGTTGAGCACGCAGACCCGGGCCCGGTTTGCCTGGGCCAGGCGGCTTGCGAACTCGCGATAGGCGACGTTGGAACCGATGACGTAGCCACCTCCATGCAGGTAGAGAATCACCCGGTCTTCGCGGCTGTCGGGAACCGTGACCCAATCGGCGTGGCACTGACCGATGGTCAGCTCCTCGATGGTGGCCGCTGCGGGGACCGGATTCGCGCCCAGCATCGTTTCGTAGTTGGCGCGTTGCTCCTCGACGGATGGCGCATCGACCACGCCGCCCTCCTGCAGCGCAGCTACCAGCGCTTCATGTTCCTGACTCGGCATTCGATTCTCTCCTTACAGCTCGGGATGGATTGGCGTGCCGGTTTGCTCGAACGCATATCCGGCACGTACCAGGGCGGGCTCACCAAGGTGGCGCCCAATCAATTGGAACGCCAGAGGCAGGCCGGCGTCGTTCAGTCCAGCCGGTAGCGTGATGGTTGGGTGGCCCGAGTAGTCGAAGGGTGCTGTGAAATTGATGAAGGCGACCGTCTGCTCCGCATCCGCAAACGTGCTGGCCATGGCCTCTAGGGTAGGTGCCGCAGAAAGCATGCAGGGCGCAATCAGCATGTCCACGTCGTCGAGCACCACGTTCAGATCCGCCCGGAAGCGTTCCCGCGCTCGCTCCATCCGCGCATACGCCATTGCGTCCGCGCTTCTCCCCATGTTCAGCAAAGCGGCGAGTTCCGGTCCGTAGTCCTCCTTTCGTTCCGGGAAGTAGTCTGCGTGTGCCAGCGCGCACTCCGCGCCACAGGTGATGGGCCACCCGTCCACGAGAGGAACGTGGTCGGGCAGTTTGACCTCTGAAACGATGGCCCCCAGCCCGGTAAACGTATCCACCGCGCTGCGCACCGCGGCGACGACATCAGTCGCCACCCCCGTTTCGACGTAGCTCCAATCGACCCCGATCTTCACACCGGTGACCTGATCCGCCAAGGCGCCGGTGTAGTTCGGCACCGGGTCCGTGAGTGAGTTTGGATCCCGTAGATCGTGTCCTGCGAGCACGTGCAGCATCCTCGCAGCATCTTCAACGGTGCGTGTCATCGGCCCGAGATGGTCCAGGGATTCGGCCAGCGGAAAGGCGCCATAGCGGCTCACCCGCCCATAGGTTGGTTTGATGCCCACGATGCCGTTGGCCGCCGATGGGAAGCGGATGCTGCCCCCGGTGTCGCTGCCGATAGCGCCAAAGGCCAGGCCAGCGGCGACGGACACACCGGAACCGGACGATGACACGCCGCTCCAGTGCGCCGGATTCCACGGATTCCTGGGCGCCGCAACATCCGGATGGTGGCTCGAGTAGGCGCCCTCCGTCAGCTTCAGCTTACCGAGAATGACCGCACCGGCTTCCTTGAGCCGGGTGACGACTGTCGCATCTTCATCGGGGACCCAATCGGCGAGCACCCGCGTCCCGCAGGTTGTGCGTACGCCCCGAGTGTAGAGGAGGTCTTTCAGCGCGATAGGCACGCCGTGCAGGGGGCCGAGGGGTTTGCCCTCCTGGCGTTCCGCGTCGAGCCTTTCTGCGGTCGCCAGCGCATCCTTGCCGGTCACCGTCACGTAAGCACCCAGGCTCGGTTCCAGCGCTTCAATCCGGGCGAGCATGTGTTCGGTGACCGCCCGCGAGGTCAACTCACCGCTCTTGATCCGTCGGCACACGTCCGACAGGCTCTGATAGTGCAGTTCGTTCATGCGCGGACCTCGCGATCGAATATCTTGCCTGGATTCAATATTCCTTTCGGGTCCAGTGCGGTCTTGATGGTTCGCATCAGCTCGATTTCAGTCTGGGACCGCGACAGTTGCAGGTAAGGCTTCTTCTCCAGCCCGACGCCATGTTCCGCCGAGACCGATCCGCCGATCTCACCCAGGGGCTCGTACACACACCGCTCGACGCGTTCGCGATGTTCCTGGTCACGCTCGCCCACGGCCACGACGAAGTGCAGGTTGCCATCGCCCATGTGACCGAAGGTGATGTTCTGATAATCCGGATACGCTTCGCCAAGACGCGCATTGACCGTGTTCACGTACTCCTCCATCAGCGAGATCCGCAGGCTGACATCGAAGGTGAACACGTGACCGAGTCGCTGGGTCTGCTCCACATCGTCACGGATCGCCCACATCTCCTGGCGCTGCGCTTCCGACTGCGCGATCACCGCGTCCGCCACCAGCTCTTCCTCATAGGCGGCCATCAGGGCCGTTTCCACGCGCCCGTGATCGGCTTCCGGGTCGCCGCCCATGGCCTCCACGAGCACGTAGTAAGGATAGGTCTGAGGCAGCGGCGGCTGGTGCGTCGCAGGCTTGGTCGTCACCAGGGTGTAGTAGTTGTTCCAGAGCACCTCGAAGGCGCTCAACGTGCCACCCAGCGCCCCATCCATGGTTTTCAGGAATCGGGCCAACTTGCTGAACTCATCCACCGCCACCAGCATGGTTTCCTGGCTGCGGGGTTTTTCCCGCAAGCGCAGCACCGCGCGCGTGACGATGCCAAGGCTGCCTTCGGTGCCGACAAACAGTTGCTTGAGGTCGTAGCCGGCATTGTTCTTGATCATCTGGTTCAGGCTCGACACCACCGTACCGTCCGCAAGCACGGCCTCGAGCCCCAGCACCATATCCCGGGTCATGCCATAGCGAATGACCCGATTGCCGCCGGCGTTCGTCGAGATGTTGCCGCCGATGGTCGCGCTGCCGCGGCCACCCAGATCGAGCGCAAACAGCAAGTCATGCTCATCCGCCTGCTCCTGCACGGTCTGCAGGATCGCTCCGGCCTGAACCGTCATGGTCCGGTCGACCGGATTGACCTCTTCGATGGCGTTCATTCGTTCGAGCGAGACCACTACGTCATCAGGCGTCGTATCCGCACCGTGGACCAGACCGGTCAAGCCCCCGTGTGCGATCACAGACTGATCGTGGGCATGACAGATCGCCATGATAGTGCTCAGCTCTTCGGTTGAACGCGGCCGCAGCAATGCCTTGGCCTTGAGCGTGTCACGCCGCCAGATGCCGGCCGAACGACTGGTGACGTCATCCCCGGTCAACACGGCGCCATCCCCAAGGGCGTCCTGAAGCGCTCCGATTACTTCTGTCATGCTCCCTCCGCGAAGCACGATCGAGCAGCCGAGCATAGCGCGGCGTGGCGGTCAGCAGAACCCATGTTGTTCGAAGTCGGCGGCGGGCGCGTCAGAAGCCACGCAACTCCATCGCGTTCAATGTCCGCTGCGCAGCGTGCCTGTACGCCGCGGTCCGCAGATCGCTCTGCTGTTCCGCCGCCGTCTCGCACACGACGTCGTAAGCACGCTGCATTCTTTCGTCCAGCCGTGCAATGACCTGCTCGCGGGCCCACGGGAACTGCTGGATGTTCTGCACCCACTCGAAGTAGCTCGCGACCACGCCGCCCGCATTGGCGAGAAGGTCAGGAACGATCGTGACGCCCGCATCGCGTAGCGCCTCATCCGCCATGTGCGTAACCGGGATGTTCGCCGCTTCAACGAGAATCCTGGCGCGGACATCGTCAACGTTCGTGCAGTTGATGGCGCCCTCCAGCGCGGCAGGGATCAGAATATCGACGGACAGCGCAAGCAGCTCGTCGTTACTGATCACTTCGGTATGGGGCAGCCCTTTCAACATGTTCGAGCGGCGGACATGCGTAATGGCGTCACCGATATCAATTCCCGAGTCGCAGAATACGCCGCCGTTGACGTCCGACACCGCGACCACCCGCGCGCCGAGTTCGCTCAGGCGCCGCGCGGTATGTGAGCCTACGTTTCCAAACCCCTGGATGGCGACCCGTGCGTTCGTGATGTCCTGATGTACCCCAAGGACTGGCGCCAGTTTTTGTGTGAAGCGCTTGGTGAGGGTCTCGAGTTCACGAGTGGTCAACGATCGGGGTCAACAGTGATGCCTCCCTTGGCCCCCCCGAATGGAATATCGAGCAGCGCCGTCTTCCAGGTCATCAGCTGCGCGAGTGCCCGGACCTCACTGAGACGCACATTGGGGTGAAAACGCAGTCCACCCTTGAACGGCCCGCGCGCGTGGTTGTGCTGCACACGGTAGCCTGTGAATGTCTGTAAAGACTCTCCGTCCGCCGCCGCGACGTACAGCGGAATTTCGACGCTGATCTCGCGAAACGAGTGCACCAGGAGTCGGCGTTGCGCGGTGCCGAGCCCCAGACTCTCGAAGGCGCGCGCCAGGAATGTTTCTTGCGAGTCCTGACAGCAACACTCCGGGCGTTCTTGTCGGTCATCCATGGAGCACCCCGTCATGCCGTACTTTTGAGACCATGAAACTGCCGCTGGCGAGCCGTTACTTACCAGCGAGCTTCGCAACCACCGGCGCGAACGTCTCCAGATTGTCCTCACCGATGGTTACGTAGGAAATTCCGTACGCTTCGCGGCGCCGCTCCAGTTCTTCGCAGATGGTATCAACGCCGCCGAACAGCGCATGGGGGTGGGCGAGCATCTGCGCCTCGGTGAGCCCGAAATTCTGCGCCATCATCTGCGCGATCGGCTGCGCCTCATCCGTCACGAAGGTGAAATAGGCGCCGATCTCGATCTCCAGATCGTCGAACCGATCGCCCGCGCCGGCGCGGATCCAGCCGATCTTTTTCTGCGTTTCTTCGGCCGAAGAGGACTGCACGCCGTCCGGGCCAATCACGCCGGCACGGTTGTTGAAGTTGAGACTGACGATGTCAGCCTCCCGGCCCGCGACCCTCAATATACGTGGGCTGCCACCACCGATCATCAGCGGTGGCATGGGCGAGCTGACCGGCTTCGGCACCCCTTCGAAGTCGCGCCAGGTGATGGCGTCATTGTCGACGTTTGCCATGCCCTCGCCGGCGAACGCGCGCAAGCCCTCGATCACATCCTCGAGCCGCCCGATACGTTTCCCGGCAGCGTCGAAGGGGAACCCCAGCGCGTGATACTCCTCCTCGAGCCAGCCAGCCCCCAAGCCCAGTTCCAACCGGCCGTCGGAGAGCATGTCCATGGTCATGGCTTCTTTGGCCAGCACGATCGGATGACGGTAGTCGATGCAGAACACCCGGCAGCCTATCTTCAACGTTTCGGTCACGGCCGCAGCGTGCGCCATGGCCGGAACCGCGGCGATGTTCTGCGCGGGATGATTGGTCTTCTCCAGGGCCGGGCCGGGTCCCAGGATGTGATCCGCCAGGTGCAGCGCGGAGTAGCCGAGTGTTTCGGCTCGCCGTGCCTTTTCCGTCCAGGCCTTGCCCGATTCGGTGTTGAACGACTGCACCGCGAAGCGAAACTTGTGAGTCATGAACTTCCCCCATTCTGGTCTAATCTGACAACGCTCCACGCACCATAGCAAAGGAGTCTGTCTTGAAGAACAGACCCAGCCGTTTCGACGAACGCTACTACCGCCGCTATTACCGGAATCCCGCCACCCGTGCCGCCGCGCCCGGGGACGATCGCCGCCGCGCGCAGTTCATCGGCGCCTACCTGAAACACCTGGACGCAAAGGTCTCGCGCATTCTCGACGTGGGATGTGGCCTCGGACGCACCTTACGGTCGCTACAGCGACAGTTTCCGCAGGCCCGCTGCGTGGGCGTCGAATACAGCCCCTATCTGTGCGAACGCTACGGGTGGACTCCCGGTTCGGTCGTAGACCACAGCGTTCGCGTGCCGTTCGACCTGGTGGTCTGCAATGACGTTCTACCGGCCCTGGACGACACTGCGTGCGCAGCCGCAATCGAAAACCTGGCGAGCCTGAGCCGCAAGGCGTTGTACCTCGGTGTGCTCACCAGGGAAGACTGGGCCCGCTGTGATCAGCGGCGTACCGACCGCAACGTCTATCTGCGCCCGGCGGCATGGTATGAACGCCGGCTGCGGCGGCACTTCGCTGCGCTTGGGGGCGGGTTGTTTCTGAAGCACGACGCAGACGTGCAGCACTGGTCCCTGGACCGCCTGCCAGTTTCCGGACAGGAATGAGCTAGCATAGGCGGCACCAGAGAGGAGGTCCCCATGGATATTTCGATCACCTACTGCATGGAGTGAAACTACGAGCCCAAGGCCGTCAGTCTGGCGGCCAAGCTCAAAGACGCGTTCGGCGCCGAGTCATTCCTGATCGCGGGCGCGGGCGGGATCTTCGACGTCAACCTCGACGGCGCATTGATCTACTCGAAGCGCGACACCGGGGTGTTCCCCGATGAAGACGCATTGGTCGAAGACATTCGAGCCCGCAACGCCGTTTAAACCCGTTTCAGGTTGTCGTCGGGGTTCTTGTCGATCATCTTCAGATACGGATCGATCCCCACCCGGACCGGTCGCTCGTCGAGAATGAACTCGAAGCGCGTTTCGCCGGTTCTGATACGCTGCTTCTCAAGGAGCAACGGCTCGGGCAGGTCATCGTCCCCCAGGACGTCTCCCGCCTCGCCGAACACCGCGATGTCGAGTATCAGGTCCATCGGAGACTCGGTTTCACGGCCGCTGCCGTCTGCTTCGAATTTGCGCGCCGAAACAGCGACTTCGACCCGATAACGTCCCTCGGAGGTTTCTTCCACCTCCACTTCAGCCACGCGCAGATCGAACAACGTGATCTTCTCGAACAGATCGGTGATCAGCGCCTGGTGTTCCGGGCCCGCCTCAGCGCGCAGCGCATCGATCAGCGCGCCACTGCGCGGGAACGGCGCGCCCTTGAAGGCATATTGATCGATGATCTTGCGCAGCGCGCGGTTCACGGCGGCCTCACCGAGGGCGTCCTTGAGCGCGTACATCACCAGGCTGCCCTTGCGGTAATGAATGTAGCCCTGGTTCTCGACCAATTTCAGCGGCAGCTCCTCGATCAGCTCACCGCCACGATCGCTCAGGTACCGGTCGAGTTCGTATTTCAGAAACCGGCGCATGCGCTGTGGTCCGTACTCCCGCTCCAGCACCATCAGCGCCGAATACTGGGCGAGCGTCTCCACCAGCACGGTCATGCCCTGGGCGGTGCGGCCAACCACCTGGTGCGCCCACCATTGATGCGCCATCTCGTGCGCCGTTACGTAGAACACGTAGTCGATGTCCTTATCGTCACGCAGATCCGCGACGAACCCGATCGCCTCGGAGAAGGGAATGGTGTTCGGGAACGACTGGGCGAAACGTGCATACGCCGGGAACTCCAGAATCCGGAATTGCCGGTACTGGTAGGGGCTGAACTCCGCGGTGAAGTAATCGAGGGACTTCTGCGTCGCTTCGATCATCCGCTCGACATTGTGGTCGTGCGCCGGGTGGTGATAGACCTCGATGGCGACATCGTTCCACTGTCCCTTCGCCACCTCGTAGCGTGCCGATAAGAAAGAAACAAATGGCCAGATGGGTTCGTCCATTTCGTATTCGAAGTAACGGCGGTCACCCTCGCGCCATTCGCGCTGCAGATAGCCCGGCGCAACCGCGATCTGATCGGCACTGGTGCTTACGATTGCCCGGAATGCCGTGCGCGTGGCCACGCCGAACTGACTGCGCACAGCCGCCTGCGCATCATCGTACGACGGCAATCGCTCCGCGGGGTCCAGCCCGTATTTGCGGCGCTTGTTGTTGTCCACCAATTGAATGCCCGAGTTGTAGCCAGGAGCCGGCATGATCTCCAGGTTGTTGACGAAGGTCCCGTTGCCCACCACCCGGGTGCTGGAGCGTTTGTTGACAAACCCCGGGTTCAACCAGGACAGATCGAACTCCAGTTCGACCCGCTCGCCGGGCTGCAACGCGCGCAGCAGCCGATATCGGTGGTAGCCGAGCTCACGATCCGCTTCGAGTAGCTCGGCATTCTGCACGGTCAACGAATTCACCTTGAGAGACGACGCAATGCTCAAGTGCAACTCGTCGAGGGGCTCATCCCTTACGTTTTCGAGCAACATGCGACCGCGGGTCTCGATGCGCCGCTGCTCTGGAAAGATGTCGACCGCCACGTCCAGCTCGACCGGTTCCGGCTGCGCAAGTGCCTCGTACTGCTTGTAGCGCTGTTCGTAGTCCGCCTGCAGCTGTTCGAGATCCTCCTGGGTTTCATAGCGGTTCAGCACGTTGGTGTTGTAGAAGATCCACCCACCAAGCGACACGGTCGCAGCGAGGCTCAACGCAGAAACCCACATCACCGGGCGCGTCAGCCGCTGCCGCGCAATCGCGAAGCGCTCGCCCAGCCGGTCGACATGGCCACGTCGGAAGAACAGGTGTGCAACAACGCCCATCAGCACGGCGATCAGCGACCAGTACGTACCGAACGCCAGCGCCGGGGTCACGAAGTGTCCCCAACCGTTCAGATCCGAGTAACGCGGCGTCTGCAGCCCGATCTGATACAGGCCGTGTTCGAAGCCCAGGCTGTCGAGCACTGGCAGCCCGAGGAACACCACCAGTACCACCGCCATTCCCGCAAATTTCGAACGCACGAGCACCTGAATCAACACCGCCACGACGCCGAGCAGATACATGGGCCAGCCAAGCATCAGGAACAACCCGACGAGGTACACGCCCGGTTGGAAATCGTAGTAGCCGTTCACGGCTTGAATCACCATCGCGGTGATCATGACCACCGCCAGCAGCGTCACGATCACGAACCAGAGCGCCACGATCTTGCCCACCACCAGCACCGCATTCGGCACGGGCGTCGCATCGACAATGCTCGCCATCCCCGATTGCTGTTCCCGGTGCACCAGTTCGCCGGCGTAGTAGATGATGATGATGATCGCAATGAACAGATAACTCCCGGCGACCGCCTGGATCATCAGCCCGGTAACGGGTAGCACCGGCGTACCGTAGAGCTGCCCAATCGAGAAATAGAAACCACTCAGCACGTTGACGATTCCAAACAGCAGAATCACGTAGAACGGAACGCTCTTCAGCACCCCACGCACATCCATGCGTACCTGGGAGGCGAGTTGCCGCAGTGCGAGGCTGCCACCGAAGCTCGGACGCACGGTCGCAGTTGCCTTGGAAATCGGCGCCGGTTTGGCGGGCCGGGGCCGTCGCCGGAGCCGCGGACGCCAACCCGGACTGAGTGAGAAACGAAACCGCGCGGCGGTCACGAGCAGGCTGAATAGTGCCAACCCCACCCAGATCACCCGGCTGTACAACAGCGTCCCGGCGAGTTCCGGCACTCGCAGGTTCTTGTCGAACACCGTCCAGTAGCGTGTCACTTCCGCGAACGCCACCTGTCCGAACGGATCGGCCAGCGCGGTGTAGCGAATGGTCTCCTGGTCCGTATTGGCCGCCACCACAACCAGCGCGATGATCAGTCCCACCGCGGCAACGTAGGCGGCAAACAACGAGCGTGCCAACGCCGCAACTGAAAAGAACAACGCGCAGACGATGAACACGCTGGGCAGCATGACCCCCCAGATTGAAAACGCATACGGCGCCCAGGCAAATTCACCAATCCGCTCGGGATCGAGCCACGGCATGAAGGTAGCGCTCAGGGTCCCCAGAACGGCCGCGCTGGAGGCAAGGAAGGCAAACAACGAACCACCGGCGAAGCGCCCGAACAGGTAGGCATGCCGCGGCACCCCCGTACTGAACAGCAGTTCCGCAGACTTCAGCTCGTAATCACGGGTAATGGCCGTCGCGACGAACGCAATCGACGCGAACATGGCAATGATCGCGAACACAAAATGGGTCTGCACGATGGTGAACGCCGCATTGAGATTGAGGTTTCCCGTCCCACCGCCAATCGTGACGTTCTCGCTGGCCATGCCAAGAAACGCGAGCAGGAAGAACATCAGCGCGACGATCGGGAACAGCGGCCCGCGCAGCTGATAGCGGCACTCGAAACGAAACACTTCGGCAAACATCCCCGGGTGTCTCAATCGAGTTCGGCCGCAAGGCCATGCTGTTGCAGGGTGGCGAAGTAGACATCCTCCAGCGACGGCTCGGTGGCCTGCATGTCCGCATCCGGCGCGGTCTCGCCAATCACCCGAACTTCCGTCTTGCCGGCGGACATGCGCGTCGACACCACGGGCATTCGCTCCCGCAGTCCCGCAACCTGGTCGTGATCGACTACCCTGCGCCACAGGCGATTCGCCAACCGGCCCAGCAACACGCTCGGTTCATCCTCAACCAGGATTCTGCCGTCTGCCATCACCGCCATGCGAGTGCAGAGATCACTGACGTCTTCGACGATATGCGTCGACAGAATGACCACAACCTCTTCACCGATCCGCGCCAGCAGGTTGTGAAAGCGACGTCGCTCCGCCGGGTCGAGTCCGGCGGTGGGCTCGTCGACAATGATCAGATGGGGCTCACCGATCAGGGCCTGGGCAATACCAAAACGTTGCCGCATGCCACCCGAAAAGGTGTCGATATTCGTTTTACGGACGTCCCACAGATTGGTCTTGTCGAGCAGGTTCGCCACGAGCGTTCGGCGTTGCACGCGATCGCCAATGCCCTTGAGCACCGCGAGATGGTCGAGCATGACTTCCGGCGAGACCCGGGGATACACGCCGAACTCCTGGGGAAGATAACCGAGCTGCCGACGCAGGGCGTCCTTGTCCGCCAGCACATCCAGTTCGCCCAGCCGCACGATACCGGAATCCGGCTCCTGCAGCGTGGCAAGCGTGCGCATGAGAGTCGACTTGCCAGCGCCGTTCGGGCCCAGCAGCCCGAACATACCCGTGGGGATCGACAACGAGACATCCTGAAGTGCCCGAACCCCATTGGGGTACGTTTTGTTCAGCCCTTGTATGGTCAGCATGCGCCCTCTCAGCGAGTTCGAATCGCGCGGATGATGCAATACTCAGGCCAGTTCGAATAGCCCCTGGAAATCAACCGGTTGCGATACCTGCCATCGCCAAGGTCGGTCGGCCACGCGAACATGTGGCCTGATTCGCCAGGCTCATTCAGCCTGTACCGTCTCTGATCGCGGTGACTCTCGCGCCTCTTCTCGCGCCTCCTGTCGCGCCTCTTCTCGCGTGAGCAGCATGCGCAACACCATGAACGTTGCGACTGCTGCCGCCAGATGCTTCAGGCTGTGACCGCTG